>Ga0214921_10012455_pt1 | contig 10159 bp, 10 predicted proteins | sample LL1505_MetaG_FD_177992 | JGI IMG/M metagenome (GOLD analysis project Ga0214921, IMG submission 177992) | Freshwater microbial communities from Lake Lanier, Atlanta, Georgia, United States - LL-1505 | ecosystem: Environmental > Aquatic > Freshwater > Lake | place: USA: Georgia | collected...
TCAAATGCGAGTTATAGACTCACATTCAGTCACCGTTACCTAATCGATACCTACCCAAACGGTCCGCGAAGATTTCCGGGCCGCCGAAAGGAAAACCGCCACAATGAGCGCAAAAATCGCCGGTGCACCCATCTCGTGGGGTGTCATTGAAGTCCCCAATTGGGGTCACCAAATGAGCCAAAATCGCGTCCTGAGCGAAATGACAGAACTCGGCTACAGCGCGTGCGAATTCGGTCCGTTGGGGTTCCTCCCGGTCGAGGCCGCCGGTCGTGTCGCAACTCTTCGCGAACACGGTCTGACTGCTGTTGGTGGGTTCGTTCCGGTTGTCCTTCACAATGCGGCCCACGATCCAAAACCCGAGATTCGCGCCGAACTCGAGGTGTTTAAAGCCGCCGGCGCTGAGGCGATGGTGCTCGCCGCAAGTACCGGCATCGACGGCTACGACAACCGTCCCGTTCTCAGTGATGCTGAATGGCAGACGTTGTTCACGAACCTCACCGAACTCGAGGCACTCGCAGCCGAATACGGAATTCTCGCGGTCATCCACCCACACATGGGAACCATCATCGAATCGGCGGACGACGTCGCGCGCGTGCTCGCTGGGACATCAATTGGTTTCTGCCTCGATACGGGACACATGCTCATTGGCGGAGCGGACCCCGTCACGTTTGCCCGCAATCACGCGAACCGGGTCAAGCACGTTCACGCCAAGGACGTCAACCTTGCTCTCGCCAACAAAGTGAAGTCTGGTGAATGGAGCTATTACGAGGGCGTTGCCGCCGGGATGTACGTGCCGCTCGGTCAGGGTGACGTCGATGTCGCCGCAATCGTGAACTCACTCGAGGCGGCGGGATTCGACGGTTGGTACGTGCTCGAACAGGACTACGTCGTCACCGCAGAACCCGCCGAAGGCGAAGGTCCGATCATCGACGCTCAAGCGAGCGTCACGTATCTGCGATCCCTGCTCGGCGAATAACTAATTAATGACGAACGGCCCGAGGTCACCCTTGGGCCGTTCGTCGTAAACAGCTAGAGCTTTCCGTCGACAGACACGGACTGACCCGTTCGTGCCGATTCCGTCGCGGCGTCCGCAAGAATCAGGGCGGCTCGACCGTCATCAAATGTCGGGTTGTAGTTCTTGCCGTCACGAATTCCGTCGAGGAACAACGCGAGTTCTCGTCGGTACGACACCGCATAGCGAACGAGGAATGCGTCGATGAACGGCTCGGCCTGTCCGGTTCCGGTGGCGTCGTATTTCTGCACCGTCGTCGGAGATACGTTGTGGGCGTGGAACATCGCCTTGTCGCCGAACGCCTCAAGGCGCTGGTCGTAACCGTAGGCCGTGTGGCGCGAGTTGACGATGACGATGATCTCGCCGCCGCGACCGCGCATCGTGACCGACACCGAGTCGTAGTCGTTCTCGGCTTTGATGTCGTCGCTGAAGACGTTCGTGCCGGCTGCGTACACGTCGACGATGTCGGGCACAAAGTACCTGGCCATGTCGAAGTCGTGAATCGTCATGTCACGGAAGATTCCGCCCGAAACCGCGATGTACGCTCGGGGCGCGGGGCCGGGGTCGCGCGACAAGATGACGAGCTGTTCGAGTTTACCCGCTTCACCGGCGGCGACACGATTCCGGATCGATTCGAACTGGGGGTCAAAGCGTCGGTTGAAACCAATCGCGATGTGTACGTTCGCCGCGTTCGCTTTGTCCCGAAGCTTTTCGACCTTGGCGATATCGAGGTCAATGGGCTTCTCACACAGGACGTGAATTCCGGCGTCAATGGCGCGGTCAATCATGTCCAGGTGGGTAGGCGTGGGTGACGCGACAACGATGACGTCTACCTCGCCTGACGCGAAGACATCCTCCGGTTCGGCTGTAACTTTTCCGCCGAATTCTGCTGCGAGTTTTTCTGCGCCGTCGATAAACGGGTCACAAATCCATGCGAGGTTAGCGCCCTTGGTGTCGGCGATGCTTCCCGCGTGCACCTGGCCGATTCGGCCCGAACCGATGAGTCCGATATTGAGATCGCTCACAGCGTTCCTTTCGATTGTTAGGACAAACCTACAATAAAGATACGTACTAACCAGAGGGAGACCCATGACACGCATTGCGGTAACTGGTTCGACCGGTTTCGTCGGCAGCAACATCGCCGAAGCGCTGTTGGCCCTCGGTTATTCCGTCACGGGGCTCACTCGGGACGCGTCCGCACACTCGGCCCCGTGGCCTCTGATTGACGTTGACTATTTTTCCGACGAATCGATTTCACGAGCACTCCATGGCGTGGACGTCGTCGTCCACTGCGCGATTGCAAATGATTTCAATCGGCTCGTAGCCGACCGAGTTGCGGCGTTCGACAACTACGTCGTTCTCACCGAACGAATCGCGCGTATAGCCGATTCCCGCGGTCAGAAGTTCATCTTCATTTCTACCGACTGGGTCATGGACGGCACCGGCCATCGTGAACCCGAATCCAACCCGGGAAACGCGATTAACTTTTACGGTTACCTCAAGGCCCTGGCCGAACAGGCGGTGCGCAGTTCACTCGAGGGTCGGGGCGTTGTGGCGCGAATCGCGGGCGTGATGGGACGGCACCGCATCGCCGAGTCCCCTCGGATTCAAGACGTCGGTTTCGGCTACTTTGTCGACACCCTCGTTCGAACTCTGCGGGCGGGGAACGAGTTTGCTGTGTGGGGCGGACCCCACGTGAACCAGATCACGACGCCATCCCTGGCGTCCGAGGTCGGGGCACAAATCGGTCGGATCGTCGAGCGTAACGCCACCGGCACACTCCACCTGGTCGGTGATACGGCCGTCACCCGCAAGGAACTGGCCTTCGCGGCGTGCGATGTTTTCGATCTTCCGCGAACGCTTGTCATCGATGGCGAACCTCCGACGAGTGAACTGTTTCCCGCGCCGGTTCCCGTTGACTCAAGTCTCGGAAACGAACACACCAAATCGGTCCTCGGCCTTGGCCCGCAGTCTCTCGCAGACCTTTTGGTCGCGTTCCGCCGTGAAATCGATGGCGGAAAGGTCAGTCCCCTGACCCACAACTGAGTCCAGTCGCACGATTTGGTGATGGCAATTCACTGAACTGTCCATACACTGCATAAAGACGTGAGGAGGTGCGGCCATGGCCGTCAGCATCAAAGATGTAGCACTCGCGGCTGGCGTTTCTCTCGGGACCGTATCGAACGTCCTTAACAATCCTCAAAACGTCGCTCCCGAGAATGTCGCAAAAGTGAAAGATGCCATCAAGCGTCTCGGCTACGTCCGCAACGATGCCGCTCGCCAACTTAGGGCTGGTCGAAGTCGCGGCATTGGTGTGATCGTTCAAGACATTCGAAACCCGTTCTTTGCCGAGTTGACACGCGGTGCGGAAGACGCGGCCACAGAGAGTCAGTTGGGAATCCTGATTGCAGATTCCGACGCCGACAGTGACCGAGAGAGGTTCATCCTCGGTTTGTTCGAAGAGCAGCGGGTTCTCGGCGTCTTGGTCACTCCGGTCGAAAACCAGCTTGAACTTTTGAAGGAAATGAAGAACCGCGGAAACGCTGTCGTCGTTGTTGACCAAAAATCTCGTGACAAATCGATTAGTTCCGTGTCCGTCGACGACGTGGCGGGCGGTGCTATGGCCGTGAACCACCTCATTGAGACGGGTCGCCGACGCATCGCCTTTGCGGGTGGGCCACTTCGCAACCTGCCCATCGGCGAGCGACTTAAGGGTGCGCGGAAAGCCGTCAAGCCTCACGTCAACGTCTCATTGGAGATTATGGAGACGGACAGTCTCACGATCTTTGAGGGCCGTCGGATTGGCGAGGAAATCATCAGCCGTCCCGAGAATTCTCGGCCGGATGCCGTCTTTGCGGCAAATGATTTGCTTGCAATTGGAATCATGCAAGTAATCGTCGTTTCACAAACTCTCGACATTCCGACCGATCTTGCGCTGATCGGATACGACGACATTTCCTTCGCCGAGATGGCTCTTGTTCCGCTCAGTTCAGTGCGTCAACCCTCGGCAGATATCGGAAAGCACGCGGTCAAACTTTTGATCGAGGAATCAGAAAGCGGTGGTGGGTCACACCCCCAGCAACTCGTGTTTCAGCCGTCGTTGGTGATTCGCGAGTCAACGACCGCAGTGCCTCCCGGCCAACATGCGAGTGTTCAAAGATCTTGATTGATTCTGGAGACGAATCGATTTATAACGCTTTGGTAAACATCAGTTCGCGCCGAACCAAATGAAACGTTTCACGCGTATATTCCGAACATGCGCACTATCGCTTTTTCCTCCACGGTCTCGTTCCGGGTGGGAGAAGGTCGTACAGCGCGCAGACCGTCAATTCACAAAATGTAAAGGAGCATTTCACGATGAAAAAACGACTCGCCTGGGTAGCGGCGCTGGCCGCAATCCCCCTTATCCTGAGCGGTTGCAGCCCCACTGCAGCACCCACGGACACCGGCGCTAGCGCCGATGTGAACATTGCCTTCATCACCCACGGTGCTCCTGGCGACACATACTGGGACGTCGTCAAGAGCGGTGAAATTCGTGCCGCCGAAGACCTCGGCATCAATGTCACGTACCAATCGGATCCCGACCCGGTGAAGCAGAGCTCGCTGATTGATTCTGCCGTCGCCGAAGGTGTGGATGGAATTGTCGTCTCGATGGCAAACCCCGATGGACTCAAAGAATCCATTACCAAAGCCATCGCAGCCGGTATTCCGGTCATTTCCGTGGACTCGGGCTTGGAGCGATTCAAGGAATTTGGACTCCTTACCCACATTGGGCAGAGCGAATACATCGCAGGTCAAGGCGCCGGCGAGAAACTCGCTGCTGCCGGGGCAAAAAACGTCATCTGCGTTATTCATGAAGCAGGAAACGTTGGACTCGAGGACCGATGCCGTGGAATTCTGGACACCCTCGGCGGAGCTGTCGAGAACGTACAGGTTGACATCAACAATCTCGCCGATGCTCAAAACACAGTCAAGGCCAAACTGCTCGCTGACCCAAGCATCGACGCCGTTGTGACGCTCGGACCTCCGATGGCAGTCTCGGCATCGGCCGCGCTGGACGAAGCAGGCAGTAGTGCAATGCTCGCTACGTTCGACTTGTCGGAAGACGTCACCAAACTGATCGAATCGGACAAGATTCTGTTCGCTGTTGACGCTCAGCCGTACCTGATGGGTTACCTCGCAGTCAACTTCTTGTACCTCCACAAGATCAATGGAAATGAAGTTGGTGGCGGGGAGCCGATTTACTCGGGACCCGGTTACGTCACAAAGGACAACGTCGCTTCGGTTGCAGAGTTCGCCAAGAACGGAACGCGCTAAACCATGACGACCGTCAGCACCCAACAAGATCACCGACAAATCATGTCGGGTCGGTTCGCGCGAGTTTTGCGACGGCCGGAGGTTGGAGCGGCAGTCGCTGCGCTCCTCATATTCACCTACTTCTCGAGCACGACGACGGCATTTTTGTCCACCGCCGGTGTCTCGACGTGGCTGTATTCCTCCTCTCTTTTTGGCGTGCTGGCGGTCGCTGGCGCACTCTTGATGATCGGTGGCGAGTTTGACTTGTCCGTCGGCGCAATGACGGGAACTACCGGCTTGATTGTCGGAATCATGACAACGCAATACGGCATCAATATTTGGCTTTCGATTGTTCTCGCCCTCGCTTTTGCATTGTCGATCGGGGCCGCAAATGCCTACATTTCGATGAAGACGGGGGTGCCGTCATTTATCGTGACTCTTGCCGCGTTATTCATTTTGCAGGGAGCCAACCTTGCCATCACCAAACTGCTGACCGGAACCGTTTCCATCCAAGGAATGACCGAGGTGTCGGGATACGAATCGGCCAAATCGATTTTCGGGTCGACCCTCAATCTTGGCGGGATGGACATCAAGATTTCCATCGTGTGGTGGATAGTCGTCACTGCAGTGGCATCGTGGGTGTTGCTCAGAACAAGGACTGGTAACTGGATTTTTGGCGTCGGTGGAGCGTTCAATAGTGCCCGGCAAGTTGGAATACCCGTCGTAAAGGTTCGCATGGGCCTCTTTATGGCAACCTCCGCGGCTGGGTGGCTGGTCGGAATGTTGCAGCTTTTCGGCGTGTCGACGGTCCAGGCAACGACAGGGTTAGGGCAGGAATTCAGTTACGTGATTTGCGCTGTCGTCGGGGGTTGTTTGCTGACCGGCGGGTATGGTTCCGCGATAGGCGCCGCGGTCGGAGCTCTCATTTATGGCATGACCCTTCAGGGCATCGTCTTCGCCCAGTGGGACAACAATTGGCTGAAGTTCTTTCTCGGCATCCTTTTGTTACTCGCGGTCCTTGTCAATCTTTATGTTCGCCGTCGAGCAGGGGATCGATCATGACCGAAATTCTCTCCGTCAATAACGTCGGGAAGTCCTACGGAACCGTTTTAGCAATAGAGGGTATTTCCGCGGAAGTCATCGCGGGCGAAGTGCTATGCATCCTTGGCGACAACGGTGCGGGAAAGTCGACTCTTATCAAAATCTTGTCGGGAGTTCACGAGCCCAGTGAAGGAACGATGAAAGTAAATGGGGTTGAAAGGATTCTCTCTTCGCCACGCGATGCTCTCGATGCAGGAATCGCCACCGTTTATCAGGATCTTGCGGTTGTTCCCCTCATGCCCGTGTGGCGAAACTTTTTCCTCGGTTCCGAGCTTCGCAAGGGCTTCGGAATTTTCAAACGCCTCGACACAACGGCAATGCGGGCGATCACTAAACAGCAGCTGGCCGAAATGGGAATTTCGCTCCGGGATGTGGAACAGCCAATCGGGACCCTGTCCGGAGGTGAACGTCAAGCTGTCGCAATAGCGAGAGCCGTGTACTTTGGCGCAAAGGCCATCATCTTGGACGAGCCAACTTCTGCTCTTGGCGTCAAACAAGCGGGCGTCGTTCTCAAGTACATCGCCAAAGCGCGTGATAGCGGGCTCGGCGTTGTTTTCATCACCCACAATCCCAACCATGCTTACCCGGTCGGTGACAAATTCCTTCTTCTCAAACTGGGAACAGCCATCGGTTATTTCGACAAGAGCGAACTCACCATCGAGAAAATGACAAAACTGATGGCCGGTGCGGACGAAATGTCAACACTGGCAACCGAACTCGAGCGCAAACCTGGTTCTCGACCGTCTAGGAAAAGATAGAAGGACTCTGTGTCACTAGAAAAAGAGATTTACGTTGCGAACGCGCCCGTTAGTTACGGAGCATTCGAAGTCACCATTGGCAAAGACCCCAATGTGCCCGATGGAATTGCCGTCTTAGATGCCGTCGCCTCGGCCGGTTACGACGGAATCGACCTTGGACCGGTTGGTTACCTGGGTCTCGGAGCAGACCTCGGGCGTCGCCTCGCCGATCGCGGTTTGGGGTTGTCGGGCGCTTACCTTGAATTCACCTTTCACGATGCTGACAACGTGACCGCGATGATGGCAGAACTCGATGCGATGTTAGACACATTTGACGCCGTCCAACCTTTTCTCACAACACCGGCGCCGCGCCCAACCATCGCTGACGCGGGTAGTGCTGCGCGTCACGGGGCGCCTGGCTCCGGTGCACGAAATCCCGCCTCTGGCCTCTCGGAATCGCAATGGGAAGAATTCGCCATGGGGATGGCTCGTGTTCTCGAACGCTGTCGTCAACGAGGGTACGAACCAACCCTTCACTGTGAGACTGGTTCGTTTCTCGAGTCGACCAAAGAGTTGGAAACAGCCCTCGAACTCACCGACGTGAATATCTGTCTCGAAACGGGACACCAACTGCTCGGCGGAGGCAACCCGATTAGTTTCCTGCACACGTGGTTCGATCGAATCAATCAAATTCACCTCAAAGACGTGACGACGAGCGTCTTCGACGACATTGTTAAAAACGGTGAATCGTCGTCTGCGATCTGGGCGAACGAAGCATTTCCTCGACTCGGCGAGGGTGACTTCGACGTCGCAACGTTTATCGCTGACCTCCACAGCCTTCGTTTTCGAGGCTGGCTTGTTGTTGAACAGGACAGTTTCCCCACCAGTGCCGCCCGTTTTGCTCAGGCGATTGATGACCAGCGACTCAATCGCACCTATTTGGCGAGCGCGGGTCTCTAGACCGATGTTCAGACTTGGATTGATCGGCGCGGGCCGAATGGGGCAAACTCATGTGGCCGCCTTGGTTCCATCCAACGTCATCAGTGTCACCTCAATTGTTGAACCACGGGAAACCGTGGCGAATGACCTGAGAGCAGCGGGGCACACGGTGTTTAATTCAATCGAGGCGTTGCTCGACACGAAGGATATCGATGGGTTTCTGGTCGCTACGCCGAGCGGTTTTCACGCTGACGCGATTCGCCAATTGGTGCCGGCGGGATTGCCAATTCTCTGCGAGAAGCCCTGCGGGCTTTCGGTGGCGGATGCGTTGGAAATCAGAACAATGGTTGCTTCAGCCGGTGTTCGGCTTCAGGTTGGTTACTGGCGTCGATTCGTCCCCGCGATGATCACTCTCAAGAAGGACATTGAAAACGGGCGCTTCGGACGTTTGTTGCTCGTGCATGCGAGCCAGTGGGATCATCGACCCCCGGCGTCAGAGTTCCGAAACAGTTCGGGAGGCATCGTCGTCGACATGGGTGTTCACGAAATTGACGTTATCCATTGGTTGACCGGACAGACCATCGAGACCGTCACTTCAGTCTCTGCGTGGAGTCGCGCCGACAAAGTGTCGGATGAGGATTCGGCTGTCATCTCGTTTTCGCTCTCAGACGGTTCCATCGGGTTGGCGACTCTTGGGAGATTTTTCCCTGACCGAGATTTTGTTGGAATAGAGGTCATGGGGGACGAAGATCATCAGCAATATGACATCGTGTCGGGGAGTGGTGGTGACGCGGTGTTTTTGTCGGCTCTTCGCAATCAAGCCGAAGCATTTGCGAGCGGGGGAAACAAGTTCAGCGCAACCATCGACGACGCGGTGGCGGCGCTTCGTGTTGCCTCAGAAATCAAAGAAAAGAGCTCATCATGACAGACCGTCCACCCCTCCGAATCGCAATTCTAGGCGCAGGAATCATCGCCCAGTCCATTCACATACCGTCAATCCATCGAGCTGGATTCGCGCTGGTCGCCGTGTGCGATCTGTCCCCCTCTCGGGCAGCCGAAGTTGCGGGCCGATACGGGGTTCGCGCAGTCACCGATCCAGCAAAGATTTTTGCCGATCCGGAAATCGATGCCGTACTCATCGCGACACCCGGTAGCCACACGGAACTGACAATCGCGGCACTCGACGCAGGAAAACATGTCCTTGCCGAGAAGCCGTTGGCCCTAAATCTTGACGAAGTCGATCGAATTGAGCGCGCCCAGCACGACAGCGGCAAGGTGTTGCAAGTTGGGTATATGAAAATGTACGACCCTCTGGCACGGCGTGCAGCGAGCGCTATCGCCGAGTTGACGGGGATCCGTCTCGTACGAGTGACTGTTTCCCATCCAGCTGACGCTCCTCAAATCGAACATCTGCGAATCAGACCGCCGACACATGATGCGGACCGGGCCGAGATTGACCGCGCGAACAGGTACGAAGTTGAACAAACCAAACTGGTGATTCCTGGTGCGACCCCTGAATTCAGTGCGTATTTCCGAAACATCATTCATGGTTCGGTCATTCACGAAACGAGCCTGTTACGCGGGCTGGGTTTCGAACTCCCTACCGAATGGACCGCGGACGTTTTCCCGGAACTCCGTGACGCTGAGCCCTCATCGCTCCTCGCGATTGGAACGTCAGACGATGTCCGATTTGTCATCAGTTGGAACTGGTTGCCCGAATACCCTGAATACAACGAAGAAGTCAAGGTCCTGGGATCGAATGGCCGAGTCGAATATCACCTTGCCAAGCCATATGTGCTCGAGGAACGTAGTCGACTCGTTGTACAGCGTCACGACGGTCACGAGCGACAAGACACGACGTACACCGAAATCAACGAGACCGGGTTTCTGCGTCAACTTCTCGCATTTGTCGATTCGATTCAGACCGGTGCGCCCGTCCTAGCCAACCTCGACGGTGTGAGGGATGACATTAGGACCCTGACAGCCATCGCCCATGCTGCGATGCCGACTAAATCGTCGAGTTAGGGAAAAATCGGCTCCCGCGGACTATCCGACGGTAATGCTCTTCGAGAAC
>Ga0214921_10012457_pt1 | contig 10157 bp, 6 predicted proteins | sample LL1505_MetaG_FD_177992 | JGI IMG/M metagenome (GOLD analysis project Ga0214921, IMG submission 177992) | Freshwater microbial communities from Lake Lanier, Atlanta, Georgia, United States - LL-1505 | ecosystem: Environmental > Aquatic > Freshwater > Lake | place: USA: Georgia | collected 2015-05-28
GATGGCGTACACCGTTTCAGTGACCACCACGCCGCCAATCAAGAGCGCCACACCAATGCCAATCACGGTGACGATGGGCACCGCCGCGTTCGCCAAAGCATGGCGCAACAACACCGCCATCTCGCCTATGCCTTTGGCGCGTGCGGTGCGTATGTAGTCTTCGCTCAAGGCCTCGGACACACTGGCGCGGGTCATGCGGGCAATCAAGGCAATGTAGATGGTCCCCAAGGTCAGCCATGGCAACACCAACTGACGCATCCAATCCCAAAAACTGCCGGCTTGCGGGCCAAACAAGGGCTTGTAGCCTTGCACCGGCAGCCATTGCAAGCGAATCGCAAACACATAAATTAAACCGTAGGCGATTACGAATACCGGCACCGAAAAACCCGCCACCGAAAACGCCGACAACGATCGGTCCAGCCAACCGCCCATGCGCCAGGCTGCCAAGGTACCCAAAGGCAGGGCCACACACACCGCCAGCAAGGCCGTACCCAAAGCCAAAGACAAACTGGGCTCCATACGCTGAGCGATGAGTTCCAGCACCGGTTTGCCTAAGTAATAGGAGTAACCCAAATCGCCCTGCACCACCTTGCCCAGCCAAATGCCGTATTGGCTGACGATGTTGCGGTCCAAGCCCAACTGGCTGCGGATGTGGGCGATGTCTTCGCTGGTGGCGTTGTTGCCCGCAATGACGGCGGCAGGGTCACCGGGGGCCAAGCGCAAAATCAGAAACACCACCACCGACACCACCCACAACACGGGCAGCACCGCCAGCAAGCGACGCAGTAAAAAAGACGCCATCAGTTTTTGCTCAAGCCCCACATCACGGGAATGCCTGCGGTTTGCAACAGGCCACTGACGTTGCTGCGCAAAGCGGTGGGGTTGCGGTACTGGCCCAAGGGCGCAAAGGCCGCGGTTTCAAACACCAAGGCTTGAATCTCGGAGGCGATTTTTTTCTGGTCTGGGCCTTCATGGGCGCGGGCAAATTTGGCTTTCAGGGATTCGATACGTGGCTCGTCTTGCCAACCAAACCAGCCGGTCGCGCCCTTGGCGTTGAGCATGGCACTGCTCAAAGGGCTGCCAATGTCTTGCGCGGTCCAGGTGGTGAAGAACATATTCCATCCGCCTTGATTGGGCGGCTCTTTTTTGGCGCGGCGTGCCACCAGCGACGCCCAGTCCATTTGCTGCAAATCCACCTTGAAACCTGCAGCTTCCAGTTGTTGCTTGGCCACCAAAGGCAGCTTGGTGATGGCCGACAAATCGGTGGGGCGCATCATGACAATCGGTGTGCCGTCGTAGCCGGCTTCTTTCAACAACTCACGCGCTTTGGCAGGATTGGCCACGCCGGTGAAATAGCCGGTGTTCTCGTCGGCCAAGGGCGTGCCACAAGGGTAGATGCTGCGGCAGGCCCGCACCAAATCGGGAATACCCACTTGGGTGTTGATGAACGCTTGCTGGCCAATCGCCAACATGGCGGCTTGGCGAATCTTCACATTGTTAAAGGGCGCATGCAGGTGGTTAAAGCGCATGACGTACTGGTAACCAGCAGGTGAAAAATCGTCCACCTTCACACCAGCGGTTTTTTTCAGCGACTCGTATTGCTCGAAACTGGGTTGCTCCACCATGTCTACCTCGCCAGCTTGCAAGGCATTGAACTGGGTTTGCGGGTCGCGGATGATGACCCACTCCACCCGCTCAAAGTTCACCGGGCGGCCACCGGCCAAGCCACTGGGGGCTTCTTTGCGGGACACATATTTGGGGTTGCGCAAATACACCGCCACCGAGCCAGGTTTGAACTCGTCGGCCTTGAAGATGAAAGGGCCAGAACCGATGTGCTCTTTGATTTGTTCGGTGCCAGGTGTCGCCGCGATACGGGCCGGCATGATGAACGGCACATTGCTGGACGCTTTGCCCAAGGCGTCCAGAACGATGGCGCAAGGCTCTTTCATCACAAAGCGAAAGGTGTTGGCGTCAGGGGTTTCTATTTTGTCGATGAAGCCAAACAAAATGCCGCCCATGGCGTCACGGCTGGCCCAGCGCTTGAGCGACGCGGCCACGTCTTCGCTGGTAACAGGCTTGCCATCGTGAAACTCCAAGCCAGGGCGTAGTTTGAAGGTCCAGGTTTTGCCGTCTTTGGCGGTGGTGTAGCTTTGCACCATTTGCGGTTGAATATCGCCCTTGGCGTCCTCGGAAAACAGCGTGTCATACACCATGTAGGCGTGGTTGCGGGTGACGTAAGCGGTGGTCCAAATAGGGTCTAGCACCGCCAAATTGGCATGCGGCACAAAGCGAAACACTTTGTTCGCCGGCAAGGCGTTTTGGGCTTGCGCTGCTAGCCCCAGCCAACTGGCTGCCAAAACCACACCTATCACTTTGAACCAACTGCGTCGCATACCCATCCCCTTGTTCGCCAAGCTACATTTAAAGCCCAATATAAGCGATTCTCTTTTTGATAGGCCCACGCATGGTTATCACCGAACTCAGCGCCAATGAACTCTCGCAAGCCATTCATGCCAAAGAAGTCTCTTGCGTGGAAGTGATGCAAGCCTATTTGCAACGCATTGACATGGTCAATCCCCATTTCAATGCCTTGGTGAGCCTGCAAGACCCGGCAATGCTGATGGTGCAAGCGAATGCCTGCGACGCAGAACTGGCGCAAGGCCATTCGCGGGGTTGGCTGCATGGCATGCCCATTGCCTTGAAAGATTTGGTAGATGTGGCCGGCATCCCCACCACCTGCGGCTCCCCCCTGTTGCGCGACAACATTCCCTCCCAAGACGCCTTGCTGACCCAACGGCTGAAAGCCGCAGGTGCCATAGTGATTGGCAAAACCAACACGCCCGAATGGGGCTTGGGCTCACATACGTTCAACGAGGTCTTTGGCACCACGCGCAACGCCTACAACCCTGCCGTCAGCGCGGGTGGCAGCAGCGGCGGTGCAGCTGTGGCCTTGGCGCAGCGTTTGCTGCCAGTGGCCGATGGCTCAGACTTCATGGGCAGTTTGCGCAACCCCGCTGCTTGGAACAATGTGTTTGGCCTGCGCCCCTCGCAAGGGAGGGTACCCGCTTACCCTGCGGGTGACGTGTGGGTGAGTCAATTGGGAACCGACGGCCCCATGGCCAGAACCATGCGCGATTTGGCGCACCTGTTGGAAACCATGGCTGGCCCCGATAGCCGCGCCCCTTTGTCGCTGGCCAAGCTACCCCAGGGTTTTGCGGCAGCCCTGAAGCCTGAGGCCAAGGGCTTGCGCATCGGCTGGTTGGGCAACTTGGACGGCTATTTGCCCATGGAAGCCGGTGTGCTGGAAGCCTGCCAAAACGGCTTGCAACGTCTGCAAGACTTGGGCTGCCATGTAGAGCCCGTGGACTTTGGTTATTCGCCAGAAGCTGCTTGGCAAACCTGGCTGGCTTGGCGACGCGTGCTGACCGCCTCGCGCATCGCACCCATGGTGGCCAAGGGGCGTGACTTGGTCAAGCCCGAAGCGCTCTGGGAATTTGACCAAGCGGCAGGCATGAAAGCCAGCGAATTTTTGCAAGCCAGCTCGGACCGCACCGCTTTTTACCAGCACATGCTGGGCTTGATGCAAGGCTTTGATGTGCTGGTGCTGCCCAGTTGTCAGGTCTGGCCTTTTGAGGCCAGCTTACGCTGGCCTCAACAGATTCAAACCGCCAATGGCGTGGTGCAAATGGACACCTACCACCGCTGGATGGAGGTGGTGCTTTATGCAAGCTTGGCGGGTTTGCCTGCGATGAATGTGCCGGTGGGCTTTAGCGCCCACGGCCTGCCCATGGGCATGCAGCTGATCGGCCAGCCGCAGGGCGAACTGGCCTTGCTGTCACTGGGCTTGGCCTATGAAGAAATGGTAGGGGATTGGTTGTCTGTCAAACCGCCATGGTCTTGACCGGCATGTTTACCTTGAACCATGAGGTTGACGCCACACACTAGCATCATGATGAACAAGCCGCCGAATTCGCGGGTGTTTTCAATCCATGGTGCGGAGGCCAACATCGACTGGGTCAGCGAGGCAAATTGGTGGTCCACCATCCAAGAAAGCACCCCATCTTCAACCAAGAACAAATAGCCTGCATAAACGCCATAAACAGCCAAGATGCCCCAATTGAGTTTGGACGCCTTGACTTTGGCAAAGGCGTAGCCACAGGAAAGCGCTGCCAGCAGGTACAAAGGAATCCACAGCAACAAATCGGGGTCGTTCCATTGCAGCGCAGCACAAACCAGAAAAATCAAACCGAACACCACGTTAAACGCTTTGAACATTCAAGCTCCTTTGAAATTGAAAAAATAAATTTAGCCTAAGACGCTGTTTCTCCCTCTTGTATGGTTAAAAAACCTATTTTTTGAAAGCCAATGGAAAAAACCCATCTTTGGCTTGGAAATTGTTTCATTTGAGCCCTCCACGCTTGTACTGACTTAGCGTTATGATTGACGTTACGTCAACATAAATACGCAGGCTACTCGCCAGTAACCCTTGACACTCTTCAATTTTTTCCGGCTCACCCCGTCTACGCCATGACCGATTTGTCCGCTGAATTCCAAGCCCTGGCCAACTACCGCCCCAAGCACAAGGTGCGCTTTGTCACTGCCGCCAGTTTGTTTGATGGGCATGACGCGGCCATCAACATCATGCGCCGCATTTTGCAAAGCATGGGCGCCGAGGTCATCCATTTGGGCCACAACCGCTCGGTCGACGAGGTGGTCACGGCTGCATTGCAAGAAGACGTGCAAGGCATTGCGATCAGCTCTTACCAAGGCGGTCACGTCGAGTACTTCAAGTACATGGTCGATTTGCTGCGTGCGCGTGGCGGCGCCCACATCCAGGTGTTTGGCGGTGGTGGTGGCGTCATCGTGCCCTCTGAAATCGACGAATTGCACGCCTATGGCGTGGCCCGCATTTACAGCCCGCAAGACGGCCAGCGCATGGGCTTGGCCGGCATGATTGGCGAGATGATCATGCTCTGCGACCACGACTTGAGCGCGCATGCACCCACTGCCTTGAGCGCCATCCAAGGCCACAGCGAAGCCCATTGGCGCGCTTTGGCGCAACTCATCACCGCGCTTGAAAACGGCCAGGCCCACGCCGATGTGGTCGCGCCAATGCGAGCCCAGGCGGCTGGGCTGAAAGTGCCTGTGGTCGGCATCACTGGCACCGGGGGTGCGGGCAAATCGTCGCTGACCGATGAACTGATCCGCCGCATTCGTCTGGACCAAGACGACTGCTTGCGCATCGCCGTCATTTCCATCGACCCCTCGCGGCGCAAAAGCGGCGGCGCTTTGCTCGGCGATCGCATCCGCATGAACGCCATCTCGCCTTGGCATCAATGGGGGTCAGATCCCGATTCTTCGCCCACCCAGCGCGTCTTCATGCGCAGCCTGGCCACCCGTGAATTTGGCAGCGAAATCAGCGCCGCCTTGCCCGACGTGATCGCTGCCGCCAAATGCGCAGGCTTTGACCTGGTGATCGTCGAAACCTCGGGCATTGGCCAAGGCGACGCCGCCATCGTGCCGCATGTGGATGTGCCGATGTACGTCATGACGCCCGAATTCGGTGCAGCCAGCCAGCTGGAAAAAATCGACATGCTGGACTTCGCCGAGTTTGTCGCCATCAACAAGTTCGATCGCAAAGGCGCAGCTGATGCTTTGCGTGACGTGGCCAAACAGGTGCAGCGGAACAAAGAGGCTTGGACCACACCCACCGAGCAGATGCCGGTGTTTGGCACCATGGCCGCGCACTTCAACGATGACGGTGTGACCGCGCTCTACCAAGCCATGAAGCCGCGTTTGCAGTCGCTGGGCCTAAAGCTGCGTGAAGGTCGTTTGCCCTTGACCCAGGTGCGTCACAGCTCACACCAAACCCCGATCGTGCCGCCTGCTCGCAGCCGCTACCTGGCCGAGATCAGCGACACGGTGCGCGGCTACAAACAGCGCGCCGCCAAACAAGCTCAGCTCGCACGTGAAGTGCAGCAACTCAAAGCCGCGTCCGCCATGTTGGCGGTGGATGTGAAAGTCAGACCCCGCGCCTCTGAGGCCACCTTGGGCCTGGCCACCGAGCGTGAACAACGTTTGGACGCTGATGCCCGCTCCCTGCTCAACGACTGGCCTCAGCTGCAACAAGACTATGCCGGCGACGAACTGGTGGTGAGGGTGCGTGACAAAGAAATCCGCACCGCACTGGTGACCAAGTCGCTCAGCGGCACCACCATTCGCAAAGTCGCCCTGCCGCAATACCACGACCATGGCGACATCTTGCAATGGCTGATGCTGGACAACGTGCCCGGACGCTACCCCTACACCGCTGGCACCTTTGCCTTCAAGCGCGAAAACGAAGACCCGACCCGCATGTTCGCCGGTGAAGGCGATGCATTCCGCACCAACCGCCGCTTCAAGTTGTTGAGCGAAGGCATGCCGGCCAAGCGTTTGTCCACCGCATTCGATTCGGTCACGCTGTATGGCAACGACCCGGATCTGCGCCCTGACATTTACGGCAAGGTCGGCAATTCAGGCGTGAGCATCGCCACCTTGGACGACATGAAAGCCCTTTATGACGGCTTTGACCTGTGCTCGCCCAGCACCAGCGTGTCCATGACCATCAATGGCCCCGCGCCCACCATCTTGGCGATGTTCATGAACACCGCCATCGACCAAAACCTGGACAAGTTCCGCGCCGACAAAGGCCGCGAACCCAGCGCCGAAGAGGCCGCAGACATCCGCGCTTGGGTGATGCAAAACGTGCGTGGCACGGTGCAAGCCGATATCTTGAAAGAAGACCAAGGGCAAAACACCTGTCTCTTTTCAACCGAGTTCAGCTTGAAGGTGATGGGCGACATCGCCCAGTACTTTGTGGAACACCAGGTGCGCAATTTCTACAGCGTGTCCATCAGCGGTTACCACATCGCTGAAGCAGGTGCCAACCCCATCTCACAACTGGCTTTCACGCTCTCCAACGGTTTCACCTTTGTCGAAGCCTATTTGGCACGTGGCATGCACATCGACGACTTTGCGCCCAACCTGAGCTTCTTCTTCAGCAACGGCATGGACCCCGAGTACACCGTCATGGGTCGCGTGGCCCGCCGCATTTGGGCGGTGACCATGAAAGAGAAATACGGCGCCAACGAACGCAGCCAAAAACTGAAATACCACATCCAAACCAGTGGCCGCAGCCTGCACGCGCAAGAAATTCAGTTCAACGACATCCGCACCACACTGCAAGCCCTGATTGCCATTTACGACAACTGCAACAGCTTGCACACCAACGCGTTCGACGAAGCCATCACCACGCCCACCGAAGACTCGGTGCGCCGCGCCATGGCGATCCAGCTCATCATCAACCGCGAATGGGGCTTGGCGAAAAACGAAAACCCATCACAAGGCGCGTTCATCATCGAAGAACTCACCCAACTGGTGGAAGAAGCGGTGCTCTCCGAGTTCGTCTCCATTGCCGAACGTGGTGGTGTCTTGGGCGCCATGGAAACCGGTTACCAGCGCGGCAAGATCCAAGACGAGTCCATGCACTACGAGATGCTCAAGCACACGGGTGAGTTGCCCATCATTGGCGTGAACACCTTTAAGTCGCCCCATGCCAATGAGGTGCCACAAACCATTGAGCTCGCCCGCTCGACCGATGACGAAAAGAAAAGCCAGTTGAATCGCTTGAGCGACTTCCACACCCTGCATGCCTCACAAGCCCCAGTTCAATTGGCCCGCTTGCAACAAGCGGTGTTGGACAACGCCAATGTGTTCGAGGTGCTGATGGACGCGGTGCGGTGCTGCTCGCTCGGCCAAGTCACTAAGACCTTGTTCGAGGTGGGTGGTCAGTACCGGCGCAATATGTAAGCGTTTGTAAGTGCAGGGGCTGTACCATCTTCAACCATGCGACTAGGTTTGTACCAAGAAAAAATCATCTGGCTGGCCCTGTGTGCGCCGCTGTTTGCGCTGACACATTTGGCCAATTCGTGGTTGTTTGACCATATCTCTGTCTCCAACCACATCAACTGGATTTACTTGCCCGCTTTTTTGCGTGTGGCCTATGTATTGATTTTGGGACCCTTTTGGGGCTTTACCGCCATTTTCGTTGGCAGCAGCTTATTGGGTGCCAATTTTGAGGAGAACATGCTGCAAGCTTCCCTTAATGCAGGAGCGTCTGCGGCCAGCCCAATATTGGCGCTTGGGTTATTTAAGTTGCTTAAAGAACGCCAACTGCGCATCGCACAGCCCAGTGATTTGGTGCAAATGTGTTTGCTTTACGCCTTGCTCAATGCGGTGGTTCATCACTTTATTTGGGCTTACCAGCAACCCGAGCAACTGCTGTCTGTCAATCAATTGCCCATCATGATCGTGGGCGACTTGGTAGGTGCTTTGCTGGGTGCGTTTCTCTTTACCTTGCTGATGCGCCGCACTGGTTTGTACCCGCTGATCGAGCGGCTGTCCAAAGAAAAGCCAGCGTCGCCGCCTTAAACGCCACCACGCTTGCTGCGGGATAAATCTACCCCCAGTTGTTTGAGCTTGCGGTACAAATGGGTGCGCTCCAAACCGGTTTTCTCGGCTACACGGGTCATCGAACCACCTTCTTGGGCCAAATGAAATTCAAAATAGGCTTTTTCAAAAGCATCGCGGGCTTCGCGCAGGGGTTGCGACAAATCAAAGTTTTGCACCGAAGCAGGTAAACGAGATGCAGCTGGTTGCGCCTGCACCATGACGGGAGCCAGCAAGGGCTGCGACACCGGCTGGCTGGGCACCACACCCAAGATGGGGCGCTCTGGTACGGCAGGTTTTCTGGCCAAGCCTTGGTCCACGGCTTTGAGCAGTTTTTGCATGGTGATGGGTTTTTCTAAAAACGCCAACGCCCCTATGCGGGTGGCTTGCACTGCAGTTTCGATGGTGGCATGACCACTCATCATGATGACCGGCATGTTCAGCAAGCCCGTAGAAGCCCACTCTTTGAGTAAGGTCACGCCATCGGTGTCAGGCATCCAAATATCGAGCAAGACCAAATCGGGACGGGCGGCTGCGCGGGCATTGCGCGCTTGAGCGGCGTTTTCAGCCAACTCTACTTGATGGCCTTCGTCGTTCAAAATTTCAAACAGCAAATCGCGTATGCCGAGTTCGTCATCAACCACCAAAATTGTTGCCATATTGCTTATCAGGTCAGGTTAGCTTGCAGGGTTTGCGATGCGAAATGATAACGATACTTGAGCCCCGACGGTTTCGTCCCCTACAAGTCGGTTTTTGATCTCGATACGGGCTTGGTGTTCATCGGCAATTTTCTTCACAACCGCCAAACCCAAACCTGTGCCGCCAGCTTTGGTGGTGACATAGGGCTCAAAGGCGCGTTGCAACACCGACTCGCTGAAACCGCTGCCGTTGTCCACGATGCGCAAACGCACCCGCTGGCTGGATGTGGCTTGTTCGGTCCAGACGTGAACCATAGGTTGAGCACTTTGCGCACTGGCATCTTGTGCATTTTGAATCAAGTTATGCACCACCTGTCGCAACTGGGCTGCGTCGCCTGACACCATCGGTATGTCATGACTCAAATGCCAACTCACCGGCACCAAGGCATTGTCGTTGTCATACAGAGGCATCATCTCTTGCAATAAATGGTTCAAATCCAGGGCTTGCAAACGCGCTTGAGGCAGTCGGCCGAAATCGCGAAACTCGTTGACCAAGCGTTGCAAAGCATCAACTTGATCCACGATGGTTTTCACCGATTTATGCAGCAAGGCCTGGTCTGTACCCACCAATTTATCGGCCAATTTCATCTCAAGCCGCTCGGCAGAAAGTTGGATAGGCGTCAGAGGGTTTTTGATTTCATGGGCCAGCCTTCGCGCCACCTCTGACCACGCCTGGGTGCGTTGAGCAGACACGATTTCTGTGATGTCATCAAACACCAAGAGCCACTCGCCTTGGGGCAGCACGGCGCCTCGAGCTACCAAGGTGGTGTGCAGTTGGCGCTCCGGACCAAAATCCACAAAAGTTTGTTGGGTCTTGGTGTCGATTTCAAACGACTGCTGCCAATGGTCAAGGCTGCGTTGTTGCTGCTCGGATGCAAAGTCGTGGAACTGCTCCATGACTTGCCTGCCAAACACCTGCAACCCCTCAATATCGCTCAAGGCTTTGCCTAGATGCACTGCCAAAGGCAATTG
>Ga0214921_10012458_pt1 | contig 10157 bp, 8 predicted proteins | sample LL1505_MetaG_FD_177992 | JGI IMG/M metagenome (GOLD analysis project Ga0214921, IMG submission 177992) | Freshwater microbial communities from Lake Lanier, Atlanta, Georgia, United States - LL-1505 | ecosystem: Environmental > Aquatic > Freshwater > Lake | place: USA: Georgia | collected 2015-05-28
GCAACAAAGAGAGCACCGAAACGAATGCTCACCTGAGGATCAACTAGCTTGGCTGCTCCTACCCAGTTCACCTTAGTTTCAGATCTGACATCAAGAGACATTACTCGACCAAGGTTCTTCCAGTTAGACGAAGGAAGACATCCTCAAGAGATGATCTACGAACCAGTGAGGTAACCGGTTCTAGTCCTAGCTTCACAATCTGCTCTAGACACTTCTCACCTGATTGTGCATAAACCAAGATGCGGTCAGGTAGAACTTCTAGACGTTCACCAATACCCTTTAGCTTCTCTGCCACAACTATGTTGTTTTCACTTCCAAAACGAACTTCAAGAACTTCCTTGCTGGAATACTTCTTGATTAGTTCTGCAGGTGAACCCTCAGCCATGATCTTGCCCTTATCCATAACCATCAAACGGTCACAGAGCTGTTCAGCTTCGTCCATATAGTGGGTGGTGATGACCAAAGTCACACCCTGTTCCTTTAGTCTGAATAATCTGTCCCAAAGAATATGTCTAGCTTGAGGGTCAAGACCTGTAGTTGGTTCATCTAAAAGAAGAATCTCAGGCTCATTAATCAAACCTCTGGCAATGGTGAGTCTTCTCTTCATACCGCCAGAGAGTTCCTCAGTCTTGTTGTTACGCTTCTCAACTAGCTGAGCAAACTCCAGAAGTTCTTCAATCTTTCCCTTTAGCCACTTACGGCTAAGACCAAAGTAACGACCGTAAACCATTAGGTTCTCCCAGACCTTAAGCTCACGATCCAGGTTGTCCTGCTGTGGAACAACACCTAAGTGAGCTCTAATCTCAGGTCCTTGCGTGTTTGGGTCTTTACCAAGAATGACCAAATCACCACCGGTTCGCTGGCTGGTAGCCGCAATCATCTTCATGGTGGTTGATTTGCCCGCACCGTTAGGGCCTAATAGACCAAAGGATTCGCCTCTACGAACAGTGAAGTTCACACCATCGACAGCAACGAAGTCACCGTATTTCTTGGTGAGTTCGGTTGCGGTAATCATCGCCTCGGGTAAGGTTTTTTTGACTGATTCTTTTGGCACAGCGTTGTGTCCTTCTATCAAAGTTTCGAGGCTTTTAACTAGCCACAGCCTTCTAGTCTATTCACCGAAACTGATATCCTTGAGAAATGGACCCCGCCAAGAGCGTCAAAGTACGCCCAGGTAATCGCAGAACAACTGGCAAAGAGCAGTTCTATACTCCAACCGATCTAGCCCTTAGATTAGCCACCTTAGTTAGCGATAAAGTCGGCGGTTTTGCAGACAAAACCGTAATTGAACCAGCCGGTGGAACAGGGTCTTTCCTACAAGCAGCCAAAGCATTGAAAGCTAACAAGCTCATCAGCTTTGACATCGAACCTAAAGCGGAAGGCGTATTACTTGCCGACTTCCTTCTTGAAACCAAAGGTCTAGAGAAGATCAGCAATGCCATCACTATCTCTAACCCACCTTTTGGAAGAAATAACTCACTGAGTATTCCCTTCTTCAACAAGGCAGCCCAACACAGCCAATACATCGCTTTCGTAGTCCCTAGAAGCTGGCGCAAGTGGTCTGTGCTAAATCGTCTAAACAGAAACTTTCACTTGATTCACGATGAGGATCTCTCTATTGACTATGTCGACGAACTCGGTGAGATGGTTTGGCAGAAGGCAAGACTAAACACCTGTTTCCAGATCTGGGAAAAAAGAGAAGAACTTAGACCTGTAATAAAGGTCAAAGACCAAGGACTTCTTTCTAAAGTAAAGCCAGAAGAGGCTGATGTTGCACTAACCGTATTCGGTTATGGATGTGGGAAGGTTAGAACAAGCTTTGATCGAGTTCCTAACAGCACCATCATGTTTCTGAAACTCCACGACAAGAGAGTTCTAAAAGCACTAGAGTCAGTAAATTTCAGCAAGTTTTATAAGAACACCGCATACACGGAAGCGCTATCACTTCAAGAAATCAGATACCTAATCAACGAAGCAGTTCTGGGTGATCCAGGACTAGAACAGTAAGGCAAATAATGAGTTCATTCGGATCTAGAGGAAATAGACCTGGCAAGAAAGATTCAGGTCCTAAGGCTAAGTTCAGCCAGCTCTGGCCATACATGAAAGAACAGCGCAGACTGCTGGTCTTCGCAGTTATCCTCAGCCTGCTCTCTGCCAGCGTGAACCTAGCCCAACCTTTAGTGGTCGGTAACATCATCAGCACCGTTCAAAAGGGTTCAGATGTTGTTCCACTCGCACTGATCCTCTTAGCCATTACCTTACTCAGCGCTGTTGCTGGTGGAGCAATGTATTACGTCCTAGCTAAAGCAGGTGAAGGAGTTGTTTTCTCAGCAAGATCTAAACTCTCAACCAGATTGCTGAGACTTCCTATCTTTGAATACGACCTTAGAAGAACTGGCGACCTAGTCTCTCGAGTTGGTTCAGACACTACCCTCCTTAGAGCAGCCCTTACCCAAGGTCTAGTTGATGGTGCCGGTGGAGCACTTCTATTTATTGGTTCAGTAGTTGCCATGGCAGTCATTGACTGGCTATTGCTGCTAATCACCCTAATGATGATCTCTATTGCTGTCGCGGCCATCGGTGTCTCGTCACGAAGAATCAGAGCAGCCACTACCAAGGCTCAAGAACGTGTTGGAAACATGTCTGCATCTGTTGAAAGAGCACTCTCAGCAGTTAGAACAATCAGAGCTGCTCGTGCAGAATCTAGAGAGTCAGCACAGATTCAAACAGATGCAACTGAGGCTTATAGCCAAGGCGTAAAGATTGCTGGCATTAACTCTTGGGTAACTCCAATCGGAGGACTAGCAGCCAACGGAGCATTCATTGTTGTCCTAGGTGTTGGTGGTTATCGGGTAGCTTCAGGTCAAACAGAAGTTGCTTCCTTAGTAACCTTCATCCTTCTAATGTTCATCATGATTAGACCAGTTGGTCAATTCTTTGGTGCATACTCTTCAGTCCAATCGGCGCTAGGTGCGCTAGCTCGCATCCAAGAGATTCTAGATATTCCTCTTGAAGATACCGATGCTGAGAGAGCTCAGAAATCGCGTCGCTCAGCTGTCAACAAAACAGCCATCGAATTCAGAAACGTGAAGTTCCGTTACCCAGCAAGACCAGAGATTACTTTAGATAAAGCAGGTAACCCTATTCCTGATGCAGCACCTGTGATGAGTGAACCTAAAGAAGTCCTCAAGGGGGTTTCATTCAAGATTGAACGTGGCTCAAGAGTTGCTATCGTCGGTCCTTCTGGTGCAGGTAAGTCAACAATCTTCAGTTTGATTGAAAGATTCTATGAACCAACTGGTGGAGAAATTCTTCTTGATGGCCAGGCTGTTCACTCAATCAGCAGATCTGATCTAAGAGGTCAAATTGGTTACGTAGAACAGGACGCTCCAGTTCTTGCAGGAAGCATCAGAGAGAACCTTCTGATTGGTTCTCCTGACGCAACTGAAGCAGACCTCAAAAAGGTATTGAAGGAAGTTAACCTCACAACAGTTCTCAAAAGAGATAAGCGTGGTTTGGATGCTGAAGTTGGTGAGCAGGGAATCATGCTCTCCGGTGGTGAACGCCAGAGACTTGCTATTGCAAGGACACTTCTCAGTGCACCACCGATCATGCTCCTAGATGAATCGACCTCGAGCCTAGATGGACTAAATGAGCAACGCATGCGTGAAGCGATCGATGCCGTGGCCAAGAACAGAACAATGATCGTTATTGCCCATCGCCTTTCAACCGTCGTCGATAGCGACCAAATCATCGTTATTGACCAGGGTAAGGTCATTGGGGCTGGCACTCACAAGCAATTGCTGAAGTCAACACCGCTATACAGAGAACTAGCAGGAACCCAGATGCTTAGCTAACTCGCCCTTTTGTCTGCAGTCGGGTCTAGGCTCTAACCACTAGAACCCAAATGGAGACAAAATGAGTAAGCGAAGCACAATTGAGAAACTAGCTGTCCCGATGTTCGTATCTGGCATCCTGGCGATGGTCGGATCGATGTTCATTTCCCTAGGAGCGGCCGCTAACGCGACTAGCCCGGTGCAATACAAGCAGGTGACCATGACTTACCTGTCTACCGGCTATAGCAGTAGTGACAGTAATTGTGGTTCGGCTCAGAGCTACTACGGCTACTCAACCAGAGACAGCTTTAGAGCCAGGTCATCCAGCAGCTCTAGTAATCAGAAGACTTTTCTGTGTACCGCTACCGTTTATGTAGTCGACGAAGTGACTATTCCGACCCCAAAGCCCGTGCCAACTATCACAGTTATATACGAAAAGCCGGTTCGCCCAACCCCGACATACACTCCGAGACCGACTGGAAGCCCTAGACCAACCCCGACCTATACGCCGAGTCCAACCTACACACCAACCCCAGTTCCAACCTTTGCTCCTAGGCCAACACCTAGTTTTACGCCTATTTTCACACCTTCTCCTAGGCCAACCCTGCCAATTCCCTCAACACGAACACCTTGAACGGCTATTTCGTGAGAAACTAGAAGCCAGTCCGTTTCGGACGCAAAGTATCTAGTTAGGAATGGAAATAAAGTGAAGAAGTTTGCTTTCCCTATTGTTATGGCTTTAGCTGGTCTGCTGGCTGTTGGAGTTATCGCTCAGAACTTCGTTTCAAAGTCCCCAACCACCATCAAGTCGCTAACTGTAACTTACGAGGAGGGAGTAACCGGCACTGAGTACAAGCCCGGAGATACAATCACCCTTCCAACTGGAGTTGAGCAGGTCTACCTTGTAGTTACGCCTGATGACGAAAAAGCGACCGTTGACATCACTGGTGACAGCAACTTTGCCGTCGGTGAGAATACTCTGACCATCAAGGTAACTGGAACAGATAATAAGTCCAGCAGTGATTACACCTTGAAAATCATCAAGCCTGAGCTGGTTGGTTGGTGTGATCAAAACGCCGACACTGTCAAGCTTTACAACGACGACTTTGAGCTTGCAGATATCTATCAGGATATTTCACTGGCTTATCTAGACGAACGTCTTCCGGTAATTCAGGAAAACCTATCTTGTTTCAGCGACCTGCTTCAGGCATACGTGAACGAGAATTACTAAAAATATTTAGGTAAAAGTGGAGGCTGTCAGTTTTTACTTGCAGCCTCTATTACATTTCTAACCAACATTGCTCTAGTCATTGGCCCTACCCCACCTGGGTTCGGTGAAAGATATCCAGCGACTTGTGCAACGGCAGGATCAACGTCTCCTACTAAACCTGAATCAACTCTGGTAATCCCGACATCAAGAACAGCTGCTCCAAGCTTTATCCACTCAGGCTTTACAAAGTGTGGAGATCCAAGGGCCGCAACGACAATGTCAGCTCTCTTTACAGCGCTGGGGATATCTTTGGATCTTGAGTGCAAAAGTGTGACCGTTGCGTCAACTCCCTTTTTGTTTAGCAATAGACCGAGCGGGCGACCAACGGTAATGCCTCTGCCGATAACAGCGACTTCTGCCCCAGAGAGTTCAACCTGGTAACGCTCAAGAAGTTCAACGATTCCTGCCGGAGTACAAGGAACCGGTGAGGTCATTGGATCAGAACTAGCAAGAACTAGTTTGCCTAGGTTGATTGGATGTAACCCATCTGCATCTTTCGCTGGATCAATTAGTTCAAGCAGCTCGTTGGTATCAAACCCAAAAGGTAGAGGCAACTGGATGATGTATCCCGTGACATCCTTAGCATCATTCAAATCTTTGATTGCTGCTTTGACATCGGCAACACTTGCATCTGCTGGTAGATCGATCCTGACTGAGTGAACACCAACTTCTTGGCAGTCTCTGTGCTTACCAGAAACATAACTGTGTGAACCTGGGTCATCGCCAACTAGCAGTGTTCCTAGCCCTGGGGTGATGCCCTTCTGCTTTAGTTCAACAACCTTTAGCGCAAGCTCTGCCTTTATCTGTTTGGCAGTAGCAAGGCCGTCTAGAACGATAGCGTTCAAAGGTTTACCAGTTCTCTAAACCGCTATATAGCGGGAAGGCTTCGGTTAGCTTGCGAACACGGTCCCCTAGAGCATCAATGTCTGGGTTCGGCATCAGAACAGAAGCGATGATGTCAGCAACCTCGGTGAATTCAACATCTCCAAAACCACGGGTAGCTAGAGCTGGAGTTCCAATACGAACACCAGAGGTAACAAGAGCTGGTCTTGGGTCATTAGGAACAGAGTTACGGTTCACTGTGATACCAACATCGTGCAGTAGGTCTTCAGCAGTCTTACCATCAATCGGTGAGTTACGAAGATCAACCAGCACTAGGTGAACATCAGTTCCACCGGTTAGAACATCTACTCCGTTGTCTCTAACATCCTGCTGCATTAGACGCTCAGAGATGATCTGTGCTCCACGAATAGTTCTCGCTTGTCTTTCCTTGAACTCTTCACCCATGGCTGCTCTAAAGGCAACTGCCTTCGCTGCGATTACGTGCATCAGTGGTCCACCCTGCTGACCTGGGAATACAGAAGAGTCAATCTTCTTAGCAAACTCTGCTTTACAAAGAATCAAACCTGAACGAGGTCCAGCTAGAGTCTTGTGAACTGTTGTTGAAACAACATCTGCATAAGGAACTGGGTTCGGGTGAACACCAGCTGCAACAAGACCAGCGAAGTGAGCCATGTCTACCCAAAGCTTTGCACCAACTTCGTCAGCGATCTTTCTGAACTCTGCAAAGTCAAGGTGACGAGAGTATGCAGACCAACCTGCGATTAGAACCTGAGGTTTTACCTCATGTGCTCTAGCTCTAACAACATCCATGTCAATTAGGAATGATTCTGGATCTAGCCCATAGGCATGTGCTTCATACATCTTGCCGGAGAAGTTCAACTTCATACCGTGAGTTAGGTGACCACCGTGAGCTAGCTCCAGCCCTAGGATTCGATCTCCAGGGTTGGCAAGTGCCATCAGAACTGCAGCGTTGGCGCTAGCCCCAGAGTGTGGTTGTACGTTAGCGTGCTCTGCTCCAAATAGTTCCTTAGCGCGGTCACGAGCTAGGTTCTCGGCAATGTCAACTGCTTCACAGCCACCGTAGTAACGCTTACCTGGGTACCCTTCCGCATACTTATTAGTCAGTACTGATCCTTGAGCTTCAAGGATTCCTCGAGAGACAAAGTTCTCTGAGGCAATCATCTCTAGGAAGTTGCGTTGACGATCCAGTTCAGCTTTTAGAACTGCAGCAATCTCCGGGTCGGTTGCTTCGAGCGGATCATTGAATGTTGATGGCAAATTAGACACTTGGGAACTCCTATATTGGCTTGAACGGATTGGCCCAGGCGCACGACCAAAATGCCTTCGCTCCCTGATGGAACCCCATCTTTAGCGCCAGTTGCGATAGGTCAATTCTATAACCACCGCCCCTAAGCAGAGATGAACACCAGTGAAAACTGAGGTTATCGCTCTAAACTTGACCCTATGACTAAGCCATTAAACCACTGGGTGCTCACCTTTGTCTGCGAAGACAAGCCAGGCATTGTCCATGCCATCTCTGGAGCTATAGTCGCAGCCTCAGGAAACATAACCGAGAGCCAGCAGTTCACCAGCGCTGAGACCGGTAAGTTCTTCATGCGCCTTCAGGTTGAGCTCTCAGCTAGCAAAGAGGAGTTCGGTGCTCAGATTGCTGGAGTTGCTCAATCCTTCGGTATGGACTGGCAACTGGACGAGGTTGGCAGAAAGCTTAGAACCCTAGTTTTGGTAAGTAAGAGCGCTCACTGCCTAAATGACTTACTCTTCAACCAGCGCTCAGGTCAGATCCCAATTGAGATTCCTGCTGTCTTTGGCAACCATCCAGACCTAGCTGAACTAGCGGAGTTTTATGGCGTGAAGTTTGAGAGCCATGGAATTCCGGATACCTCAAGCAAAGCTGCCTTTGAGCACATGCTCCGCGATTACATCAAATTGGCTGATATCGAACTCATCGTTCTAGCTAGATTCATGCAGGTCCTAAGCCCTGAGTTCTGTGCTGACTTTGAAGGCAAGATCATCAACATTCATCACTCCTTCCTACCTGGCTTCAAGGGTGCTAACCCTTATGCACAGGCCCACGCTCGAGGGGTGAAACTAATCGGTGCTACCGCCCACTTTGTTACTAATGAACTTGATGAAGGCCCAATTATCGAACAGAACGTGGTGAGAGTCGATCACGGTGACTCTAAGAAAGAGCTTGTTGCTATTGGACAGGATGTTGAGTCGAAGACCCTCGCCCAAGCGGTTAGATGGTTTGCCGAACACCGAGTATTACTCGATACTGACAGAACAGTCATCTTCCGCTAGAGCAAGGGTCTAGTCCCGACTAGTGTCTGCGTCTTCTAGTTCTCAGCTGAGAACCGGCAGCAACAGATGAAATAGCTAGTGCCACTACAGATAAACCAAGAGCAATCAACCAGCTTTGCTGTTGAGGGTTAGTGACCAACACCTTCTTCCTTCCTTCTTGAACTAACTCCTTAGCAACTGTCTCTGACTTTGTTGCAGGCTTTAGTTCCTTGACTGGTGAAGTTGAAATGGTTTCCTTGACGGGTGGATAGATGATTACTTCCTCTTCAGGAGTTATGGAAACAGTTCCACCGGTTGGAGTAGTTGGAGTAATTGTTTGATTGACTATTTCGTCAGGCGTAATGGTTACTAGGTTGGAGGCAACTGCTTGGGTGGGACCAATGTTGGACGCAGAATCTAAAACACTGTTTGAGGCAAGTGTTACCTGAGTTGTTCCAACCCCACAGTTGAGCAATTTGATCTGCCAGCCAAGACCAGTTCTTAGAACCGAGTAGTTCATTGAACATAACTGTGCTGTTCCAGAGAAACTGAAGTTAGCAGCACTCATACCAGTGACTGGTTCTTCGCTATCAAAGACCCAGGTTGGGGTTCCAGCTGCTCCTGGTTCTGTCACATCAAAGACGTGGATCACAGGAGCGGTTGTGTCGATTTTTGTTGTATTGGTTTGATTCAACAAACTAGGTCCTATGTTTCCTGCAGCATCTATCACCGCTGATGAGTTCAGTACCAAACCAGCAAGGTGTCCTTCAAGACAACTTCCTATTGTGATTGTGTATTGGCTACCAGATCCAGTCATCGACTGAATAGCACAGCCATCACCCTTCACATTCCAGTCCACATTGTCAGCAGCCAATCCTGTCACCGGTTCGGTGAATGTTGCTTTATAGACAAGAAGATTGTTTGCACTTGATTGCTTTACCAATGTGTCTAGTTCAGGAACAGTTCTATCCAGAATGATCGAAGTGGTTGAAACTGGTCGAACTGGACCGATGGCGTTACCGGTTACCGTATCTACTTTCAGAGTGAGACTAATTGTTCCATCCTGACAACCGGCAACCTTAGCTGCATAGCTGGCACCGGAACCGGTAAGGGTTGAAACATAACAACCAGTTGCGGTTCCAGAAATGGTGAAGTCATCTGCAGTTAGACCCGTCACTGACTGACCGAAGGTGATGTTGAATGTTGGTGAAACAGCATTGCTCGGGGATGCTGGAGCTGTGAACGAAGTTACCTCAGGACCAAGGTTGTATGTGATGCTCGCCGTTCCGTTACCTGACTGGAAGGCAGAGTAATAGGATGCGCTGTTGAGCTTTGTGGTGTTCACGTAGCTCGAACCACCTCCACCACCGCCACCATCAACTCCTGTTGGATCGGTATCAGCACCTCCACCACCGCCACCGAAGTATCCACCGCCTCCGCCGCCACCACCGGCGACAGTTGAACCAGGCGTAGTTGCAGAGCCACCAGCACCACCCTGCCCGCTCGCCCCAGCAGCTCCGTTTGTGGTTGCTGCTCCAAATGAAACACCACCTGCTCCACCAGCTGTTGGTGTTCCACCGCCGCCACCTAGACCCTGACCATTACCTCCGGCGACACCGGTTGAGCCGCCAGCAGAACCACCAGTTCCGCCAACCCAACCACCGGTTCCACCACCACCACCGGCAACAGCGATGCGATCAGCTAACGAAGTGCTTGTTCTGATGTCGGTTGCACCTCCACCTGAACCTTCATCACCGTGACCTGAGCCTGCTGCTCCTCCACCGTTGTATCCACCAGCTGCACCATTACCTGATGAACCCTGTCCGCCAACATAAACGTAGAGACTCCCTGTTGGCAGAGCCTTGAAGGTTGCGCTGGTCTTTGAACCATTACCTCCACTTCTACCT
>Ga0214921_10012460_pt1 | contig 10156 bp, 7 predicted proteins | sample LL1505_MetaG_FD_177992 | JGI IMG/M metagenome (GOLD analysis project Ga0214921, IMG submission 177992) | Freshwater microbial communities from Lake Lanier, Atlanta, Georgia, United States - LL-1505 | ecosystem: Environmental > Aquatic > Freshwater > Lake | place: USA: Georgia | collected 2015-05-28
TGATAATCTATTTGATTTACTAATAAAATAATATATATTTTTTATAAAATTTATTATCATATATTAAATTATAGCAAATTATAGCAAATTATGGTAAATTATAGCAAATTATGGTAAATTATAGCAAATTATATCTAATTATATATAATTATCCTTTAATAGTCTAGTCTAGCGGTTAATAAATTGAAAGATAAAGTTTTTATTAAGGATAAACCATATTTAGCTTGGTGTGCAGTAAAAAGTAATAACACTATTGAATCATTATATAAATATAAATTACCTAACTACGAAGGTAAATTAGATTATGAAATGAAGGTTTATAAATTAGATGATTCTAGAATAAAAGAAATAATTGAAAATAAGTTTTCAGGTAATAATGAAAATATATATAATCAAATACAAAGTTTTATTAATAGTAATAATTTAACAATGTTGGCAAAACTAGATATAAAGATAAAACATTCGTATAACTCTTTGTATCAATTTATAGAGTTATTATTATTTATTTTAGTACATTAAAGTGTTAATATCAGGAATTTTTATTTTTTATTATCTAGAATGAATAATTTTCGTTTTTATTTTCAAATTAGATAACACAATATACAATATATAATAAACAACAATGGAACAATTTGCAACAACATCATCATCTTTCATTAAACCATTATCTTTTCATATATCTAGTAATGCAATATTTGGCACATTAAGTATTCTTGGATTAGGATTATTTACTTATCTTGCAAATCGTTATTTAAATACTGATAAAGACACCAGTAATCAATATTATACAAAAACAGAAGAAAGTATCCCTGGAGCACCAAATTTAAATCTTACAACAGGGATAGGGCTCAATAATATAGTATATATATTTTGGAATGGTGATTTGAATTCTACCTATCTATTAATTGATTTATTATTGCAGGATAAAGTAATACAACCATTATATATTGAAAGATATACAATTTTAAAGTCTCTAGAGTATGATAATTTAGTTAAATTAACAAAACAATATAACGATATATTGCAAAATAATAAAGCTACTAGAAATAGTGGCAATAATATTAATAGTGGCAATAGTAATCTTAGAAAGGAAAAAGATAAGGATAAAGAATATATTAAAATAAAAAAGTATTTAGAAGATGTTGCTAGAATAAAAAAGAATCAAGCAAATGAAATTACCCAATTAGAAATATTTCGTAAAATTATAGTAAAACAATATCCAGAATTTCAGAAAAATTTACTTCCCACACAATACATTACCACAATTACAAAAGATTTACAACATACATCAAATTTCTTTAACATTCTAAAAAATATTTCACCATTATATTATAATGGTATTGAATTCATAGAACAAATTACACGTTTTCTTAAATATTATAAACCTATTAACAAAACTAATTATAAAACTAATTATAAAACTAATTATGGTGTAGAAAATGATATATTACAAAATCGTATAACACAAAATCGTATATTGCTAGGATATACTAAAGATAATAAAAATATAGACTTAATAAATAAAATATTCAATACAATCACAAATACAATTCCTAATACCATATTTGATACAATCCTAAATACAAAAAAAAGTATTCTAGAAGATGTTAAAATTGAAATACCTTTGAAAGATATTAGTAATCAAGATGTAAAATATTTAGCGGTTAATTTTTGTCCAAATGATATAATGAAACTTGCTTTTTAGGATTAGAAAAAACAAAAAAAGCAAAAGCACATAACACATAACACACATCACACATCACACAAATCACAAATATAGCATACATTCAGTTTGCAAGGCTAAATATTCTTTATAATTTGGATTTTCTGCGGTGTGTAAACTTATTAGATTTTCTCTAAAGTGTGTTATCTCATCACTACGTTGTTGATACAAATCCTTGGATTGTTTTTGTAGTGGAGATATTAAATTTTTATACTTCATATTACATTCATTAACTTTATCAGAATATATTTTGCGAAGTGAATCTAACTCTTTTTTTAATTTTTGAGCATCGATACACATAAGGCTTTGAATATTGCCATCTGCTTTATATTCTTTTAAAGCCTTTAATACTTTTTCAATTTTTGCAAATTTGGTTTTTTTGTCATAACCAAATTGATTGTTGAAAGTTATTTGTTTATATGTATCAAGTTTTTTAACTTGTAGAATGTTAGCAATGTTTGCAGATAATGTAGATTTCAATGATGGGATTGACATCATATTTGCAACATTGATTTCACATAGCATTGACAAGTCAATAACTTTTGGGGTTTTTGGAATGTGTTGTTTATTTATTTCAGACATAAAATTTTGATATTGAATCAAATAATTTAAAATTGTATCAAAACATAAACATTGATATATTTTTGTGTCTGCAGTATAAACTTCACTGAGTGATGGTTGACGCTTGTCCTCATCATCATCACTACTATAGGGATAATAATAACCACTATAACCCCAATCCATACGGTGAGCTGATTCAGGTTTATTATCAACATTAAATCTTACTGCATTAATAAAACTTTCCACATCAGGATAATCATCATAATCATAATCACTATCGCAATCCTGACTTCTACAAGTCTGATGAGGGCACGTGCATTTGATTTGATGACCAATTAAATATTTTCTGATGAAAATACTAATCAGATTGGCGAATCGTTTTTCGATGCTTCTTAATTCACTTGAGTTGTCTTGCTCTAGACAATTAATGTCATAATTAATGCCACCAATCATCATTTTGTATTTGTCATCAATTTTTTTCAAATCATCTTCATCTGGACTTGTTTTGCAAGACTCCATATCTTCCAGATATTTTTCATGATAATATTCAGAATCTTCTTCAATTTTACGAATATCATTTTTGCAATCTTTTTTTGCAAGTAGATCATCACGAAAAATTTTATCTGGAAGAACCGGATGTTTTTTTGATGTCTTCAAACTGCCCTTCTTCTCCTTCAAATTGGTTTTCTTCAAACTGCCCTTCTTGGGTTGAACTTGTTTCTTTTGAACTGTTGACATTTTGTAAAAGCAATCTGGATGATTGGTTGAAATAATAAATAAATATATTGTTCATATAAATCAATTTTTTACAAAAAAATCTAAAAAAACCAAAAAATCCAAAAACATATAAAAATATTTTTATCCAATAAATATTTTATCTAATCAATATATAATAAATATTTTGGCTATGGTTTTCAATAAAAAAGCATATACTAAAAAACATAAAAAAATTTGTAAATTAGCAATACCTACTAAAAATAATGTAAAAAATTGTAATAAAATATTAAAATGCCAAATTGATAATTGTATGCAAGAAATAATAAATTTAGAAAATACTATACCACCGATAGATGAAATTCATTTATGTAAGAAACTACCTAGCATAGTAAAAAGACGTGAATGTCTAACAAAACTTTATAAAAAATATGAAAATAAAGATATCAATGCAAAGTTTGATAATTGTATTGCCAACAAATGTCCAGAATATGAAGATTTGAAAAATAAAAAAATAGAAAGTGATACTAAATTAAAATTATCTAAAGATAAAACATATATTTGTATGACAAAAAAATGTCAAAATGAATTGAAATTATTAGATATTGGTTCAGATTTAAAAACATATAATGAATGTATTAAAAAACACGATAATTATAATTCTCAAGAAAAATGTTTACAAAAAAGTTATAAAAAAATAGAAAAAAAAGAATTACCATATTATAAATGTTTAGAGAAAAATTGTCCAGAAGAAGATAAGAAAACTACTACAAATAGAAATACAAATACAAAATAAAATAAAATATATTTATATCTTATTCATCATTCATCATTCATCATTCCTTACTCCGTATTTTCTGAAATATGAAATATGCATTGAATTTTGCCCAAGTCATTAATGCATTACTTTCTTTTATTTTTTTTGCAAATTTTGAATTAATACTTTCAAATTGAGATAATAAATTGCCAGGTTCTTCTAAAAAAGTTCGATATTCAATTAACTTTAAATTATGTTCTTTAGCCTTTTCTCTCAGATAAGACATATTTACTAGATTTTCAGGAAATTGTCCTGCAAATTTTTCAAAATATACCATAATTTTATTTCCAATAGTAATATCCTTATATGCACTAATATTATCATCAAGTTTTCGAATAAGGAAAATAGTTTTATCTTCCATAATACCCGATAACTCATTATTACTTCCCATTTCTTTTAAAATACTCATTCCATCTAGACAAGTGCCTATAAAATAACCTTGCTCTAGTAAATTTTCACTAACATTTCGTAGAAAATTATCTAAGTCAGTTTCATTATTCATCATATAGTGAATTGCATACATACAAGAAATGCAATCAAACCCATCAAGAACTACACCTTCCATTTTTCGTAGTTTAGGTGTATTACCTTTAGCACGTCCATAGAGTACATCTAGATAGTATTTATTAATATTATCACGAACGCAATCCCCATTAGCAATATTCTTTGTTGTATTACCTACAATTAACATAGTGTGTTCGGCTAATTTTGCAATTGCTGGTTTTATTTGACTTAATTGAATCATTCGAGTGGCAGCACCATCTTCTGGATTATTTAATCCATCATAACCAATTTCTATACCTACTAAAGTATGGACTCCTGCATCGACATATTTTGGTAGGTCTCCAAATTTACCAGTAGCCAAATCCATTACCCGAGGTTTAACATATCCAGTAAGGGCGCGATTAATTAAATATCGTTTTACAAATCCATTGAAATCATTAAGTGGTTTAGTGAGGAACACCGTATTTTTATTATTAGAATAATAAGTTACATTTTCTAAGTTATTAGCACTTCCAGTATCACTATCAAATTCTTTACCTTCTGCAATTTCTTTTTCAGTAGGTTTTGATTTTATTACACTTAGAGTTTCTTTAGTAATAGGATTATTGATTAGCCCCCAAGTAGTAACAGCAGTTAGATAATTATTGGGTGCTGGTTTATCAGCCCGAACCCGTTGAGGTTGCCATCGTTGTTGAACTTCCCGAATGCTAGGATTATAACTACATTCTACTATTTGCCCATCGTTTATAATATCTCCACTTCCACTACTTCCACTACTTCCATTACTACTGCTACTACAGATAACATTATCGTTGTTATCGACTTCAAAATAGGCTTCGGACATATTATTTTGGAAATTACCTTCATTATCATAATGACCAATAAATGGGTCAACTGCGAAGAAATTAAAACTTTCTGGAATACTTTGTATTTTTATACCTGAATTAAGTAAATAGAAATTCAATGAATTATTATCATTTCCCTTAGATATTTTATTAGATTGATAAACTGCACTTTTCAAATTAACTAGCAAATATTTTTTATTATCTAGATATCTATATGCCGGTTTATCACTTCCAATATCTTTTATAAATTCCACCCTGAAATCAATTGTTAGATGGTCGGCAGGTTTCCATTTATAATTATTATTCCATCTACCACTTATAAATGGATGTCCACCTATATTTCTAAGCGAATCCCCTTCATATTGTTGGAACACTCCTAAATTATTAGGTAAAAACACTAATCCGTCAGTTTTATAAGTAAATAAATGTCCGACTTCAAGGAAACCACCGTATTTTTCGTTCATTTTATTTAATAGCCTTTCACAGTTTTGAGAAATTAATGGTTTTTCATCGCCATATAGTCTTTGATATGATTTAGGGTTATCCCCTTTAAAATAATCTTTCTTATATAATACAAATGGCATTTTTGGATTTGATTGAATAATATTACCTGTATTAAAATTTTTCATTACTTCTAGAATAACATTATGCCGTCCATTTGATTGTCCTAATAGGAATGGTAATTGTATTACAGATTCCCCTTTATATATATAGGCATCAAAAATATAGAAATTATTTAATACTTTATTATCTTCTGTTCTGGAAATATATTCACCATCTAATATAGTATTACCCACTGATGGCATACTAATACCAAATGTTTTAATATTGCTTTCACGGTCAATTCCAAATGTATTACCAGAACCATCAATAAATAACAAACATCGTTCTCCGTCTGTTTTATCTGTAACTACATAATTAATATGGATATTAGTATTAGTAGCTATATCTGGCATTGCGGATGGGTCTAATTTTGCAGAATTATTATGATTTAGGTCAATAATTAATGGACCAAAGAATATACCTTGTCTAAGAAAGCGTTCGCTTATCCGATTACGTAAATCTGCAATCTTTCTTGCACCACCTCCCTGTGAATATTCTGGTGAATCTTCTTGTGAATCTTCTTCAGCACCTAAATTATCATTTGTTTCTTGATTGGCAAATTTATCTACAATTTCTTTTGTTTCACCTTCCTCTACTGATTCTGATTCATTTTCAAAATCAATATCCCCATCATCATTTAAATTATATCCACCCCTTTGTTGGTTTTTATGTTGGTGATGCATTTTCTGTTTAGCGTCATATTTGTATTTGTGTTCATTTGGATTATTAAGCATAGATTCATTAACACTATTTACTACAACTTTAGTAAATTGTTTTATCACTTCTGATTTTTCCTCATTACTTATTATAAAACTAGAACCTTGAATACATTGTAATACTGAGCCTATAATTCTAAAGAAACCCATAAATTCTTTTTGCAAATATTCTTTTTTGGCTTCAATATTTTTAAATTTAGGTTTAGCAGTTGTTTTATTTCGAATATATTCAACTTCAATTTCATAAGTAGGTGCATTAGTAAAAACATTACTTTCTTTTATATTTTTATAAAAACTAGAACCATTACGCACCATAACTTTTTCATTAGGTTTATTTTCAACAGTTTTCCACCAAGCACTAAAATGCATAGATTGATATTTAGCATCAGTTGGTTTTGCAACAAATCGTAATAGATTATTCTTAATTACTTCTTCAACAGTAATGAAACGGTCAATATTGGTACTACTTTTAACAATGCTTATATCAATTTGAAAATCACCAGTTTTTTTGATAAAGGAAAATGTTTTTTTATAACGATAATTTTTTAATATATCATTCCATTCTCTTATAATATCCTTAATACGTGATTCATCATTATTAAAATTTTTCTCTTGTTTCAAATTAAATTTAATATTATAATTAGGAATTATTACATTAGTAAGTCGCGTTTTAGGACGGGATTTAGTTTCAAAATCAACAGAATTAAGAATTTGACTAATACTATCATTATTACAAAACGAATTAATTGCACCAGTGCCTTTGATTAGGATACGAGTATCACGTAATTTTGAACTTTCTGTAAATGATACTGTTAAACGGGTATTAGTTTTTGCATCAAAATCTGGATGTCCTTTAAATCGTTTTAAAACTGACATAAAGTTTTCGTGCTTTACACTAGGATTAAATTTATTTGGTGAATTATTAAATAGGCATTCTAATTCTAGTTCATCATTATCAATAGCACTATTAAGAATTTCTAGAATTTGTTCTTTTTCATTGGCACGACTATCTAGACGTATCATCTTTGGGATTACTATGTTCTAGAATACTATGTTCTAGGTTACTATGTTCTAGAATATTCTTATTGAGTATTACTTATATTATTTATTACATTTATAATATTTTTATATCAATTTTTTATTGTATTACTATAATTCAACATTTAATACATATTTATCGAACTGTATATTTATATCTGTATTCTTTTCAAAAAAATTGAAACACATTAATATATAATAAAATAATTCAACCAAATAATTCAACCAAATAATTCAATCAAATAATTCTTTCAAATGGATGTTTTCTGTGATAATGAAGCATATAAACTAAATTATAAAATATCGAAAGTAGGAACATTAACAATTAATGTTCAATGTGGTATTTTATCATCATCTTTTCAAATAAACAATCCAAAAAAAATAAACATTGATACTTGGAAAAAGATACGACATAGTAAAAATAGATACAATCTAATGATAATCTTTGAAGAAGATTATAAAATAGGTTATCATCAATATATAAAATGCTTTGATGGTATATTAGAAATGGGCATAATATATGGTCATAATATAGAAGGCAAAATGTATTCTTCTATAATAAAAATACCAATTGAATATTGTTTTAATATTCTAGATAAGATTATTATTGAATTAAGTCCAAATGAAAATACTATGGAAAATTCTAATTAAAATATAATTGTGTTTTTAGGTGCAAAAATATTCTTTTGTATTTAGTAATATTTTTTCGTCTTACTAGATAGTTATCCCGCCAGAATTTGATTTTACCAAAGCATTCAAATTATTACTATTTCCAGATGTAGCATTAGCATTAACAGAAACCGCACTAGGAGAAAGTATATTATTTTGTAATAAATTAATAGGTAAATTATAAACACTTTGTAATTCATTCATATCTGGTGAATAAATATTTGTAGCCCGGAAAGTATTAATATTACCTGCACCCCAACAATAACAATTCTTCCCCATATCATTTATCGATTTCCAAATTATACCATTTGACAAGGCAGTTTTATCTAGCATTGTAATTGGAAAACACGCAACAAAATCCTTAGCAGGTTGTTCTGTTCCCATAATAATTACATCACCCAATGCAACACAGCCTGCAGGTGGTATAGGATGCCAAACACTAAATATTTGCCCATCTACATTTAAATCACTAGTCCATATTAAATCATATCCTGAAGGTGTAATAGGACAGGAAGTTAAATAATTTAAACATAAATATTTTTTATCTAGAACACTTTGAACTGCACCTTCTGCGTTTTCAAAAGGTTGGTCGGTAAGTATTACATATTGCCCTAGTCCTTTATAAGTATTAAAAGGTTTATGTTGGAAGACTGATAAATATTTTAAAGTTTTGTTATTTGGTGATGCTAGATTAATATTTGTTTGTATTACCGATTCTTGGGATGTATTGGAATTAGTATTTGCTGGTGTTGGAATTGTATTTGCACTATCTAGATTAACCATTAATTTATAATTTAAAATTATAGTATTAATTAAATTAGGATTATTATCAGTAATAAAATGGATATCATTGGCTGGTAAATTTACAATAGGATTTTTAGCAGAATTGCTAGATTGAATTGTTATTGCATCAGTAAATAATTCCTTGCGGTTATGGAATATATAGATTAGAACTAGTAATATTGATAGGGCAATTAATACACCGTATGCAATACGATTATTTTCTGATTTCATTCTGGAAGATATTCTGGAAGATATTCTGCAAGATGTTCTATTTTATATATACATATATTTATTCCTTATTATCAAATATTTACAAATTTTATTATAGATATAGATTTTGATCTAGTTTTTGTCTAGTTTTTGTCTAGTTTTTTTCTTCCTTTCTAATCCAAGACGTGCCATTTACACATCCATATGATACGGAATTTAAAACAGAACCAGTACATATCTGATATCCAATATTATTATGTAAATTACCATCATGATTAAATTCTATTGTACCATCCAAATAATAAAATTTATTTAATGATTTATTTTTATCTGATTTTAAGTATGGACCTTTTTTGTTTGATTCTAGCCAGTTTTTATGAATTATGGTTTTGCCATTTATTTTTTCTATTAAATTACCGTTAGGTGTAAAAACCATATAAAAAACTTTATTTAAATTATTATAATCTAAAGGATGTAAGTCTCCTATTCCTAATGGTGTGCTAGGATTTCCTCCATTTGAATCATGAATATAAATCGGAAGCCATTTTTTATTATCATTATCCCAAAAACGTTTTCTAATCTTTTCAATTGTTAGTATTTCCAATTGTATTTTATTTTCCAAATCACGATAATGTAAATAATTTATAATATCAATCTTTTGCTTACTAATATAATAGGCATTGCTAGAATAATATTTTTGGATATCTATATCTGTTAATTCTTTTTGTGATTTATTATAATGATGTGCAATATTTTCTAAATAATTTATTGGTTCAATATATTTACTATATATAGGTTGAAAATCTTCTATATCTTTTTTAGTAAGATGTCTGAAATTTTTATAAAACTTATCTATATATATATTTTTACTGCTTTTTACACTGCTTTTTACACTGCTTTTTACACTGCTTTTTACACTGCTTTTTACACTGCTTTTTACACTGCTTTTTACACTGCTTTTTACACTGCTTTT
>Ga0214921_10012461_pt1 | contig 10156 bp, 10 predicted proteins | sample LL1505_MetaG_FD_177992 | JGI IMG/M metagenome (GOLD analysis project Ga0214921, IMG submission 177992) | Freshwater microbial communities from Lake Lanier, Atlanta, Georgia, United States - LL-1505 | ecosystem: Environmental > Aquatic > Freshwater > Lake | place: USA: Georgia | collected...
AAAGTTTTAGATTTTAACACTCCAACCGAGATGTTCCTAAATCCTGATACTGTTGCTTTTAGAACTTGAATGGGCCAAACAAGTTTATGATTAACAAGTACATTATATATAATCACTTTTACCAAATTATAATACATCAATATAATTTTTTTGCAAGCAAATTCTTACCCATTCTTCTTCGCTTATAACCTTAACACCTAGCTCCGCAGCCTTTTTGAGCTTGCTTCCTGCGGCTAAGCCAGCAACTAGCAGATCCGTATTACTTGATATTTGACTAGAAACTTTCGCACCAAGTCTTTCTGCTTGAGCTTTGGCTTCGGCTCTTGAGACAGATGTGAGTGTTCCAGTAAAAACTATAATCTTGTTAGTCAGAGCTGACTCTATGATCTCATTCTTATAATCCTGGATATTCAACAAATCAATAAGTTCGGTGATGGCATTTAAATTAGTATCTTCTGAGCAGAATTCCTTTAATGTATCAAGCGTTTTATTTCCTATGCCATCTATATTATCAAGCCTTTCGTATATTGTATTATTATTAGCTCCAAGAAGCCTCATACACGAGAGAAATTCAGTCGCACTGCCAAAAATATCCGCAAGTAGTTTAGCGTTAGTTTCTCCTATATGTCTTATACCAAGGGAGTATATAAACTTGGGCAATGATACTTTTTTTGCGCGGTTTATATTCTCCTCTAGATTCTGTGCGGATTTAAGTCCAAAGCCATGCATCAAGGCAAGTCGCACAAAAGCATCTTTATCTAAACGAAAAATATCAGCCTGGTTTTTGATAAAGTCATTATCTAGCAAAAACTCTATTTGCTTAAATCCAAGTCCATCTATATTCAGCGCATTTCGTGATACGAAGTGACAAAGTCTCTCATGAATTTGAGCATGGCATCCAAATCCATTTTCGCATCTTAAAATGGCTTCATCGGGGTCTATATGAACATGAGAACCACAAGAAGGACACTGACTGGGAAATATGAATTTTGTTGAAGCATCAGCTCTTGCAGATAGATCCACGCTCATTACTTGCGGTATAACATCGCCAGCTCTTTGCAGAAAGACATAGTCCCCGATCCTTATATCCTTCCTTTCTATTTCCATGTGATTATGCAAGCTAGCGCGCGATACCATGACGCCAGCTATGGCAATAGGCTCAAGCTCGGCAACTGGGGTTAGGGCTCCTGTGCGACCAACCTGTATTGTGATATTATTGAGCTTTGTGCGCCCGACTATGGCCGGGAATTTATGCGCCAAAGCAAATCGTGGACTACGTGCTATATATCCAAGACGTTCTTGTAGAGCAAAGTCGTTGATTTTATAGACAATACCATCGATTTCATAAGGTAGGCTATCTCTATCAGCTAAAGCTTTATTGTAAAATGAGATGGCCATTTCTTCATTTTTTGCCAAGAGATTATATTGATTGGTTACTAATCCCAGATTGTTGAATTGCAATAATAGCTCAGATTGACTTTTGGCAGCGCATGAATTGCTCACTTCTCCAAGTCCATAAACAAAATATTTAAGAGGCCTTGATGCTGTGATTGCTGCATCTAGCTGACGAAGCGATCCGGCTGCAGCATTACGAGGATTTGCAAAAATCTTCTTACCTTCTTCCGTTTGTCTTTTATTAAGCTCATTAAAATCAGCTTTATCTATATAAATCTCACCACGCACCTCTAATATTTCAGGGGCGTTTTTAAGGCTTTGCGGGAAGGAGCTTATTGTTTTAATATTATTAGTGATATCTTCGCCTACTGCACCATCGCCTCTGGTCGAGGCCACTACCAAAAGGCCATTTTCATATCTTGCGCTAAAAGATAGGCCGTCTATCTTAAGTTCGCAAAATAATTCTAGTGCTAGCTCGGTCTTTAAAAAATTCTGAACCCTTTCAAAAAAGTCTCGAAAGTCTTCTTCGCTAAATCCATTAGCAAGAGATAGCATCGGTCTTGAATGGATTACTTTGTTAAATTTAGAAGCTATAGTGGTGCCAACTTTTAGTAAAGGTGAATCCTTGGGAGTAAGCTCTGGATATTGGGTAGCTAAAGAACGATAGGTTTCAAAAAGAAGATCGTACTCTGCGTCAGAAATTGTAGGCTCGTCTAGTGAATAATAGCTATGGTTATGCTTATTTATTTCTTCAGTTAGGATTCTTAATTTTTTAGATATATCTTGATTTGTCATGTGTGCTATATAGTTATTTTGGGTGAGTATATAGAATAGTGCGTCAAAGTTGCAACATATAGAAGAATATTTCTTAAAAAACGACCAGTAGTTGTATCTTTTTAAAGATAAAATCAAAAAAATGTCTTACTAAGTGCCAATAAGGTCGTAGAGTCAACTTATGAGCCGTTATGATTTAAAATATTACATAGGATAAATATGCGTTGGAATGATATTGAAGATATTGCAGAAGCTTTAGAAGAACACTATCCAGATGAAGAGATAGAAATGATTAGACTAGCTGATTTACATGACCTGATAATTACACTGAATGACTTTGACGATAGCCTGGATTCGAATGACAGGGTACTAGAGGCTGTTCGAGAGGCCTGGCTAGAACTAAGAATATAGATTAGAGTCAATGATAAAAAAATACTGCATTCTATTATTTTTGGCTCTTGGCATAGTATTTTTCACTTTCCCTAAATTTGATATAGCATTTGTTGAACTATTTTATCATCGTCACTTAGACTTCATATATCGTGATCATCCGGTTGTCGTAGCATCCTTTAGATTAGTGCCTATGATGACAACGATTTGGGGTATTTTATGTGGTATGTATCTTATTTATAGCGCTTGGAATAAAAAACGCGTCCTTTCCTCTCCTGCGACCTACTTATTGATGGCCGCACTCTTGGGCCCTGGTCTTCTTGTGAATTATGGTCTTAAGGAGCATTTTGGAAGGGCTCGGCCTAAGCATGTACTTGAATTTGGTGGAGATAGGGCTTTCACGGCGCCTTTGATTATTAGTGATCAATGTGAGCATAACTGCTCATTCTCATCGGGTCACGCGGCTATGGGTTATTATTTCTCTGGAATTAGTTATGTTATAAGAGTGCCTTATCAAGGGCCAGTTTTTTTGTTAGGCATAGCGCTGGGTTCTGCAATAGGATTCGGCAGGGTATTACAAGGTGGGCATTTTCTCAGTGACGTGATATTCTCTGGCCTATTTATCATGCTTATGAATCATCTTTGTTTTATTGTATGGCGAAGATTATCCTTCAAAGCACCCACCAAAACAAAAAGCAGAAGAAGATAGATAGGCCTATAAAAGTATTAATTGTAGGAGCTATAGAGGCTTTGTCAAAGAGCCTTCGAAGCGAAGGTGGGTGAATCTAATTATATCACAAGCGCCTGGGTTTTAGCTTTAATCTCATCCAAAGTAACATCAGCTGGCTTGTCGATCACTTTCAGTCCATCTTTAGTTACGTCAAACACGCCTAGATCGGTAATAACGCGACTTACCACGCCAACGCCAGTAAGAGGCAAATTGCATTTCTTTACTAACTTTGATGACCCATCTTTGGCAACATGCTCCATGATAATTACGGTACGTTTTGCTCCGGCCACTAGATCCATAGCTCCGCCCATACCCTTAACTATTTTACCAGGAATAGTCCAATTAGCTAGGTCGCCATTTTGATCAACCTGTAGGGCTCCTAGGATGGTTAAATCTATATGACCCCCACGAATCATGGCAAAAGAATCGGCGCTGCTAAAATAGCTGCTCATTGGTAGTGCTGTGATAGTCTGCTTGCCGGCATTGATGAGATCTGGATCCTCTTCTCCTTTATAAGGAAAGGGCCCCATACCAAGCATGCCATTTTCGCTTTGGAATACAACATGCACTCCTTTTGGAATATGATTTGGCACATCAGTTGGCATTCCTATGCCAAGATTCACATACATTCCGTCTTTTAATTCTGTTTGTGCTGCAATGCGGCACATATCTTCTTTAGACCAAGCCATTATTCACCCCTCAAAGTTAGACGCTCTATACGCTTCACATAATTTTTACCCTCTAGGAGCCTATGAACATAAATACCAGGAGTATGTATATTATTGGCATCCAAACTACCAGTCTCAACTATCTCCTCAACCTCGCAAATAGTAATTTTAGATGCAGTAGCCATCATTGGATTGAAGTTGCGAGCGGTTTGATTATATATAACATTTCCTGCCCTATCAGCCTTCCAGCCCTTGATAATAGCTAGATCTGCATGAAGAGCTTTCTCCATAATATATGTCACGCCATCAAACTCGCGCGTTTCTTTACCATCGGCAACAAGCGTGCCAACACCAGTTTTGGTATAGAAGGCTGGAATACCAGCTCCGGCTGCTCTAATGCGTTCGGCTAAAGTGCCTTGTGGATTCAGTTCAAGCTCTAGTTTACCTTCCAGAAAAAGCCTTTCCATAGTTTTATTTTCGCCAACGTAGGAAGAGATCATTTTCTTAATCTGACCGTTGCCTAGTAGGATTCCGAGACCAAAGTCATCAACCCCGCAGTTGTTGCTGATGAAAGTTAGATTCTTTGCCCCAGATTCGAATATTGCTTGGATAAGATTTTCTGGAATGCCGCAGAGACCAAAACCACCAGCCATGATAGTCATGTCATCCTTTATAAGGTCCTTTATGGCTTGGTTCGCTGAAGAAAATATCTTTGTCATTATGTAGTCTCCTCAAAATAAACTTGCTTTGCTCAGACGAACTGATAGCTTCAGATCCGGGTGGGGAGTTTTTGCGAGTTTTTCGTAGTCCAAGATCCCTATAAACCAAAGTCTGAGTAAATACATTAGTTCATAGCTACTATAGATCATGGCGTCAAGGAATACTATTGCTAAAAAGCGATAGCCAAAAAATTATATTATTTCCTGGTGCATAATACCCTAGCCAAGCCTTCATTACTGTGATATGGGTATATATCCAAATATTTATGAATAGATATGCAAATAGCCAAAAAATACGCGCTGCTGCTTTTTAATGAAGCATCAAAAGCTCAGATTCAAAGCTTAGTCAAAGAGGAAATTGTTGCTTTGGAAGCCGGGATATTTTTGCGCCCCGAAGTTGCTCAAGCACTCGGGTCTCCGACCCAGCAAAATAAAAGCGAAATATTGTTGGCAAAAGTGATGGAGAAGTATAGAGTAACTAGTCTTACCAAGAATTTTATTAGTTTGCTTGTGAGACTAAAGCGATTGAGGAATCTGCCATCTATCGTCCAAGAATATAATAGACTAACTCAGACTGCTGATGGCAGTAAATTAGTTGATGTAATCTCTAGTGCCGATACTAGTATGACAGATCGTAAATCGATAGAGAAGCTAATATCATCTCATTTTCGTTGGAAGACTATTGTGAAATATGCAGTCGATCCATCGCTAATTGGAGGCATTCTTGTGAAATATGATAGTGTAGTACTAGACGCTTCTGTAAAGGGCGCTCTACAAAGAATGTTGGTTTAGCTTGGTTCCCTGGGAGTCAGGGCAAGTATCAGAAAGGAGAAGTTGAAGATGAAGTTAAACGTAGCCGAAATTTCGGAAGTCCTGCAAAAAGAGATCGCTTCGCTCGGTAGCCTGGCCGAAGTAAAAGAGGTAGGGCAGGTGATAACCGTAGGGGATGGTATTGCAAGGGTCTATGGCCTTGGTAATGTTCAAGCTGGCGAGACTGTAGAGTTCGAATCTGGTGCTAAGGGTCTTGCGCTCAATCTCGAGCAAGATTCAGTTGGCATCGTGATTATGGGCGATGATGGGTCGGTAGCTCAAGGAGATGAAGTTAAGCGTACAGGTGATATTATGCAGGTCAAGGTTGGCAAAGGCCTGCTTGGCCGCGTTGTAGACGGTCTTGGCAATCCTATAGATGGTAAAGGGCCATTGAAGGACGCAAAATTTACCAAAGTAGAACTCAAGGCCCCAGGGATTGTATCTAGGCAGAGTGTATTTGAGCCTATGCAAACTGGCATCAAGTCAATAGATTCGCTTATTCCTATTGGCCGAGGGCAAAGGGAGCTTATTATTGGCGATCGTCAGACTGGCAAAACGGCTATTGCGATTGATGCGATAATCAATCAAAAACACGCTCATATATCAGGCGCTGATTCAGAGAAAATATACTGTGTTTATGTTGCTATTGGACAAAAGCGCTCAACAGTTGCGCAAGTAGTAAAACGCCTTGAGGAATCTGGTGCTATGGCCTATACCATAGTCGTTTCAGCTACTGCCTCCGACCCAGCTCCCCTACAATTCTTGGCCCCGTATGTTGGATGCGCTATGGGGGAATTTTTCCGTGATAATGGCATGCATGGATTGATTGTCTATGATGACCTGAGCAAGCACGCTGTAGCCTATCGTCAAATGTCATTGTTGCTCCGTCGCCCACCTGGTCGAGAGGCTTATCCAGGTGACGTTTTCTATTTGCACTCAAGGCTGCTTGAGCGCGCCGCTAAAATGGCTGATAGCCATGGCGGCGGGTCTTTAACGGCTTTGCCTATTATTGAAACCCAGGCCGGAGATGTTTCAGCCTACATTCCAACGAATGTGATCTCTATTACCGATGGACAGATTTTCCTGGAGAGTGAGTTGTTTTATAAAGGAATCAGGCCCGCTGTAAATGTTGGTCTTTCTGTTAGTAGGGTTGGTTCTGCGGCGCAAATAAAAGCAATGAAGAAGGTGGCCGGGCCTGTTAAATTAGAGCTTGCGCAGTATCGCGAAATGGAAGCCTTCGCTCAATTTGGCTCTGAGCTTGATGCTTCAACCAAAGCTCTCATTAACAGAGGTGTCAGGCTCACCGAGCTCTTAAAGCAGCCGCAATATTCACCACTTCGTATAGAGCAGCAAGTTGTAAGTATATATCTAGGGGTAAAGGGCTATTTGGATCAGGTCTTGCCAGCGCGCGTTCAAGAGCTAGAACAGAGTTTGCATGAGAATATGCAGTTGCATCATAAGGAAATCCTTGATGATATTGCTTCTAAGAAAGAAATAACCGAAGAAACTGAAGGCAAGCTCAAGAAGTTTTTGACCGAGTTTGTTAAGGAGTTTGTTGCATAATGTTTCCCTCGGGCGCAGGCCTTCGAGGGTTTTAGAAAGGCACAAGGCGCGAGACCCTCAGATCAAGCCCGAGGGAAACAAGGATAAAAAAATATAAGAAATGGCAAGTTTAAAGGCACTCAGGCTCAGAATTAAGAGTATTAAATCGACGCAGAAAATCACCAAAGCAATGCAAATGGTCGCTGCTTCGAAATTGCGCCGCTCTAAGGAAGCGCTTGAGGATGGAACCATCTACCATGATCTTATTAACCAGACTCTGCATAAATTACCCAGGTCGCTTGATAATCAAAGCAAGCTCGAGAAGTTGGTGATACACGGCAATGACATCTCATCAAAAGTTCTGGCTATTATTATAACTTCTGAGCGGGGCCTATGCGGAGGATTTAATGCCTCTGTGCTGCGCTACGCTAGATCGGAGATAGATCAGATGAAGGCTGATGGCCTTGATGTCAAGATAGTGACTATCGGAAAAAAGGGCTCGCCTTTTATGACGCAGCGATATGGCGCTGATGTTATAGCGCATTTTACTAATCCCTCTACTAGCGATTTAAAAGCAGTAGCGGATCTTGATAAAGAGATCAAGGCCCTGATTGAGACCGGCTTTGATTCGTGCAAAGTATACTTTAGTCATTTTAAGAATGCGATGACGCAAGTGCCGCAAGTAAAGATGGTGATACCAGCCGAGCCCGAGAAGGATACGGAGCCCGAAAGTCTATATGAACTTGAGGGCGAGGGGTTGTCTGATATGGTAATTGATATGTATATCTCAGCAGAAATATACTATGCCTTACTAGAGAGCAGAGCGAGCGAAGAGGCTGCGCGCATGGTTGCTATGGATAGCGCGACGAAGAATGCTGGCGATATGATAGAAAGACTGACACTATCAATGAACAGATCACGTCAAGCTAGTATTACTAAGGAGCTTATAGAAATTATATCTGGAGCTGAGGCGGTATAAGACCCAATTTTTCTCGGACTTGATCCGAGAATCTTAATAAGACTCACGAGCCCCTAGGATCAAGTCCGAGGGAAATATAGGAGAAAAACATGACAAAAAATATTGGAAAGATAGTACAGGTAATATCGGCTGTAGTTGATGTGCAATTTCCTGACGGGAAGATGCCTCAAATTCTAAGCGCCCTAGAGTGTAAAAATGATAGCAATAGGCTGGTGATGGAGGTAGCACAACATATAGGCGATGGCGTTGTTCGCTGCATTGCTATGGATTCTACTAATGGCCTTGTGCGAGGTCTTGAGGTCGAAGATAGCGGCGCTCCAATTAGTGTGCCAGTAGGCAAAGAAACTTTGGGTAGAATCCTTAATGTCATAGGAGAGCCTATAGACGATTGTGGCCCTGTTAAGTCCAAAAAGCACTCACCGATTCATGCAAAAGCCCCAGCCTTTATTGATCAGTCGACCGACAAGAACATACTAATCACAGGCATTAAAGTGATCGACTTACTTGCCCCATATGCAAAAGGTGGTAAAATTGGCTTATTTGGAGGGGCTGGAGTTGGCAAGACCGTGCTTATCATGGAGCTTATCAACAATATAGCCAAGGCTCATGGTGGATATACAGTATTTGCTGGCGTGGGGGAGCGTACCCGCGAAGGTAATGATCTGTATCATGAGATGATCGATTCTGGCGTTATCAATCTCGAAGATCCAGCAAAATCAAAGGTTTCATTGGTATATGGGCAAATGAACGAACCCCCTGGCGCGCGAGCGCGAGTTGCCTTGACCGGTCTTACCATAGCCGAGGATTTTCGTGATATGGACGGTGGCCAGGATGTGCTATTCTTCGTGGATAACATCTTCCGCTTTACGCAAGCTGGCGCTGAGGTTTCAGCTACGCTTGGACGTATCCCGTCTGCTGTGGGCTATCAGCCGACTCTATCTACTGACATGGGTGGCTTGCAGGAGCGCATTACATCAACCAAAACCGGTTCTATTACGTCCGTGCAGGCGATTTACGTACCCGCTGATGACTTGACCGACCCAGCGCCGGCTGCATCTTTTACGCATCTTGATGCTACGACTGTTCTAAACCGCCAGATAGCCGAGATAGGGATCTATCCAGCCGTGGATCCACTTGATAGCAACTCGCAAATGCTTGACCCTGAAATAGTGGGGCAGGAGCATTATAAGGTTGCGCGTGATGTTCAGAAGGTGCTTCAGACCTATAAGTCCTTGCAGGACATCATTGCCATTTTAGGCATGGATGAGCTATCTGAGGAAGATAAATTGATTGTAGCCAGGGCTCGCAAGATACAGCGTTTCTTGTCTCAACCTTTTCATGTTGCTGAAGTATTTACTGGCGCAAAGGGTAAGTTTGTAGATCTGAAAGATACTATTGCTGGCTTTAGGGGGCTTGTAGATGGGCTTTATGACCATCTTCCAGAGAATGCTTTTTATATGGTTGGTAGTATCCAAGAGGCGATTGAGAAAGCTAAGAAATAGAGCTCTTCCTCCGCGCTTAACGCGAGGGTCTCAGAAGCGTTGCGCTGCATGAGATCCTCTAGTGAAGCCCGAGGAAAACAAGGTGAGGTTATATGCAAAAAATCAAAGTCAGAATTATAACGCCATCGGGAATTCAGCATGAACTTGAGGCTGAAACAGTTGTATTACCTGGCTCAGAAGGGGAGTTTGGCGTAATGTATGGTCACGCTCCAATGATAGTACAACTGAAGGCTGGCGAGATACGTCTGGAGACTACGAATGAAGCCTCAAAATCGCTCCAAATAAAAGACTTTGCCGCCGTCAAAGTGAGCTCTGATGGAGTTGATATTATGAGCCCTTCACAGGTCGGTAGCGATTAAAATTCTATTACCTATCTCATCTACACTACCCTGGCCACTGACTGATATGATTCTGTCGTCAAATTTAGCGGCCAATAGCTTGAAGTTATCATAGACCTTCTTGTGAAAAGCCATGTCTTTATCCTCAAACTTATTTCCATCACCCCTGATAATTGCTCTATTCAAAGCAATTTCTGGCTCTAAATCTATAAAAAATGTAATATCGGGCATAAAGTCGCCAAAAATATCCCTATGTAATTTCAGTGCCAGGTCCATATCTTGATAGCTCATCGTTGAATCTATAAAACG
>Ga0214921_10012464_pt1 | contig 10155 bp, 7 predicted proteins | sample LL1505_MetaG_FD_177992 | JGI IMG/M metagenome (GOLD analysis project Ga0214921, IMG submission 177992) | Freshwater microbial communities from Lake Lanier, Atlanta, Georgia, United States - LL-1505 | ecosystem: Environmental > Aquatic > Freshwater > Lake | place: USA: Georgia | collected 2015-05-28
CAGTTCTACCCCTGGATCCTTGAATTCACACCATCTGCCAAGGTTTACAGTTTCACCACCTAGTAATTTAACAGAAGGTTTTGTTCTGTCTAATATTTCTATTACACGCGAGGTAGAATCTATGTTACCAGAAGGATCAGTGGCATAGTACCATCTTGTAATTTTGCCTTTGGTGCTTGTATTTACAAATGCTGGTTTCATGGTAACAGTTAGTGTATTTCTAGGCCACAAGTTGTCTGTTACACTGTATCCTGGGTCAATATAAGATTGGAAAACTTCCCATTTCAAAGGATTGTCTCCCTGTAATTGAATCACTGGAGGAACGTTGTCTGTTACCTTTACTTCAACAACAACTTCATTTGCTTTGTTTCCAGCTCCATCAACTGCATTGTAAATAATGAAATAGCTACCTACATTGTTGATGTCTACAACACCTTTCCATGTAGGAATTAAATCTTTAGAGTAGTTATCTGTTACTCTAACTATTTGCTGTAAATCGATTGCAGTTTTAACCTGGTGTACATAGAAAGCATTGTTTGGAGTCAATAATGGTGTAATAACTGGTCTGGTAGTATCCCCAACAATTACGGTTCTCTTTGTGGTTGCAGTCATACCAAATGCATCTGTTACAACATAGACTAAATTGTATGTTCCTAATTTAGAAATATTGACATATCCTTTTACATAAACATTATTGGCAGCCAAAACCACACCTTGGTTGTCTTTGGCAATTACTCCTGATTCAACATAAGGCTTGTTTACTTCTACATATTGTAAGGTATCGCCCAATAATTTAATTGAAGGACCTGTTTGATTCAAAATGACAAATACAGTTCTATTCAATGTATCTGAAACATTTCCATACAAATCTTTTACAATATATCTCAAGTAGTTTGGACCTACTTTACTTGTGTCAACGGTTCCTATAATTTCATATTTGGCGCTGATGTTTCCTTCAATGTTATCAGTAGCTAAAATTCCTGGATCAACATAAGATTTGTTGATTTCTGTTTCAATAGAAGGATTGCCTTTTAAAGCAACTACAGGCTTGGTTGTATCGGTAGGGAAATTGAGAATATAATCTCTGAATGCTCCCATAAATGTTACACTGCTTCCCAATTTTGTTTGAGAAATTGTTGCGCCCACCCTCATTCTGGTTGATCCTAATCTTTGTGTATTGCTAATATTTACTTTCTGACTTATACTTAATTGGGTTAAGCCTACATTGTCCAAAACCACCTCATCATTGGTAAACAATCCATCCATATTGAAATCTATCCAAGCTTTGGTATCCATAGGGGTAACATTTGCAGTTGAAGGTCTAATAACTGTCAAATTTGGTGTTTGACCTCTATACAAATCAGCATAAATACTACCATCAAATGCCAAATAACAAGGCAAATTTGGATTACCTATTGCATCTAAACCACCATCCATGGTAACTCTTGAAATACCAACACTACCATCCGATTGAGAAATATCATTCAAACATTGAGGTTGGTCATAAGCGCCAATATTGATATAATCAACTTTGGTTACTGTATCTGAGCCGACATCATTGATTGCAACCAATCTAACTGTGTATTTAGCTCTTAAAGTTAACCTTACAACTGGGTTTTGGCTAGTTGCTGAAGTTGAAAGTAAAAACTGAGGTGCAGGAGTAATTGTCCATCTCCATTTGTTAGGTCCATATAAACTCAAATCTTTCAATCGGAAAGTATCTGTGTTGAAACCATTGAATTTATCGGCAATAAACCTAGCTTCTGGCTTTTGGAAAACAGGCATGAACATCACTGTTTTACAAACTGTATCGCTACCCACACAATTGTATGCGATTAAACAAATATTTTTGAAATTGGCTGAGTTTACTACGAAAGTTCTGGTAGGATTTGCAACGGTTGAATCGTACAAACCATCTCCATCTGTATCCCAAAGGTAATTGATGATTTTACCTGTAGCTTTTGATTGAAAGGTAACTGGTTGTTGACTAAAAATAGTATCAGGCAATACCATGGCTGCTTTTGGCTTAGTAAATGAAGGAGCTGTTCCTAACCATCTGATAGAAAAACCTGCAGAATCATAAGGATTTGGAACTGTTGTGGTTCCTGTTTTATACCTAACCAAAACATTGTTACCACATCTGATACCATTGTTTAAAATATTGAAAGGTAAGTTTGCTCTGTCAGCACCTCCAATTGTAGCAATGATAGGAGCTGCATTGGTTTCTCCGTTGTGAAATATCAAGGAATCACTTGGTAACATTTTGATTCTATCAATGAAGAAAATAATACTGTCCGCACATGGATTGATATTAATTCCTGCACAGCCAGCAACTTGAGAACGTGTATATGAGAAAGATGGACCAGAAGCCGCATACAAGAAACCTTCTTGGTCGGTTACTTTTCCGAAATTTGCACTACAAACATTGTAACCATTCAATACCTCTATATAGTCTTTGTAGCAAGTTGTATCCCATCCTCTTAAGTTCCATGTTTGAAGACATACACTCCATTTACCTGGGTCACCTCCAAAGAACAAAGGATTTTGGTCTGTTGCATTGTAAAAGAAATTGGGGAAAAACGGATTGGTATTACACATGTTACATTGAGAGCTGTCTGAGCTTCTGTAATACCACCAAGCCCACTGATTAGGACCTCTATCACTTAAATCGATAAAGGGTACATATTCTGATGTTCCAATTTTTTTACGTGGTGTAAAGAAATTACTGACAGGGGCTGTATTTGGGGTATCCACATAGATATACCTCAACACACTGTCTCTTAATGAATCTCTTCTAATGCCATTGACAGCCAATAATCTAACTGGCCAGAAACCTCTTCTATTAAAAGTGTAAGTGAAACTTTGGTTATATTTAGCTGTGTCAATATATTTTTGAGTGGTTTTGGCTACACTTTGACGGGTATATCCTGAAGCCAATACCAATTCTTCTGGCAAATCCCAAAAACTACGTCCAGCGTAGGTACTTGTGCTCACCAATTTTTGAGGGCTGTTCAACCAAACAGTATCCATACCAGCAACAAAATTTGGAGTAGGTAAACTTGGATAGATGCCTGCAATTGGAGGCAGCATTGGATTTGAAGAGGCTGTATTGCTAATGTTTATATCATAATCTTCTGCTTCACCCCAAGTAGGTGATGCACATGGAGTAAATGCTGATGGCATAGTGGTAGATCCTGCACTTTCATAAATTGCTACCCTCATTCTGGTTAAACCAAGTTTTGAACCAGTTGGTCCAACAGCTGGAACAGTAAAAGGCGAACTGGTATATGATATTGGTCCTGGATTTGAAGAGAAATTACTTTGTCTTGTATCTGAATTAGCGAAAACCAATTCAGCAGGTTCGTCAAAAGTAAAATTGTTATTGAAATCTATCCAAACCTTGATGAAATTTGCATAAGACCCTGTATTGCACCAAGACATTTCAACAGTAATTGTATAATTCTTACCTGGAACCAAAACCAATGGTGCTATCAATTTTCCTTCCTTGTTAAGAGAGGATGCACCATAATAATTGTACTGTGTTGTGGTGGATGCACCTGTTGCAGAACAAGTAGTTTTGTTATTGATAAAAGTTCCATTTGCTCCTACAATTTGAACAGATGTGATGTCCTCGTCATCAATATTTGAAGGAGAATAACTACAATATTGTGCGTAGCTTTCATTGATAAAAAGCAATCCCAATACTAAGAAACTAAATAAAAATTTTTGTACCTGTTTATTCATACGATTCATTTTTCCGAAAGTCAATTGAATCAAAAGTATGAATTAGTTTATGAAATTCCAAAACTCCAGCACTTATTTTAGCAAGTAAATGAGTTACTTGTGTTTAAGCACAAAATCAGTATCGGAAAGTGAGACTAAAAAATTGTACAAATCTGTTTTTTCTATTGGCGTTAAATTTAGACCTCCATTGGGAATGTGTTTTGAGATGAATGGATCAAGTGTTTCACTGTTTTTGAATCCCGAATTGTAAAATTCAATGACTTCCCATAGTGTTTTAAATCGTCCATCGTGCATGTAGGGTGCTGTAAAAACTAAATTTCTGAGGCTTGGCGTTTTGAACTTCCCTCTATCAGCTGGCACTCCAGTTATACGAAAAAGTCCAGAATCCAATGAAATTTCATCGAGGCCATTGTTGTGAAAATTAAAATCTGTAAAAAAGGCTGAACTCAAATTGCCATGACAATGGAAACAATCTCCTTTTTCTGTGCTAAAAATAAGCATGCCATTGTATTCGCTAAGCGTTCTTTGCCTTTCTCTTCTCTCTGCTTTGTCATAGGGAGAATTGCCACTGATCAAAGTTCTTTCGTATTGAGAGATGGCTTTTGCAACCAAACCAATGGTTATGCTATCTGTTCCAAATGCTTGTTTGAATAATTTTGGATAAAGGTCATCATTTTGAAGCTTATAGACGACATCTTTTGTATTCGAAGCCATTTCAATTGGGTTTACAATGGGCCCAATTACTTGCTGTTCCAAACTGCCTTTACCTCCATCCCAAAAAAAACGGTGTCCTGTTAAATTGTACAATTCAGTCCAACCTAAATTAAATAAAGCAGGAGCATTTCTGTTGCCTTTCAGCTGATTGATTCCTTCACTAAATTGCTTCCCCCCATCTGAAAAAGCATATTCTGGTTGATGACACGATTTACAACTTATTGTATTGTTGGCGGATAGCATTTTTTCTTCAAACAACAATTTACCTAGTTGAACACCCGCAACTGTTAATGGATTTTCATTGGGAATTGGGAACTGTGTCCATGTTCTGCCTATGGGCAATTGCAACTGATACGGAATTGGGTTGTATGAATTATTTTCAATTGGTATGTCTTTTTTACAAGCCATCACCAAAAGCAGCAAGCCAACTCTATACCCTAATTTCATTTTTTTATTTCAAACTTATTACCTTGGCCATGTCTTCCATGTTTTTCGCTATTTTAATGGCACCTGGTGAGGTATTAGAATGAATTACCATGCCGTCACTTACAAAGCTGTAATTACTTGGGCTTTGAAAAATTTCGTTCAAATCCATGTGAATGCCCAGTTGAGGGAGTTCTGATTTAACTTTGAAATCTGTTAATGATAGCACCATATGTGGTAAATTATTGTCTCCACCTAAATCGAGAGAATAACCCTCTTGCGTTCTTGGATTTCTTCCCATCATTCTAAAAAAAACATAACCTGTGTTCCATGTCCAGTACATGCCCCATGCTGGGTCTAAATCTCCCTCTAAACTCATGGAAGAATTATGAACTTTGTCAATTCCTAAATCGAAAGCAATTGCCCTGTAATTACCTGCAGGCACGTTGGGAAAATTCAATGTCAAGTTTCTGCCATTTTTTACATCAACCAGATGGATATTTTGAAAATAAATCCAAGTACTGTCTGCTTTTTGAAGGGCAAAATTTGAAAAATAGTGCTTCAAATCTTCTATATCAAACGTATCATTTGAAGCATTGATGTATTTTTTGTCATTGAAAACCAATGATTCACTGCCAAATCCGTAAGTGAAATTGATTTGTAAATTGCTGGCTTTGGTAATGTACAAGCCATTTACAAATGAGGGATCGTTTGTTTGTGATGTTGTTGTGGATGAATCTGTTTTTTTGCAGGCATTAAAAATGAGCATCAAAGAAATCAACCCAATTCCACACAGTACTATTTTTCTCATATAACGAATTTACAATTTAGAATTTCAATTGTTTGAATTAAGGCATAAATTTACCAAAATTTATCTTTTAAAACTATACAGACACATGCCAAGTTTTGATATTTCTAACAAAATTGATTTGCAAAAAATTGACAATGCAATTCAAACTGCAAAAAAAGAATTGCTCACCCGCTACGACTTAAAAGATGAGTCATGTGCTATTGATTTTGACAAAAAAGACAAGCAATTGGCATTGGAAGCAAAACAAGAAATGGCCCTGTCTTCCATCATAGACATTATTCTAAGCAAATTTAGCAAACAAGGGCTAGACGTAAGGAGTTTAGACCTTTCTAAAAAGCCAAGCCCAAGCGGTAAAATCATGCAGCAAAACATTAAACTCAAAGAAGGAATTGACAAAGAACAGGCCAAGAAAATTGTAAGTTTTATAAAAAACACTGGATTGAAAGTACAAGCGGCTATACATGACGACCAAATAAGGGTTACAGGTAAAAAAATTGACGATTTACAGGAGGTAATTGCTGCAATGAGAACAGCGGATTTTGAATTGCCTTTGCAATTTGACAATTTCAGGAATTAAGAAACACCTAGCATTTCGTTTGAGAAATCCTTGGTTAATCGGTCTATCATCTGTGTGGCGCTCAAGTTTTCGTAAACTTTCCCCTCAGAAACATAACTTACAACTCCCCTTTCCTCGCTCACAACCAGCACCACTGCATCCGTTTGTTCGGTAATGCCTATGGCTGACAAGTGTCTAAGTCCAAAATTATTTTGGATTGAAGGGTTTTCACTTACTGGTAAAACACAATTTGCCGCTTTTATTTTGCCTTTTGAGATAATAACCGCCCCATCGTGAAGGGGACTGTTCTTGTTAAAAATGGAAATCAATAATTTCTTGCTGATATCGGCATTGATCATTTGTCCAGAGGTACCAATAAATTTCATTTCAGAAGTTTTTGGAAAAACAATAATTGCTCCAGTATTTGTTGATGCAAGGGTTTCACAGGCATCCACTATATCCTCAAATGGCGTAGAAAAAGTATCTTGTATTTTCCATCGCCATGGGAATATGTTGAGCCAAGATTTATTCTCTCCGAGAAAGGAACTGTTGCCAAGTATCAATAAAAACTTTCTAATTTCTTGTTGAAATACGATGAGAACAGCCAAAACACCCGCTTGTGCAAATTGACTTAAAATTCCTTCCAACAAAGGCATTTCAAAAAAACGAACAATTAATCCGAATAGATATATTGTCAGCAAGCCTATCAAAATATTAAAAGCCAAACTGCCTTTCAACAATTTATACAATTGAATTGAAATCAATAACACCAGTAAAACATCAATCAAATTGATCAATGTAAACCTAAACTTTCCTAACTCAAACAAGTCAATCATTTTGCGCTAAATTATATTGCACGAATCGATTCAAGCACCTGAATGCTTTGAACTGCCGCTAATACATCGTGTACCCTTAGAATCTTCGCTCCATTTAACAAGGCAATTGTATTGGCTACAATTGTTCCGGTCAAGGCATCTTCAGTTTTTGTTTGGGCCAACTGTCTTATCATAGACTTTCGTGACAACCCTGCCAAGATAGGCAAATTAAAAATACCCAAAGCAGAAAGATTGTTGAGTAGCTGAATATTTTGTTCTAGATTTTTCCCAAATCCAAATCCCGGATCTATGACAATATCTGTAAGTCCCGCATTTTGAAGTAGGGTAATTTTCATCAAAAAGAAATCTATCATTTCATTGATGATTGCAGGTTCATTTATACTGGTTTTAAATTGATTAAAATGTTGTCCCGGATGCATCAACACATAAGGTAATTTTGCCTCTACAACAAATTCAAACAAACTTTTATCCAATTCAAATGCCGCAACATCATTGATAATTTGCACACCATGATGCACTGCAAATTCTGCTGTTTTTCTGTAAAAAGTATCAATAGAAAAAATAGTATTGGGGAATGATTTTAGTAATTCAGGTAAAACAAGTTCTAGGCGTTTATATTCTTCATCTGGAGTGAGCATTTCAGCTCCAGGTCTTGTAGATTGAGCACCCAAATCTATAATTTTTGCCCCCTCTTCAAGCATTTTTGCTGTTTTTTGAATGGCCAAATCAAGCTCCAAAACTCGACTGTTTGAATAAAAACTATCTGGTGTCAGGTTCATGATGCCCATGACAACAGGCTTTTCCAATGAAAGTATTGTTCCTCCGCAGTTTAAAGTAATTTTAGGCTGAATAGTTTGCAAAATCAGGAATGGGTTTATTTTTGTACCTTGACAAATAAAAACTAGAAAATTGATAAATCAAACTTCCAACCAATTCGACACAGTAATTCATAGCTGCAGAGAAATCTTCGTCAAGAAAAACAAAGATTATGGCCAAAGCTGGAGAATTATGCGTATCAGTTCTATTGCAGACCAGATATACATCAAGGCTGCAAGAATCAGAAATATTGAAGAAAAAGGATTGAGCATGGTTGACGAAGGCATTGAAAGTGAATTTAGAGGCATCATCAATTATTGTATCATGGCTTTGATTCAAACAGAAAACAACGAAGATGCTCAAAAAGAAATTTCGTTTGAGTCTTTGATAGCGATGTTTGATAAAATTGTTGCTGATACAAAAAAGTTAATGCTTGAAAAAAACCATGATTATGGTGAAATATGGCGTTCAATGCTGGTAAGCACATTTACAGATATGTTGTTGATGCGCATCAATAGAATTCATCAAATCATTGAAAACAAAGGAAAAACAATCAGTAGCGAGGGCATTGAAAGTAACTTTATGGACATGATCAACTATTCAATTTTTGCACTTATTCAATTAGAAGAAAAAAACGCAGCATTATGATGAAAATAATTACACAAATCAGCCGAGTTTTAGTTGGCATATTGTTTATCATTTCTGGTTTGATTAAAGCAAATGATACTTTAGGTTTTAGTTATAAACTGATAGAATATTTTGAATTGTTTGGATGGGATTTATTTATTCCTCTGGCAGTTCCTGCGGCAATGGCAATTTGCATTTTTGAAATCATATCTGGTTTTGCATTGTTAATTGGAATTTATGTTAGTTTAAATGCTTGGTTATTGTTAATTTTAATTGCCTTCTTCACCTGGTTAACGGGCTACAGTGCCATCACACATAAGGTTACAGATTGTGGTTGTTTTGGCGATGCATTAAAGCTGACACCTTTACAAAGCTTTTTGAAGGATGTAGTCCTTTTTGCATTTATTTTGGTCATTGTAATTGGCAAAAAAAATATCCAACCTTTGTTCAATAAGGTAATCAATCATATTGGCTTATTTGTGGCATTTATAGTTACTTTATTTTTTACCATTTATACGTTTATGTTTTTGCCTGTCAAAGATTTTTTACCTTATAAAATTGGCAACAATATAAAAGAGCTAACAACTGTTCCAGAAAATGCACCTAAAGACGAAATTGAAATGCTGTTCATCTATGAAAAAGATGGAAAGACTTTTGAATTTACAGCCAATACCTTACCAACTGACATTGAAAATTACAAGTATATTGACAGAAAAGACAAATTGATAAAAGAGGGATACCGTGCACCCATTCACGACTTTAAATTATTTGATTCTACAGATACTGAAATGACTGAATTGTTTTTCTTAGATACTGGATACAAATTGGTCTTGGTTCAAACAAAACTTGATGAAGAACTCAGACAATTGGTAAAACCCATCAATGCAATTCATGATTATATTATTGAAAATAAATTGGGTTCATTTTGGGCTCTAACAGCCAGTTCAAAGGATGATATCAAAGCATACAAAAACAGCAACCATGCCAACTACTCATTCTATAACATGGATGCAATTCCTCTCAAATCTATGGTGAGATCAAATCCTGGATTGCTTTTGTTGAAGAACAATGTTGTGGTAAAAAAATGGGGCGCTTTTAATTTACCTGACCCTACTATTTTAAAAAAATACCTCCAACAATAACTCCATTATTTTGACAGTTTATAAGCCTGTTTTTTTGTGGGGAATGCCTGGGGTAGGTAAAAGTACCCTAGGAAAAAAGATTGCAAAACAACTGGATTGGGATTGGATTGATTTGGATGAATTCATTGCCCAAAAATACGAAGCTTCCATTGGCCAAATTGTAACATCAAAAGGGCAAGAAGTATTTCGAGCATTTGAACAAAAATCTTTATTAGAAATGCTCGACAAACCGAATACTGTTATTTCTTGTGGCGGTGGTACTCCTGCTTATTTTGACAATGCAAAAAAAATGCTAGCATCTGGATTGTGTATATACCTTGATGCTGATATTAAATTTATTTCTTCAAGAATTAGTATAGCCAAACAAGAACGTTTTATGTTTCAAAATTTGAACAATGAAGAAGTTAATTTACAATTAGAAAGTATATTCAAGGAGCGAAAAGTGTACTTTGAAAACGCGCAGCTTTTAATTAAAATTCCAATTAC
>Ga0214921_10012466_pt1 | contig 10154 bp, 16 predicted proteins | sample LL1505_MetaG_FD_177992 | JGI IMG/M metagenome (GOLD analysis project Ga0214921, IMG submission 177992) | Freshwater microbial communities from Lake Lanier, Atlanta, Georgia, United States - LL-1505 | ecosystem: Environmental > Aquatic > Freshwater > Lake | place: USA: Georgia | collected...
CACCCAGGCGAATTACTCATCGCTGCGGGCCGGCAAGATTGAATTCCGCCGTCTCTGCGAGCAGGTGCAATACGGCATGCTGATCCCCATGCTGGTCCGGCCGATCGCCGAGCGCTTTCACGCGCAGGGTGCGCTGCTTGGGCTATGGGGCGGCGAGATGCCGCAGGGCATGTCCTTTGTGCCGCCGGCGCATGAGATGATCGACCCGCTCAAGGATACAACGGCGCTGATCGCCCAGGTCCGCGCCGGCTTTGTGCCGCAGGCCGAGGCGGTGGGCGCCTTTGGCTATGATTTCCGCCATTCGGTCGAGTTGATCCGCGAGGCCAATGATCTGCTCGATGAGGCAGGCCTCGCTTTGGACACCGACGCCAGACGCGTCGCCAAATCCGGCGCGGCGCAGGATGCGGCGCAATTGGCCGCTATCGAGATCGCCGCCACTGGGGCGGCGAGTGCTGGGCCCGCCGCCACGCCCTGATCCTTCAACCTGAGGAATGCAACATGTCCCTGCATATCGAATGCAGCACGGCTACGCGCGACCATTTCGGCCGGCTGCTCTCTTCTATCGAGGCGGCCGATGGGCTCATCGCCTCACAGACGCTGGCCGCCAATGAGATCAGCGAGCCCTTGCCGGGCGGCGGCGGGCTGATCGTCACGCTGACTGCAATGGTGGATCTATGGGTGGCCATCGGCCCCGATCCTGATCCAAGCCAAGCGCCGCGGCGTTGGCTGCGCGCCGGCACTGCCCGCAGTTTCGAGGCGAGTGGTGGGCTGCGGATCGCCTGGTGCAGTGCCGAACCCGACACCCCGCCAGTCTCGCGCCGCAAGGCCCGGCCGGTGGCGGAGGCGCCAGCATGACGGAGCCGGTCGAGACGTCCATCATGGCCTGCCGTGCACTGGCAGCACCGGTCACGGTGGACCGCGCGGCGCGCACGGTGGAGGTGATCTGGTCCACCGGCGCCCGGGCGCGGAATTTTGTGCCCTCCCTCGGGCTGATCACCGAGGAATTGGATATGTCGGCCCAGGCCGTGCGCATGGACGGGCTGGGTTCGGGCAGCGCCCCGGTGCTGAACACCCACCGCCGTGGCGATGCGCGCGACGTGCTGGGCCGGGTAACAGCGGCGCGGATCGAGGCCGGGCGCGGCTATGCCACGCTGCAATTCTCCGCCGCGGCGGATGTCGAGCCAGTCTGGCAGCGCATCGCCGATGGCACGCTGCGTGCGGTGAGCGTGGGTTATCGCGTTCATCGCTATGACCAGACGCCTGATGCCGCCACCGGCCAGACCATCCATCGCGCGGTGGATTGGGAGCCTTTTGAAATCTCGGTCGTGCCCATCCCAGTGGATGCCGCGGCCGCTGTTCGCGCGCAGGGGGCGCAGGGCCTCCCCACGCCCGGCCTTGAACCAGCCCTGCCCCATGAGGATCACCCTATGCCCGAGACGACGCCGGAGATCCCGGCTGCAACCACCGCGCCGCAGCCTGCGTCGCCCCCCGCCACCCCTCCCCAGGAGATTGCCGTGACCATCACGCCCACCCCCACGCCCGAGCCGGTACGTGCGGCAACGCCCGACCTGGACGCCATCCGCGCAGAGGCCGAACGTGCCGCTGTGGAGCGCATCACCGCCTATGAGCCAGTTCTCGCCGGCGGCCGTGGCCTGCTGACCGAGGTGCGGCTGGATGAGATGCGTCAGGCGGCCATCCGTGAGCGCATATCGCCTGAGGTGCTGCGCGGGCGGCTGTGGGATGCCTTTACCAGCGGCGCCGCTCGCCCTTCCATCCCGGCCCGGCCGGAGACCGGCCCCGCCAGTGACGACCCAGCACAATTGCTCGACGCCATGGCCGAGGCGCTGGCGGCCCGTTCCATGCCGGGCTACCAGCCCTCCGACACGGGCCGCCATGTGGAGTTCATGGGTTGGCGCCCCAGCGACATGGTCGGCGAATTGCTCCGCGCCCGCGGTGAGCGGAACGTGCCGCGCAATCCGACGCTGATCGCCGAACGCGCCTTTCACACCACCTCAGACTTTCCGGCGCTGCTCTCGGCCGCGGCCAATAAGATGCTGCTCGCGGCCTATACGCCGGCACAGCCAAGCTATCGGCAGATCTTTCTCCGCCGCGATTTCCGCGACTTCAAGCCACACCGCCATCTGCGCGTGGGTGATTTCCCAACGCTGCTGCCGCTCAATGAGAATGGCGAAATCCAGGCCGGCACCATGTCCGAAAGCCAGGAGATCGTCCTGCTGCAGACCTTCGCGCGGCGCATTCGCGTCACCCGGCCGATGCTTGTGAACGACGACCTCGGCGCTTTTACCGACTTCGCCGCGGCGATTGGCCGCCGGGTGGCGGATTTCGAGAATGCCACTGCCTATGGCCTGCTGAACACCGCCAATGGCGATGGCCCGACGCTGATCACCGGCAGCGCCGCGGTGTTTAGCACCGCCGCGGCACGGGCCAATAAGGCCAGTGCAGGCTCCGCGCTGAACCTTGATGGGCTAGCGGCTGGGCGTGCGGCGATCATGAAACAGAAGACCCTGGACGGGCTGCCCATCGCCATCGGTGCCTCCATGCGCCTGCTGGTCGGGCCCAATCAGGAATTGGCGGCGCGGCAGCTCACCGTCTCAGTGCAGGCGGCGCAGATCGGCAATGCCAATGTCTTTGCCGGCTTTGTGCAGCCGCTGATCGAGCCGCAAATTGCCTCCAACCGCTGGTATCTGTTCTCCGATCCCAGCGCGGCGCCGGTCTATGTCTATGGCTACCTCAACGGCGCCGAGGGGCCGCAGGTCACCACCGGGCCGGTCTCGGGCGTGGATGGCGTGGAGGTCAGCGTGATCTTTGACTTCGGCGTGGGCGCCATCGACTGGCGCGGTGCCTGGTACAATCCGGGCGTCTGATCAACTCCCGGTTCCCTCAAATGGGTTCTGGATCGTCACACCGCGCCAGGTGAATCCGTGCTGCATGTCCTCCGATAACAGCATCCGGCAATTCGCCTGAGCGGCGGCGGCCAGCATCACTGAATCCCAAAACGAGAGGCGATGGGTGGTAGCAACCTCCATCGCCTCGAGGATCACCGCCGGTGTCGTATCGATCACAGCAAAGCTGTCCGACCAGCCGAGCACCGCATGGCGAGCGTCCGCGGCGTCCCGCTTAGCTTTGCGGGTGAGCACCGCAAACAACTCGCCGAGCGCCTGAGCGGGTAACATGATCTCGTGCCCAGCAAAGTCGCGCAGGACTAGCAAGGCCGTCGCCTTACGCTCTTGGCCATTCACCCCTTCCGCATAGGCTAGGACATTGGTGTCGAGCGCGATCCGCATCTCAGCGCTCGTATAGCTCGTCACGGATCCATCGACCCGCATCGACCGCAGGCTGCCCTGACAGGCGGGCGAGCAATGCCGCCCGTGCCGCCTCGCGGGTCGCATCGCCCTCATCGCAGGGGACAATTCGCGCCACCGGCTTGCCATGCGCTGTCACGACGAAACGGTGCCCTCCCTCACGCACCTCCCGCAGGAGACGGGAGAAGGCGCGGTTGGCTTCGGCGGCGGAGATTACGGTATCCATCCGAGGATATTAGTGAATTGCACTATTTTTTGCAACCTCTTCCAACATCAATGGAGACCTTTCCCCATGAAAAACTTCATCCAACCGGGCGATAGCCTAACCCTCGTGGCGCCGTATGCCGTCACCTCCGGCCAGGGCGTCCTGGTCGGCGCGATATTTGGCGTGGCCGCCTATGATGCGGCGCAGAATGCCGCCATCGAATGCCAGACCGAGGGTGTCTTTGACATAACCAAGGAACCGGCACTGGCCATCATCGCCGGCGCCCGCTTGTTCTGGGACAATACCAACCGCCGCATTACCACCACCGCCACCGGCAACTTCCATGTGGGTATCGCCACTCAGGCTGCGCTGGCGGCCGATGCCACGGTGCGGGTGTGGACCGAGCGCGTGCCGGCCTCGGGGGCCTAAGCATGCGCTCGCCCCTCAGCATCCGCGACCATCAGCGCCTGGCCGGGGTGCATCCCGACTTGGTGCGGGTGGTCGAGCGGGCTCGCCTCGCCGTCGGCTTTATCGTCGTCGAGGGGCTTCGCACGCGCGAGCGCCAGGCGGCGCTGGTCAAGGCTGGCGCTTCCCGCACCATGAACAGCCGGCACATCACCGGCCACGCGGTCGATCTGGCCTATTGGCTGGATGATGGTGATGGCGTGCCGGGCAATGGCGAGGTGCGCTGGGATTGGCCGCTGGCCCGCCAGTTGGCCGCTGCCATGAAGGCCGCCGCGAAGGAGGAGGACGTCGCCCTGGTGTGGGGCGGCGACTGGGCCTCCTTTCCGGACGGGCCGCATTTCGAACTCGATCGCAGGAGCTATCCATGATCGCAGCCCTTCTGCCCGCCCTGCTGCCGGTCCTCGGCGACCTATTCAAGCGGTGGTTCCCCGACCCCGCCGAGGCCGCCAAGGCGCAGCAGGACATGGTTATGGCCCTGCTCGCGCAGCAAGGCGCTCTCAATGCCGCGGCCGGCGACATCATCAAGGCCGAGGCGCAATCCGAGCATTGGCTGGCAGCCTGCTGGCGGCCGATCCTGATGCTGACTTTTGGCGGGCTGATTGTTGCCCGCTGGCTCGGCTGGTCAGCGCCGGGCATCTCTGAGGCCGAGGTGCTCAAGTTGTGGGACATCGTGCAACTGGGGCTTGGTGGCTATGTCATCGGCCGCAGCATTGAGAAGGTAGCGCCGCAAATTGCCGCTGCCGTGGCACCACGGCGATGACCGCCTTTGATGCCGCCATGGCCACGCTGCTGGCCGATCCGAATATGGGCGGCGACGCCGAATGGCAGGCGGCAGCCGGTGGTGCCTGGCAGCCCGTTCGCGTCCTACTATCGACGCCAGCCGAGTTGGTGCCGGGCCTCGGCGCCACCAGCGGCAGAGCCATCGCTGTGCAGGCCACCATCCGTGCTGCCGACCTGACCCAGCCGCCCCGCCGTGGCGACCTGCTGCGCTGGGCCGGCAGCACCTATCGCGTCGAGACGGTGGAGCCTGACCCGCTCGGCCTGACCTGCCGCCTTGGCCTGGCGCGCATATCATGACGGGCAGCGTGCCACTGCGCGAGGCCGGCCTCGCCGCGATCGCCCAACGCCTCACCAGCATAATGCCGGGTGTGGTTGTGGAACGCGCTCGCCGCGCGCCTGTTGATGTCGATACCGACACCCTGCCGCGGCTCATCCTGCGCGGCGAGGAATGGCAGGCGGATGAGACCGAGGAACCCGGCCTGACCCATTACCGGCTGGCCTTTTCGGTGACCGGCTTTGCAAGCGCCTCTACCGACCTCGCCGCCGAGCAGGCGCTCAGCCTGCTGCATGCGCAATTGGTCGAGGCCGTGGCAGGCTGGACACCCAGCACCCCAGGCCTCGGCGATGTCGCCGAGCAAGGCGCCGAGTTCAGCCTCTACGACAGCGATGCCTCCGCGCGGCCGGCCGGAGAGTTCCTCGCCCGCTTTAGTATGCTCGCCATCGGCCCCAGCGGCGGGCCCTGGGCCAGCTGATCCTGCCCCTATCCCCCCCATTCCCATAGGAGATTGCCATGAGCTTGACCCTTGTCCGCACGCGCTTCTCGGCCATCGCCGCCAAAATCGAGACCACGCCAGGCACTGATTCCATCGCGGGCTTGCCCGTCGCCGGTGATTTCATCCTCGGCAGCGCGCAGGCTCGCTTTGGCCCCAATGTGGTGACCGATCCCAGCTTCTCCGGCGCACTGGACGAATTGCCGGGCATCGTCGGCAGCCTCAGCCCCACCATTGAGCTCATGGTGCCAATGCGTGGTTCGGGCACCGCCGGCACCGCGCCCAGTTGGGGGCGCCTCATGCGCGCATGCACCTTCGAGGAGGTGACCGACGCCGTCGGCGTGGTCGCAACGGCCGCCACCGCCGGCACCACCAATAGCGCCACCTTCCCGGTCGCCTTCAGCAGCGTCGCCAATATCTATCGCGGCATCCCTGGCATTCTCACCGGCAACCCCGCCGCCGGCGCCGTCAGCCCGATCATGGGCTGGACCACGGGCCGCGTCGCCAGTTTCGGCGAGACCTTCGGCACCGCGCTCAGCACCACCACGCTGATGCAAATCCCGCCCAATGTCCTCTACCGGCCCACCTCGGATGAGGCGGTCTATAAGACCGTCACGCTCTATCTTTATAGCGATGGGCTGTTGTGGATTTTCACCGGCTGCGTCGGCTCGGTAAAGCTCGACCTCGAGGCAGGCGGCATTGGCATGCTGGCCTTCTCGCTGCGTGGCCAATTCATCTCCGTCACCACGGTGGCGCTGCCGGCGGCGCTGAATGCCTCCACCGCCACCACCCCGCCGCGCTGGGTCGGTGGCCGCGCCAACCTGCTGGGCAATACCGCCAAGCTCAAGAACCTCTCGGTCGATGCCGGCGTGGGCACGGTGCTGCCGGATAATCCGGAGGCGCAGGATGGCTTTGACCCCGCCGTCCCGATCACCCGCGGCGTGACGGCCACGCTGAACCCCAGCATGGACACCACCGGCCAGGTCGCGCTGTTCAACAATTTCCGCAACGGCACCGGCGGCGCGCTCTTCGCCGTGGTTCCCGGCAATGCGGGCAACCGTTTCAGTGTGACCATGCCGGCGGTGCGCCTGCTGGCAGCCGACCCGGGGGATCGTGGCGGCCTGCGCACCAATGAGATCCGCGCCGAGGCGAATATCACCGATGCCAGCTTCTTTCTGTGCCAATACTGAGGAATATCGCATGACCGAAACCGTGATTTTCTCCCGCCGGCAGAGCGAGGAGATGGTGTTGGGCGAGGGCGATGCCGCCCGCAGCTACACCCTGGCGCCGCTGACGGTGCTGGAGCAGCAGATGTTCAAGGCCGATATGGCCAGCGCCGGCGCGCAGCTGATCGGCCCCTGGCGGCTGCGTGGCGCGCTGCGCGATGGGTTGCGCGAATTGGCGCCGGATAATTTGGTCGAGCTTCTGGCGTTGCTGGACCAGGCCGAGGCTGCCGAGGATGCCGGCGAGGCCGTGCCCGATGATCTGCGCCGGCAGCGCGAGATTGTGGCCCTGAGCTGCATGCAGGTGCCGCATTACGCCGCCCTGCGCGCGGCGGAGGAATTCTACTGGGGCATGATGCCGCTGGTGATCCTGCGCCGTGCGCTGCGTGGCTGGCGCGGTGCTGGCCTGCCGGATTTCAGCCGCCAGCGGGGCCAGGTCCCGGCAGCGGCCATTGATGAACTGCCACCCGGCGACATCATGGCGCTGGGCAATCAGACGTGGCTGATGACGTATTTGCCGGCCAGTGCGGGAAACGTCTCTGGGGCGCCGTCGCCTGCGCCCGAGACGCCGATGCCTTCCAAGGCGGAGAAACGCCCCCGGACGGCACGACATGGCTAGTGGCAGGGCGGGAGTGGCCGGATAACCCCCGCCATTCCACGCCGCCAGAATGGGCGGAGCTGGTGCGGCTATGGAACCGCTGCCGGGGCGGCATGGGTGGGCTGGCACTGCTACCTGATGCCGGGGGGGTGAATGACCAGGCCGCCTGGACCATGGCCGCACTGGGGATGATCGGCAGCATCCATGCTGAGCAGGAAGAGTATGAGCGCAAGGCAGGCGGCGGATGAAGCTCGATCTCAACGCCAACCCACAAGCCTTCGCGCAGCAGATGCAGGCCGAGGCCAGACGCATTGCCAAGGGCATTCGCCGGGGCGTTGCGGCCACGACGTTTGAAGTCAAAGAGGAACTGCGGAGCCAGATCCGCTCCGGCAGCTTTAGAGGTGAGCGGGTGCTGGCCAATGCTTGGCGCAGCCGTGTCTATCCCGAGCGTGACAATGGCACCTGGAAACCCGCAGGCCTTGTCACCTCCGCCGCGCCGCAAATCCATCAATCGCTGGATCGCGGCAGCCCCATCACCGCGCGTGGCGGAAAATACTTGGCCATCCCCAGCAGCATCAACTGCATCCCGAGCGGGCGGGGCCAGGCAATGCGGCTGCGGGTGACGCCACAGCAAATGACGCCGGGTGCCGGGGCGTTCTTTCTCAAGCGCAAGAATGGCCCCGGCCTGCTGTGGTGCCTGACCGTCACCGGCAATCGGGGCGGCAGGGGCCAGGGCCGGGTGTCGATCAATACCGGCGGCGTCGCGCTGTTCACCGGTAGGTCCAAGGGCCGAGCCGCCAATATCCGCGCCGCACTGGATCGCGGCTGGGTGGTGATGTTCACCCTGGTGCCCAGCGTCCAGCCCAGAAAAGTCCTGGATATCGAGGGCGTGCGCCGGTCCATTCCGGCCCGCCTGCTCCGCAACATCAGCGCCGCATTGGCGTAATCCCCGGAGGCTGCCATGGCGGGTGCGGATATTGCGCTGCGCGTCAGCACCGCCGGCGCCGATGAGGCCCGCGCCAAGCTGGCCCTTTACCGAATTGAAAAATGAACTTATTCTAATGATGGTTTTACATAAAGGAGGTTGGGTATGCCTGTAACAAAACGTACTGGCGGAAAATGGGGGTGTGGTGATATCACTCTTGAAAAGGGTGACATTTTATTGGAGCGCGCCAGCTTTGGTTTCAATTCTATATTGATATCGATTGGTCAGAAAATTGGTGGATCAAGTAAGGCGACAACCGTACATGCGGGAATTTATGTCGGCGACGGAAAAGTTTCTCAAAGCCACGGCGTTGGACTAACTACCGATAGCTTGGATGGGCATAACAAGTGGAAGGTCTATCGTCATAGGACACGCTGGCAAGATATCGGGGACTGTGCTGCAGATTTCGGCCAGAATATGGTTATCAGAAGCCGTAATGTCAGTGATTTTGGTTCGTATAGCAGGACTAGAGCGACACGTTCTCTAACGCCGGGAAGAGACAAGGTCATTGCCGCGAATGACGTGAGCAATTTTCTTAATAATGTTGACAAGGCTGATGTTTTGCAGGCTAGAACATTTTTTTGTTCAAATTTTGTTGTTCTTTGCTATAGTTTGGCATCTGAAATAATTACAAATCATCCTCACTACTGTATAAACATTGATTTTGAGAGGGCATCTCCTGGCGAGATGGCTGAATATCTTGACAGTAATGTAAATTGGGCTCGTGTGGGAGAAATCACCGGCTAATTTTTTATTTTGTGGTGGGTATAATTAAAATCTATGGCGGACACCGTCATGTGTCCGTGTTTCGCCGCCGCTGGCCAGGTTTGCATGTAGGGTGTTGAAGGCTTCGACTGGGGTGGCGTAGTCGAGCGTCTTTCCCGGCCGGTCATTGACGCTGGCGGCGAAGAGGTCGAGGTCGTCGTGGTCCAGCCCGGCCAGTGAGCTGTCCTCGGGCATGTCCTGGCGCAATGGGCCGTTAGTGTTCTCGTTGGAGCCGGACTGTCAGGGCGAGTGGGGGTCTTCGAAGAAAATGCGTATGCTGGTCTGTGCGGCCAGGCCTGTATGTCTTGCAATGTCCTTGCCTTGGCCATAGGTCAGCGTCTTCCGAAGATGTGCTGGGATGCGGTTCAGCGCGCCGGCGGAGGTCGACGTAGCAACATCGGCGCGACGCGTGGCAGCAGCATCGGCCTTAGCAGTTTCCGCGCGGTAGCCCGCGGCATCGCCGTGCTACCTGATCTCATCGCAGACTGTACCCTACGAGCGGCGCAGATCCCGCGCGACCATCCGGATACTACAGGTGATGCGGCTGCGGGTAACGCCACAGCGAATAACGCCAGGCGCCGTGGCGTTCTTTCTCAAACGCAATAATGGCCCAGGCCTGCTATAGTGCCTGACAGTCACGGGCAATCGGTGCGGCTGGGGTATTGGGCCGCACCACCAATATCCGCGCCGCGCTGGATCGCGGCTGGGTGGTGATGTTCACCCTCGTGCCCAGCGTCCAGCCCAGAAAAGTTCTGGATATCGAGGGTGTGCGCCGGTCCATTCCGGCCCGCCTTCTCCGCAACATCAGCGCCGCATTGGCGTAATCCCCGGAGGCTGCCATGGCGGGTGCGGATATTGCGCTGCGCGTCAGCACCACCGGCGCCGATGAGGCCCGCGCCAAGCTGGCCCTGGTGGGCGAGACCGGCACGCAGGCGCTGACCCGTATCAATGCCGCCTCCAGCGAGGCCAGCGGGGGGATGGAGGCGTTCAGCGCCGCCATCCAGCGCACCAGCGGGGCGGCGCAGCAACTCGATATTGCC
>Ga0214921_10012467_pt1 | contig 10153 bp, 11 predicted proteins | sample LL1505_MetaG_FD_177992 | JGI IMG/M metagenome (GOLD analysis project Ga0214921, IMG submission 177992) | Freshwater microbial communities from Lake Lanier, Atlanta, Georgia, United States - LL-1505 | ecosystem: Environmental > Aquatic > Freshwater > Lake | place: USA: Georgia | collected...
ACCAGTAAGTAAAATGATTGAAGCAATCGCGATGACATAGATTGCAACCGTTGCACCTTGGAAGACACGGAGTTCATCGACGCGATTGCTGAGCAAGAAGAGAACTACTCCGAAGAGTGCGAAGCCAGCGAGTGGATGTTTCTTAAGCACGACGACCCGCCTTTGTTCCAATAAATCCTTGCGGACGAATTAAAAGAACGAGCAGAAGTAGAGCAAATGCAACAACGAAAACAAGAGTGCCGCTGATATAAATTTGAACACATGCAAGAACTAAACCAAGAACTACTGCGCCAAGAACTGCGCCAGGAAGTGATTCAAGTCCACCAATTACTGCAGCAATAAAACCAAAGGTAAGCAAGAGGCTAAATTCGAGAGAATCTGGCGACACTGCTCCGGTTCCATTCACCGTCTGAAGTAATCCAGCTGCTGCTCCGGCTGCTCCGGCGATAGCCCAACCAATAGTGCGAATTGCACCAACGCGAATACCAGCAAGCTGCGCAATTTCGGGTGAATATGCAGATGCGCGGAGCGAAAGGCCCAAACTCGTCTTTTGAAAGATAAAACCAAGTACCACCATCATGCTGACAACAGCAAGAATCACAAAGAGGTTCATAGGCGAAAGTGAGATGGTATCTGTACCCACCGTAAATCCAACTTTAGAAAGTGGTGGTTGAATTTGAATATCCTGATTGCCCCAGATGATGCCGATGCAGGCGCGAATAAATCCCAGCAGTCCAAGCGTTGCAATAATAGGAACAATTCCAGCAACGGGCCCAGAAGCGCTGTGCCTGATCAATGTGCGGATCAGTAAAATTTCAATCATTGCGCTAAAGAGCGCACCCAGAATCATTGCAAGTGGAAGTGCAATCCAAAAATTGCCTGTCTTCTGCACCAATTCAAATCCAATATAAGTTGAGAGCAGCGCCATTCCTGCTTGAGCAAAGTTGATGACTCGGGTGGAACGCCAGACCAAGACCATGGCAATTGCCATAAGCGCATAGATGGAGCCTGCACCAATTCCAATCAGGAGCATGTTGATAAATTGAGCCATCAGTACCCCAAATAAGCAGCGCGCACTGCTGGGTCGGCGATGAGATCTACTGCGCTTCCTGAGGTTGCTAGAGATCCGAGATTCAATACAACTGCAGTATCGGCAATCTTGAGAGCACCCATTGCATTCTGTTCTACGAGGACAACTGTCATTCCCATCGAATCAACGATGCCGCGGATTGTCTGGAAGATCTGCTCAATCACAAGCGGTGCAAGTCCTAAAGATGGTTCATCGAGTAAGAGAAGTTGGGGCTTTGACATCACAGCGCGCCCAATGGCAAGCATCTGTCGTTCTCCACCAGACAAGGTATCTGCGCGCTGCGAAAGTCGCTCACCTAGTCGCGGAAAGAGTTCTACTACTTGATTCTTAGTCTCTGCTGCTTCCTTCTTATTGCGACGCCACAAGGCACCTAAATCAAGATTTTCTTCAACTGTCAGCTCTGCGATGACTGACTTTCCTTCAGAGACATGAGATACGCCCTTGCGTACATGAGTTTCAGGTTTACCTTGCAACAAATTGTGTTCGCCCCAATGTGCAGAACCTGAAGTTGCCTTGTTAAGTCCCGACAGTGTGCGTAGGAGTGTGGACTTACCTGCACCATTGGCGCCAATGACTGCAGACAATTTTCCGGTTTCGATGGTAAATGAGACACCACTAATTGCACGAATGGCGCCATGATCCACCACAAGATCTTTTACGACGAGGCCCAACTTATGCCCCCGTTCCGAGATAAGCAGCGATCACCGCTGGATCACGACGAACAAAATCTGCTGAACCACTTGAAATCACTTCACCAAAGTTCAGTACATATAAACGATCGCAGACTGACATCACGACATCCATATGGTGCTCGACAATCAGTACAGACATATGTGCGGTGAGGTTTCGAATAAGTCCATTCATCCACTCGATATCTTGGGGGCCAAGTCCACCAGCAGGTTCATCGAGCATCAAGACTTTTGGTTCACTGACGAGTGCGCGAGCAATCGCAACGCGCTTTGTATCGGGATAAGAAAGTGTGTTGGCGCGACGATGTGCTAGCGCCCCTGCATAAACGCGCTCGAGTGCAGCCATTGAACGATCAATGAGCTCTGCTTCATCTTGTGTATTACGACCAAAACTTGCCGATATTAATCCGGTCTTTGCAAACTTCTGTGCACCAATCATGACATTTTCTAGAACGGTCAGATCAGGAAAGAGTCCGACTCCTTGAAGTGTGCGTGCGATTCCAAGTTGAGCTAACTGATCGGTGCGAGGCCATGAACGCTGCTTTCCCTCAAATGAAAAAGTTCCAGAGTCTGGCGTAACGAGGCCGCAGATTGCGTTGAAAAGCGTGGTCTTTCCAGCGCCGTTAGGACCGATTACTCCAACGACTTCATTGCGGTTGAGTTGAAGGTAGACATCATGCAATGCGCGAAGCCCACCGAAGGAGACGCAAACTCTTTCGGCTTGTAATAGCGGCGTATTAGTAGACATGAGCTGAATAGATTCTAGGCACACGAGGGCCGATTCGTGTGACTATCTCGTAATTAATTGAGCCCGACGCAGCGCCCCAATCATCTGCGGTGTATTCAGCGTGTGATCCGTTACCAAAAATAACTACCCAATCTCCTGACTTAGCCTTTGAAGCAGCTCCTAAATCAACAACAAATTGATCCATCGAGACACGGCCAATGATGGGTGATCTCTTTCCAGCGCTCCACACTCCGGCTTCGTGCGCAATGCGCGGAATTCCATCGGCATAACCCATGGCGATTACTCCGAGTTTGGTATCAGTACTTGTGGATTCAGTTGCGCCATATCCCACTGGAGTATGTGCAGGGACATCTTTTACTAGATAGAGAGCAGCGCGTACTTGCATTGCAGGCCGCAGACCCAGAGATTGTGAGTTGCCCAAAGTATTCACATCAGGAGAAAGTCCATACATCGCAATTCCAGTACGGACCATGTCAAAGGCTGCAGCGTGATTTTTAAATGTGGCCGCTGAGTTAGATAAATGGCGAATTACATTGGTGAATCCAAAAGAATGTAAACGTGCCACCATCTCGTTAAATCGTGTGACTTGTTCTTCATTCTGCTTCTCGCCGGGTTCATCAGCTCGTGCAAAGTGAGAGAAGATTCCTACAATCTCAATATTCTTTATATGTTCTGCATCAATCTGGTCCCACTCACTGAGAAATCCCCCGCGAGTCATGCCGGTATCAACTTCAAGATGTACCTTTGCACGTTTAGGAGTTGATGCATCTGAAATCTCTTTCAAGGCAGCAAGAGATGCCGCTGCCAATTCAATATCGAGTTCGATTGCTTTCCTAAAATCAGAGCCAGGTTGAACCAGCCAGGCCAGAATTGGTGCATCAATACCTGCTTCGCGAAGCGTTATCGCTTCTTCGAGAAGTGCAACACCTAAATAATCCGCCCCTGCTGATAGTGCAGCTTGTGAAACTGGAATGAGTCCATGGCCATAGGCATCTGCCTTGACGACTGCAAGTAACTTGGTTCCAGCGGTCTTTTTCAATAACTGCACATTGTGCTTAATAGCGCTGAGATCAACGATTGCTTCTGCTCTCATCGTTCAACCACCACCATGGCAGATGCGATTCCTGCATCGTGAGAAAGTGAGAGGTGAACCTGTGCTCCATCTACTAAATCGGCAATCTCGCCACGAAAGAGAAATTCCGGTTTTCCATTGGGTTGATTGATCACTTCGGCATCATGCCAATGAAGACCATGACTTGGACTGAGCGCCTTGTAGAGCGCTTCTTTCGCCGCAAATCGGGCAGCAAGTGATTGTGATGTCTGAAGTCGTTCAGATTCTGTAAAGAGTTTCTCGCGAAGTCCTGGTGTACGTTCGAGAGATTCGAGGAATCGAGCAATATCCACGACATCGATGCCGATTCCATCAATCATGGTCGGAAGTCTATAAGTGGTTAGTGGAGTTGGCTATCAGATGGAAAGAAGCGATCAATCGCGATAATCAGAACTAAGAGAGCTGAACCTAAAAGTAAGCCACCAAAAAGGTCTGAGAACCAATGTGTATTTCGAATGAGGGAGACCGCACAGACTGTCAGCGCCAGAACGCCTACTGCCGCACTCGCAAGACGACCTCGATATCTATCGACATGTGCATACCTGTAAATCAGATAAGCAATAACTCCCCAAATTAAAATTGCATTAGATGCATGTCCGCTGGGATAAGACATTCCGCCTGCATGCAAAATATCCAGACCCATTCGTGGCTTAGTGCGACCGAGTGCATATTTGAATGCACCAACAACTGCATTGAGAGCAATAAATGCCAGAAGTCCAAGATTTATTGGTCGCCACGTTTTAAATCGAATTGCAATGTATGAACCAACAATAATGAGTGCAATACCCGAGACACTGCGCAGCCCCAAATCGTCCAGACGACGAATTAGGAAATAAGAGAACCCATGAAATTTAGGGTGATGCCAATTATTGAGTTCACGATCGATTCTTACCAAGAAGCCATCGGTCAGAACTATGTAGGTGACAAAGAGATATCCCGCAAAGAGCCAAGCTGACCAATTGAGCGCACGACGCATCTGCGCTTTACGCAGATCTGGATACGTGCTCATATTTATTCGACAGTGACTGATTTAGCCAAATTGCGTGGCTGATCCACATCAGTACCACGTGCAACTGCTATTTCATAGGCAAATACTTGCAGTGGAACTGTGGCAAGAACAGGTTGGAATAGTGGTGAAGCAACGGGGATACGAATGATGTGTTCTGCGCCAATCACTTCAGCACCTTCAGGTGCAATCACAACTACACGTGCACCACGTGCCTTAACCTCTTGGATATTACTCAACATTTTCTCATCAAGGGCATGCTCATCAGCTGGAGGAAGGATCGCTATCACTGCAGTTCCTTCTTCAATAAGAGCGATGGGGCCATGCTTAAGTTCGCCGCCTGCAAAACCTTCAGCGTGGATATAGGCAAGCTCTTTTAATTTGAGAGCGCCTTCAAGTGCAACTGGGTATTCAATGCCACGGCCTAAGAAAAGCACGGTGTCGTTCTTTACAAACTTACGAGTGAGTTCGCGAAGTGGTTCGATGGTTTCGAGTATTTGTTCGACTTTACCCGGTAGCTCGAGCATCTCGTAATAGTGGCTCCGTACTTCACTGTCGGTGAGTGTGCCGCGCACCTGTGCCAATTTGAGACCAATGAGATAGACGGCGACAATTTGAGTAAGGAATGCTTTTGTAGAAGCTACCGCAATCTCAGGGCCGGCATGTGTGTAGAGAACAGCATCGGATTCACGTGGAATTGTTGAAGAGTTGGTATTGCAGACTGCTAACACTCGAGCGCCAGCAGCCTTTGCATGGCGCACCGCCATGAGTAGATCCATGGTTTCACCTGATTGAGAAATAGCGATCACAAGAGAATCTTTATCAACAATGGGGTCGCGATAGCGATATTCCGATGCAATCTCAACATCGACAGGAATCTTCGCCCATTTTTCGATTGCATATTTAGCGACCATTCCTGCGTGATAGGCAGTACCGCAGGCAATGACTGAAATGCGGTTTATCTTCTTAATTTCATCATCGCTTAAATGAAGTTCGTCGAGCTGAACCTGATTGTTATCGCTCAAGCGACCAATCAAAGTATCTGCGATCGCTTTCGGTTGATCAAAGATTTCTTTCAACATGAAGTGTGCGAAGCCACCTTTTTGTGCAGCCGCCGCATCCCACGTAATTTCATACTCTTTGAGCGGAAGTGCCTTACCTTCAAGGTCGCAGATTGCAATGCCATCTGGATTGATGGTGACCACTTCATCTTGGCCAAGTTCTACCGCACGCTTGGTGTAATCGATAAATGCGGCAACATCTGAAGCAAGGAAATTTTCACCATCGCCAAGTCCTGCAACCAGAGGTGAATTGCGGCGCACTCCCACAATTGTTTGTGGGGCATCAGCATGGATAGCAAGGAGTGTGAAAGAGCCACGCAAGCGCTTTACTGCAGCTCGCATCGCAGCGGTGAGATCGCCGTTATGTTCCTTGCGAAGTTCAGAAAGTAGGTGTGCGACAGATTCTGTATCGGTCTCGGATTTAAAGGTGTGTCCACGTTTTTCAAGTTCTGCTTTAAGTTCAGAGTAATTTTCAATAATGCCGTTGTGAATTACTGCAAGCTTGCCTTCATTATCAAGATGCGGATGAGCATTGCGATCTGTTGGGCCACCATGTGTTGCCCAACGTGTGTGGCCGATTCCTGAGTGAACAGTGGGAAGGTTGGCAGGAAGTGCGCCTTCGAGATTTGCTAACTTGCCAGCTCGCTTTTCAACGAAGAGTGAGGTGCCTGTGCCCAGTGCAATTCCGGCAGAATCATAACCGCGATATTCGAGGCGACGTAGCCCTTCAACGATGGGAGTGAATGCAGATTGTGGTCCTGTGTAACCCACGATTCCGCACACGAATTAGTTCCCCAGTTCTGCCTTAACGGTTGCAGCGAGTGATGCCGCTATTTCTTGTGCAAGGTTATCACTCGAGGCTTCGACCATCACTCTAATGAGAGGTTCAGTACCTGAAGCACGCAATAACACGCGCCCTTCAGAGCCAAGTGTTGATTCAGCCTGTGTAAGTGCATCGGCAATTGCCTGAGATGACGAGAGCTTCTCTTTTGCAACATTAGGAACGTTGATCAATACTTGAGGAAAACGCTTCATCGTTGAAGCAAGATCTGCCAGTGATTTTTTGGTGCGAACAACTTCTTGTGCCAATTGCAGAGCAGTAAGAATGCCATCACCAGTATTTGCGAATTCGCGCATAATAAGGTGGCCTGATTGTTCGCCACCCAAGGAGAAATTTCCCTCGAGCATCTTCTCGAGAACATATCGATCGCCCACTGCAGTTGTGATGACATCTATGCCAGCTTCTTTCATGGCGTGCATAAAGCCAAGGTTGCTCATGACAGTTCCAACGATTGTGTTGGACTTTAGGGCGCCACGTTCTTTAAAGCCACGAGCCAAGATGGTCATGATGGCATCACCATCGATGACATTGCCCTGAGCATCAACTGCCAGGCAGCGATCTGCATCGCCATCGTGAGCGATACCGAAATCTGCACCTTCTTTAACTACACGTGCCTGTAAATCTGCTAAGTGAGTTGATCCGCAGTTATCGTTGATATTCCAGCCATCAGGTGCGTGATGGATCGCAACAACTGTAGCGCCGGCTTTTTGATAAGCAAGTGGGCCAACAACAGAGGAGGCGCCATTTGCACAATCAACAACAATCTTGAGTCCAGTAAGTGGAGTTGATACTGATGCGAGCAAGTGGCTTACATATCGATCACTTGCAATCTCATCTAAGGTAATGCGACCAACGTCGCGGCCTATGGGACGTGTCCATGGTTCGCCCATACGCTTTTCAATAGCAGCTTCGATTGCATCATCGAGTTTTCCGCCACCACGTGAGAACAACTTGATTCCGTTATCAGGCATCGGATTATGAGACGCTGAAATCATGACACCAAGGTCAGCTCCTGATTCACCAACAAGATAAGCAATTGCAGGAGTAGGTAGAACACCAACGCGATAGACATCGATACCAGCGCTAGCAAGACCTGCAGCAACAGCTGCTTCTAGGAATTCACCTGATGCACGAGAGTCTTGGCCGATAATTGCTCGTGGGCGCTTACCTTTATTAGATGATGACTCAACGAGGATATGCGCTGCAGCTACTGCAACATCGACAGCGATTTCAGCTGTGAGATTTTCGCTATTGGCTAAAGCACGAATCCCGTCAGTTCCGAAGAGAGCCGCCATTTTGACAACTCCTTTACTGCAGGAACAAACGGGATATCGAGATAAAAAATATTAACGCTTTGAGTACTGTGAACGCTTGCGCGCCTTTTTCAAACCGTACTTCTTACGTTCGATGACGCGTGCATCGCGCTTGAGGAATCCAGCCTTCTTAAGCGCTGGGCGGTTTGCCTCAACATCAATCTCGTTGAGTGAACGTGCAACGCCGAGGCGAAGTGCGCCAGCCTGACCTGAAACTCCACCACCGTTGATACGTGCAAACACATCGTATGTATTTTCAGCACCTACTGTGCGGAATGGTTCAGAGACGAGCTGCTGGTGAACTTTATTTGGGAAATATGCTTCGAGAGTCTTGCCGTTAACAACCCAACGACCTGTTCCTGGCACGAGACGAACACGAGCAATTGCTTCCTTGCGGCGACCTGTTCCAGCACCTGGTGCTGTGATTGCCTTGCGGTTTGTTGCAGGTGCAGGAGTTGAAGAAGAGTAAGAGGTAGGTGTATCTGAATCGAGTTCTAGCTCGTTGAAAGTTGTATCTGACATATTTACTTATCCCTTACTTAACTTCTTGAGAAACTTGGTTGAATACATATGGTGTTGGAGCTTGAGCACCGTGTGGATGCTCTGGACCTGCATAAATCTTGAGCTTTGATGCAGCCTGTGCGCCGAGACGGTTCTTAGGAAGCATTCCCTTGATCGCCTTTTCTACAGCGCGTGTTGGGTGCTTTTCAATCAATTCGCCGTAGACAGTTGATGTAAGACCGCCTGGGAAACCTGAGTGGTGGTGTGCAAACTTTGTTGTCGCCTTAGTTCCTGAGAGAGCGACCTTCTCTGCATTGATGATTATGACGAAGTCACCCATATCCATGTGTGGGGCAAATGTCGCCTTATGCTTTCCACGAAGAAGAATTGCAGCATGAGTTGCAAGGCGACCGAGCACGACATCTTGTGCATCGATGACGTGCCACTTACGGACGACGTCGCCTTCCTTGGGGCTATATGTACGCATGCTTTATTACCTTCTTCTTTTTCAGTTGAGCTTGGACTTGCTTGCAGCGCCTCGCTGGCGCAGGGGTCCTACTTTACCCGCCTTGCTGGGCGCGAGCCAAATCGGCTAACTCCCTTGAAAAATGACACAAAAGCTAGATTTCACGCTTAGCGATAGTCCTTTTTGCCCTCTCTAGGAGCTGGTCATCACTTGGGTAATCGACGCGATACAGAGTCAGCCCACGGGCTGGAAATACCAGCGAATCAGAGACTCGTTCCTTATTCGCAAGCAATTCAGCCATCCAACTTGGATCTTTACGTCCGTCGGCTACACAGACGACTGCGCCAACGAGATTGCGCACCATTGAATAACAGAATGCATCTGCCACGACATCAGATACCAGCACACCAGATTCATCGCGCTTCCACTCGTATTTTTCAAGAGTACGAATAGTTGTTCCACCTTGCCGAAATTTACAGAACGCTGCAAAATCATGATGGCCCAGCACTAACTTACTTGCTTCATTCATGTGGTCTACATCAAGTGGGCGATACCACGATGCAACGTCATATCGAGACTGCGGTGGAACCACATCATTGTTATCGATGATTTTGTAAGTGTAATAGCGCCTCAGAGCAGAGAAGCGAGCATGAAAACCTTCTGGCGCATCAGAGATATCCATGATGCGTACATCTTCATCGAGAATGCGATTGAGTTTGTAACGCAAATCTTTATAGGTTAAATCGCCTTCAAACATGGCATCGGGAAGATCGACATGCACCACCTGGCCTGTGGCATGCACCCCAGCATCAGTGCGGCCGGCAACGATGGATTCAACATCAGTACGTGAAATGCGCGAGATTGCCTCTTCAATCAAATCTTGAATGGTGCGACGGTCTGGTTGAGCTCCCCAGCCATAGAAGTTGGTGCCGTCATAAGCGATATCAAAGCGTAAACGACGAAACCCACTCTCAGGAAAGAGAGTGGGCTGCGCCATTGTAAGAGTAAGTGTTTTTACTTATCTGTTACGAGTTCGATCACTGCCATAGGAGCGTTATCGCCCTTACGAGGACCGATCTTTGTAATACGTGTGTATCCACCATCGCGGTTAGCAAATGTTGGAGCAATCACTGTAAAGAGGTTGTGAACAACAGTCTTATTAGCGATACGCGCCATTACTTCGCGACGAGCTGGAAGGTCACCCTTCTTGCCGAAAGTGATCAACTTTTCTGCAAGTGGACGAAGACGCTTCGCCTTTGCTTCTGTAGTTGTGATCTTTCCGTGCTCGAACAACTGCTCAGCAAGAGTACGAAGAATCAAGCGCTCG
>Ga0214921_10012468_pt1 | contig 10153 bp, 7 predicted proteins | sample LL1505_MetaG_FD_177992 | JGI IMG/M metagenome (GOLD analysis project Ga0214921, IMG submission 177992) | Freshwater microbial communities from Lake Lanier, Atlanta, Georgia, United States - LL-1505 | ecosystem: Environmental > Aquatic > Freshwater > Lake | place: USA: Georgia | collected 2015-05-28
TTTTCAGTCGATGGTGGGTTTGCTGGCACTTGTCGAGTTGTTCTTAGGCACGGTTGCTGTCACTGCAGGTGAGCCAGCACTCATTCATTTGCGAACACGACAAGCCCAATTGGCAGATCAAAAGGCCTACTGGATAGATTTGAAAAAAAGATAACGCTATGACACACGTATTTCATCGCTCCCTGAAAATCAAGCCTCCCGTTGCTGTTAGCGGTTCTGGCGTCTATCTCATGGATTCTGCCGGCAAACGTTACATTGATGCTTCGGGAGGCGCAGCTGTTTCATGCCTTGGGCATGCTCACCCCGATGTGTTGGCTGCAATGCATACCCAGATTGACAAGCTCGCTTATGCACACACCAGTTTTTTCACCACAGATGTGGCTGAAGAGTTGGCCGATCGGCTCATTGCAGATGCACCCTTAGGACTAGATCACGTTTATTTTGTCAGCGGTGGATCGGAGGCCATGGAGGCCGCGCTGAAGATGGCACGTCAGTACTTTGTTGAAATGGGCAAACCGCAGCGAAAACATTTCATTGCGCGCAAGCAAAGTTATCACGGTAACACCTTGGGCGTGTTGGCTGTAGGGGGAAATGCTTGGCGACGCGAACCATTTGCCCCTATGTTGATGGATGTCACCCATGTTTCGCCATGCTTTCCTTATCGTGAAAAGCTACATGACGAATCGGATGAGGCTTACGGTCTCAGGCTCGCCAAAGAGCTTGAGAACGCTATTCTTCAATTGGGTGCAGATTCTGTCATTGCATTTGTGGCCGAAACGGTCGGCGGGGCTACGGCAGGTGTTTTGGTTCCTGTTCCGGGCTATTTCAAAGCTGTGCGCGAGGTCTGTGATCGCTATGGCGTTTTACTCATTCTGGATGAGGTGATGTGCGGTATGGGACGAACTGGGACATTGCATGCCTGTGAACAAGATGATGTTGTGCCTGACTTGCTTGCGATTGCCAAAGGCCTGGGGGGAGGGTATCAGCCGATAGGGGCTGTGCTGGCATCGCATGCGATTGTTGAAGCCATGCGTGGGGGCAGTGGGTTTTTTCAACATGGCCATACCTATTTAGGTCACCCTGTGGCTTGCGCTGCTGCTCTGGCCGTTCAAAACGTGATTCGAGACAAGCAACTTTTGGCGCAAGTCAAGTCAAGAGGGGAAAAACTGCAACAGGCCCTGTCCAGTGCATTCAGTTCAATGCCTGATACAGGTCAATACGTGGGTGACATAAGGGGACGAGGACTATTTTGGGGTGTTGAGCTCGTCCAGTCGCAATTGACAAAGAAGCCATTTGATCCTGCGCATCAACTTCATGCCCGTATTAAACGTGAAGCCATGCACAGGGGCCTTATGGTTTATCCCATGGGAGGAACGGTAGATGGTCGGTATGGTGACCATGTGGTGCTTGCACCGCCTTTTGTGATCAGTGAGGCGCAGATTGATGAGGTGGCTCATTTATTGGTCGAATCAATCACTTCTGCCATTCAAAGTATTTGATTTTTAACTTTTAACCGGAGATTATTGAAATGAAAACATTGAATTTGAGTCTTTTAACCAGTGCTGCATTTCTGGCCTGTTCATTTGCGATGCCAGTCGTGGCGCAGCAAAAATTTGTGACGGTTGGTACCGGCGGGGTCACTGGTGTTTACTATGCCGCAGGAGGCGCCATTTGCCGCTTAGTGAACAAAGATCGGGCAAAGCACGGCATCCGTTGTTCGGTTGAATCGACCGGAGGATCTGGGTTCAACATTAACACCATCAAAGCCGGTGAGTTGGACTTCGGATTTGCGCAGTCAGATGTGGGCTACAACGCGGTTAAGGGCCTGGGGGCATTCAAGGAGGGTGGCGCACATGGCGATTTGCGGTCCGTTTTTTCCGTTCATCCGGAGCCCTTTACTGTCCTTGCTCGCAAAGAAGCCAACATCAAGAGCATGGCCGATTTCAAAGGGAAGCGATTCAATGTTGGAAATCCTGGCTCAGGGACCCGCGCTTCCATGGAAGAGTTGATGGAAGCCATGAATTGGAAAATCAGTGATTTTTCGCTGGCATCCGAGTTAAAGGCAGATGAGCATGGCCCGGCACTTTGTGATGGAAAAATTGATGGTTTCATCTTTGGAGTTGGTCATCCTTCTGCCAATATTCAAGACCCTACGACTTCTTGCGGCGCCAAACTCGTTTCGATCACAGGCGCTGCTGTTGACAAACTCGTTGCAGAAAAACCTTATTACGCCAAGGCATCCATTCCCGGGGGTCTTTACCCGAACAATCCTCAAGTGACCAATACCTATGGTGTCTTAGCAACCTTGGTGGCTTCAAGTAAAACGCCCCCAGAAATGGTTTACCAAGTCACGAAAGCAGTTTTTGACAACTTGGATGAGTTTAAAAAACTGCATCCTGCATTTGCCAACCTGTCAGCGACCAATATGGCCAAAGATGGACTTTCTGCACCCTTGCACGAGGGGGCCGCTCGCTATTACAAAGAAAAAGGTTGGATGAAGTAATCCCCCACAAAGTTCAGCATGAATAAACTTGAACAGCACTCCTCTGAAGCCATCGAGCAGATAGTCAAAGAGGCCGATTTGGGTGGGCGGGAGCCTGAAGGAAAAATTGGTGTGTTGCTCGCTTTGATTGCGGGACTTTGGTCTATTTTTCAAGTTTGGTATGCCTCGCCTTTGCCCTTCACATTAGGCGTAGGTATATTCAACGATACGGAGGCCCGTGCCATTCATTTGGCATTCGCAGTGTTTTTATCGTTTTGTGCGTATCCAGCATTTCAAAACTCATCGCGCAAAGTCATACCCATGACTGATTGGTTTTTAGCCTTGATAGGTGCATTTTGTGCGGCCTATTTGTTTCTGTATTACAAAGACTTGGCGTTGCGACCCGGTTTGCCATCTCGCATGGACATTGTGGTGGGGGTGTTGGGGGTTGCTATCATGCTTGAAGCAACTCGTCGCGCAATGGGATTTGGCATGTTGATCACCACAGGGCTCTTTATGGCCTTTGTGTTTTTAGGGCCGTATATGCCTGAGGTGGTTCAACACCGAGGGGCCTCAGTTTCGCGGTTCATATCACATATGTGGTTAACGACTGAAGGCGTTTATGGTGTCGCGCTCGGAGTTTCTGTTCAATTTATTTTTCTATTCGTATTGTTCGGCACCTTGTTGGACATCGCAGGTGCTGGCAACTACATGCTGCAAGTCTCCCTCGCTACACTGGGTCATTTACGCGGTGGACCTGCGAAAGTCGCGGTGGTCTCATCAGCCTTGAATGGCATCGTTTCAGGCTCATCTGTTTCGAATGTGGTCTCCGGTGGTATTTTTACAATACCACTCATGAAACGAACGGGTTACTCCGGGGTCAAGGCCGGAGCCATTGAAGCAGCGTCCTCGATCAACGGGCAAATCATGCCGCCTGTCATGGGTGCAGCCGCATTTTTGATGGTGGAGTATGTGGGAATTCCCTATTCTGAAATCATCAAGCACGCTGCCTTGCCCGCTTTGATTTCGTACATTGCACTTTTTTATATTGTCCACTTGGAAGCGTTGAAATATGACATACAACCCTTGGTTCGCGATCGTCAGCCGACTTGGCGCGAACGCTTATTGGGCTGGGCACTAGGGATATCGGGTACCTTTATCGCTTGTGTTGCTATTTACTATGCCATCACAGCGGTTCAAGCTATAGCTGGTGAAGCCACAGGTTGGGCACTTGCGGCGCTTGCAGGTATTTCGTATGTGATGCTCATGGCGTATTCGGCCCGCTATCCTGATTTGCCAAAAGACGATGACCTGGACGTTAATGTCAAAGACATTAAACTCCCTCTGCCTTGGCCAACGGTAAGAGCTGGCTTGCATTTTTTCATTCCTGTGGTCGTCTTGCTTTGGGCCCTCATGATCGAAGAGCTTTCACCTGGGCTTTCAGCATTTTGGGCGACTGTTACAACGATCGTGATGGTCTTGGTGCAGCCGATTTTGCTCTCCATTTTCAGACCTGATGGAACACTTCAAACCCTTACTCAGGGCTTGCTCCGGGGTGCCTCTGATCTTTGGCGTGGCTTCGTTCTAGCCGCTCGCAATATGATTGGTATTGGGGTGGCTTGCGCAAGCGCCGGGCTGATTGTGGGGGTGATTACGCTCACAGGTATGGGCCTGATGATGACTGATTTTGTGGAGTTGGTCTCAGCTGGCAATGTGTTGGTCATGCTGATACTGACAGCCGTGATTTGCTTACTCATTGGCGCTGGTGTCCCCACAACTGCCAACTACATTTTGGTGGCAACTCTCATGGCACCCGTGATCGTGGAATTAGGCGCTCGAAGTGGCTTGGTGATTCCCTTGATCGCGGTACATATGTTCGTTTTTTATTTTGGCATCATGGCCGATGTCACGCCTCCAGTGGGGCTGGCCTCGTATGCTGCGGCAGCCATTTCTGGCGATGACCCCAATGCAACGGGCTGGCAGGCAACCTGGTACAGCCTTCGTACCACCGTGCTTCCTTTTGTATTTATTTTCAATCCCCAACTTCTTTTGATTGGCGTCGGCTCGTGGGTTGAGGTTGTACTGGTTTGTGTCACCGGAACTATTGCCTCCTTGCTTTTTGCTGCGGCCACCATGAAATGGTTTCGCACCCGTTGCACATGGCTTGAAGTGGGTCTTTTGTTGGCAGCAACCTTTTTGTTCTTCCGCCCCGATTGGATGATTGACCAATTTACCCCAAAGTACGTCAGCGCGCCAGCTGCCGATATTTATAAGGTTGCAGACACGCTGCTCGAAGATGAATGGCTTGTTGTGGGTATTGCTGGTGAAAATATCGATGGCAATATGCAAACAAAAACTGTAGCCATTCCCATGGGTAAAGGGGCATCTGGTCGCGAGCGTTTAAGAGAAGCTGGTGTCACTTTGATGCAGCAAGGAGTGGAGTTTGAAGTTGCCAACGTGAAATTCGGAAGTCGAGCTAAAAAGTTAGGATTAGAGCAGGGCTATAAGATTCAAGAACTCAAATTACCAAACCCAGAGCGGCCATCCCAATACTGGGTGTTTTTACCCGCACTGCTTTTAAGTGTTTTAGTCTGGCGGATGCAGGGTCAACGGATTAAAACCTTCAAAAATAGGCATTGAAATGCACGTATGTGTCTTGGGGGCAGGTATCGTTGGTTTGAGCACGGCCTACGAACTGAACCAAAGGGGCTTTAAGGTCACTGTCATTGACCGTGCTGACCAAGTTGGCTCTGGAGCAAGTGGTCACAACGGCGCTCAATTGAGTTACAGCTATGTGCAACCCTTGGCCGACCCATCTATCTGGTCCCAATTGCCTGAACTTTTGTTTTCACCACAATCACCTCTAAAGTGGAGGCCCAGATTAGATTATCAGCAATGGCTTTGGCTACTTTCATTTTTAAGAGCTTGTAATCGCACCGATTCTGCACGATCAACCGCTCATTTAATCGCTTTAGCCAGGCTGAGCAGAGCAAGCCTGGATGCCATGCAAGAGCGAGAAAAAATTGACTGTGATTTTTCAAATACAGGTAAGCTCGTTCTGTACTCATCAACAAAAACATTTTCAGCCGCTAAAAAACAAATGCGGCTTCAGGCGTCAATGGGTTGTGAACAGCAAGCACTTGAGTCTTTTAAGTGCATCCAAATTGAACCCGCCTTAGCGCAGTATCAGAATCAAATTGTGGGCGGTATCTATACCGCTTCTGAATGCGCAATAGACACCTTAAAACTGTGCACGAGTCTGGAAAATATTTTGCGCGCAAGGGGTGTTCAATTTGTGTTGGGTCATGACGTACTTCGATTCACTTTGAGCGGAGGTAGAGTCAGAGAAGTTGTTACAAAGTCAGATTCGATGGAGGCTGATTTTTTTATTCTTGCTTGCGGTTCTGCAAGCGCGCGTTTGGCACGTTCTGTAAGCGTGCAACTGCCTATTTACCCGATCAAAGGCTATAGCATTACTTTCGATTTGTCGCAGTCAGATATCGCACAATTTGCTGCTCCCCAAGTCAATATTACAGACTCTTCCAAAAAAATAGTTTTTGCTCGCTTGGGTCAACGTTTGCGTGTTGCTGGAATGGCAGAGATTGTTGGATACGATGCAAGCATTGACAGACATGCCGTTGCGAAATTAATTGCTACAACACACGACCTTTTCCCCGGGCTAAAAGCTTGTCCTGTTTCTCAAGCTTGGGCTGGATTGCGTCCAGCGACACCAACCGGAGTACCTGTTATCGGGAAGAGAGCAGATGCCCCCGAAAATTTGCTTTTTAATACAGGCCACGGCGGACTTGGACTTACGTTAGCGTTTGGTTCCGCAGTGCAGGTAGCTTCAATGGTTCACTAACAACTGACCCGATCCGCCGTTAGTCATTCAAGACTAAAAAATTGGCAATTCAGACTTTATTTTTTTGCAAAGCTGCCCAAATTTTAGGGCCCGTGAATGGCATGTCCATTTGGCTAATGCCGTATGGGCGCAAAGCGCTCATCACTGCATTGGCCAATGCGGGTAGGGAGCCGGTGCAACCTGACTCGCCCACACCCTTGGAGCCCAACAGGTTCAGTTGGGTTCTCACCTCGTAGGTTTCGTTCGTCAAATGGGGAACGCATCCAGCACGCGGCATGGCATAGTCCATGAAGCTGCCGGTCAGCAACTGGCCTTGGTCGTCGTACACCACCTGCTCACAGAATGCTTGCCCCCAGCCTTGAACAACACCGCCATGCACTTGTCCGCGAACAAGTAAAGGAGAGATGACTTGCCCTAAGTCATCCACCGCATAGTAGCGAATCAAATCTGTCACACCTGTTGAAGGATCGATTTCCACTTCAGCAATGTGACAACCATTGGGGTATGTTGAGCCTGAACTGGCTTCTCCCAAGGCGTTGAGCGCAGTTTTATCATGGCTAGACAAAGCATCAATCACTTCTGCCGTTGTCCTGCTGAGTCCATTGGCTAGCCAAACACCATTTTCAAAATGAACCTTGTCAATCTCTATGCCCAAAGTCATTGATGCATGGGGTTTGATGGATTCGAGCATCTTATGGCACATGGCCACAATAGCACTGCCGGCCCCGTAGAGAGAGCGAGAGCCCCCTGTTCCGTTGCCGAGTAATTTATGATTTGCGCTACCTGCTTCGTAACGAACACGGTCTGCAGGCCAACCCAAGGTTTTTTCGATGATGCTCGCAAAAGAGGTTGAGTGGCCTTGACCCGAAGGACCCGTGACTCCGTAAACATACAAGAATCCGTTGGCATTGAATTCACCCCAGGCTTGATCCTTTGGTGCATTGCCTGCACCTGAGGCTTCAAGGAATGTAGACAGACCGATGCCGCGGTATTTACCCTGACTCAACGAGTGGGCACGTCGTTTTTCAAATCCAGCGTAGTCAGATATTTCCAGAGCGCGGTCAAGCAGTTTGCCGCTTAAACAAGTGTCTATGGTATTGCCGTTAGCCGTTTTATAGGGGAACGCGTTTTCAGGGATGAAATTTTTGCGACGTAAGGCAATAGGGTCGAAGCCATGTTCATTTGCTGCAAAGTCAACCAAGCGCTCAATGGCATAGGCAATGTCGGGTCGACCTGCACCGCGATAGGCGGATACGGGTGTGGTATTGGTGTAGACCACCTCCGACTCCATGTACAGCGCGGGAACCTGGTAGACACCTCCCATCGTGATAGAGATGTTTCTCGTACCAATGAAGGTGCTCATCATGCAGTTATAAGCCCCCGCATCCACGCGGTCCTTGAACCGAATGGCCAAAATGCCGCCCTCGGCATCCAGTGCAATTTCTCCATTTAAAATCAAGGCGCGACCATGCCAGTCGCTGAGGAAAATCTCGCTTCTAGAGCCTACCCAACTCACTGCGCAGCCCAGGTGCCGTGCGGCGAGAACCAGAGCGGCATGCTCGGTATATGCCCCGCCGCGCAGTCCAAATGAGCCGCCTACATCATTGGCATCAATTTGCAATGATTCGGCATTAACGCCCGAGGCTAACGCTAAAAAATTGCGCATCCCTAAAATACCCTGGTGAGGCGTGTGCACTGTGGTGACGCCAGCAGTTGCATCATGTATCGCAACAACAGCCCGTGGCTCCATGGGAACGCCCATGAGCCTTTGACTCAATACCCGTAGTTGGCTGGTGTGGGCAGCTTTAGCAAATGCGGCATTCACTGGCTCTGCATCGCCCGAGGCAAAATGCACAGACACATTCCGAGGCGCATTGGCATGTAACTGGATGGACGATGACAGCGTTGTTTTTTCAGGGTCAACACTGGCTTCAAGTACTTCATATTCGATTTCAGCAAGTTCAGATGCATCTTGCGCAACAAGAGCTGAAACGGCAAACACCATGGCAATAGGTTGCCCTACAAAGCGAACCGTGCCTTCAGCCAATAAGGGCATGAGTGCCTGAATTTGATCTTCACCGTCTTTGCCTTTGGCGGTCACGGGATTGGCAATCGTGCCGGCACCCAAAGATTTCAAGTCTTCAGAGATTGCCACCCAGCGCACGCCGGGGTATGCGCGGACAGCGTCCACATTGAGATGCGTGATGTGCGCATGCGCATGCATGGATCGAATCACATGAGCGTGAAGCATACCGGGGTAGTTGTGGTCAGCAGTGAAGTGGCCTTTGCCTGTGATCAAAGGCAGATCCTCTTGTCGAGAGGGCGTGAATCGGGCATTCATGCTTGTAACTCCTGCATTGTTTTGGCGGCTTGTTTGACCGACTCAACAATGTGAATGTAACCCGTGCATCTGCACAAATTCCCGGACAGGCCTTCATGGATTTGCGCATCGGTGGGTTGCGGGTTGTTGGAGAGCAAACCTGCTGTGGCCATGATCATTCCAGGTGTGCAAAATCCGCATTGCAGTCCATGGCATTGCGAAAAAGCGACTTGAATGGGATGCAAGTCAGGGCCTTTGGCCAATCCCTCGATCGTGGTGATCTGAGCACCGTTGGCTTGCACAGCCAATACGGTGCAAGACTTCACCGCATCGCCATTCATGAGGATGGTGCAGCAACCGCATTGGCTGGTGTCGCAGCCTATGTGCGTGCCGGTTAGTTTGAGATTGTCGCGCAATACATCTGCGAGTAAGGCGCGGTCTTCAACCTCGACGGTGTGTGCGTTTCCGTTGATATTCAGTGATATTTGGCTCATAGTGTTCAATTCAGTTCAATGATCAGGCTAAACGAGAGATGGCTTGGGCGTACAAAATATTGACCAAGTTAGTCCGATAGGCCGATGGCGCATGAATATCGTCCAGCACGTTATCGTGTACGAAGCGCAAGTCTTTTGGCACATTGCCCGCAACCGCTTCTGCCTCTTGCCAACGGCAAACACAGTCAGTTGCGCCTGTGACAGCTACGCGCCATTCGTCCTTTGTGATTTGAGCAACAAAGACGCCTGCCATGGCATATCCGGTGGCAGTGTGGCGGAACTTGGCGTAGGCGCTTTTCAAAGGTTTGGTAAAGCGAATACCTTGGATGATTTCATCACTTGCCAGTGCCGTGGAAAACATGCCCAAGAAAAACGCATCGGCTGGAATTTCGCGTTTCTGGGTCACGATGGTGGCGTTCAGTCCCAGAACCGCGGCAGGGTAATCGGCGGCAGGGTCGTTGTTTGCCACTGAACCGCCTATAGTGCCTCTGGCCCGAACCTGTGGGTCACCAATCATGCCTGCCAGCTCTGCCAAACCGACACTGCATTGACGCACTTGCGGATCACGCGATACGCTTTGGTGTGTAGCACCCGCGCCGATCCATACATGCTTGTCCTCCAAGCGAATATCACTCAAGCCAGGCAAGCCAGTGATGTCTATGAGTTCGTCGACCTGAATCAACCTGTGCTTCAGGGACGGAATCAAGGTCATACCGCCAGATAAAATTCGGGAGGCCTCGCTACTGACCAGGGCAGCAGTCGCTTGCTCCAGACTCAGTGCTTTTTGATAGTGGAATGAATACATAAAGAACAGTCCAAAGAATAAGCAACAAACACACCTTGAGTGAAAAGAACTTGTGCTCGCAAGCTCTTACCGAGGGTATTTCAAAATATCAGCTTAACCGATTCAAGTTGTTCGCGGCAATAGGGGCCGTCATCTATGTTGCAGCTGTTGTGAGCTTTAAGCCATAGACTCATAACGCATAGCCGGTTTT
>Ga0214921_10012469_pt1 | contig 10153 bp, 9 predicted proteins | sample LL1505_MetaG_FD_177992 | JGI IMG/M metagenome (GOLD analysis project Ga0214921, IMG submission 177992) | Freshwater microbial communities from Lake Lanier, Atlanta, Georgia, United States - LL-1505 | ecosystem: Environmental > Aquatic > Freshwater > Lake | place: USA: Georgia | collected 2015-05-28
CTTGGGATCATATAGATTTTTTTAGAAAACTTTCACATCCGGGTTTATTCGAAGGTATGAAAGCTTCTAAGCAAGCTTTAAGACACATAGAAACTTGGAAGCGAGAAAAGAAAATATATCAGAGAATAGTAACTATAACATTACGTAATCAATTATTTGATCCTGTCCGTAATAGTAATACTGAATCTTGGGGTAAATTTGCGAGATACATAATTGATCTAGGATACTACCCAGTAATTGTGCCTGATACTGATACTTCATTTGTAATAGATCCTTTTCTAGAAGGAATTGAATGCTTTACAGAATGTGCATGGAATATTGAATTGCGAATGGCGCTATATGAATCGTCATTCCTAAATTTTACAGCTCCAACGGGTCCGTCACACTTATTAATATATAGTTCGAATTGCAAATATATTATGATGAATAACGGTAACACTAAATCTATTTTAAATACTTCATCGACTCTTCAGGAGTCTAATTTAAAATATGGTGAAGGATTCAAATTCGCAAAAAATGATCAGCGACTGGTATATAAACCAGACTCATTTGAAAATATTGTTGAAGAATTTGAAAAATTCTGTAAAATTTGAATAAAAACGACAATTTAAAATTATATAGAAAAAAAATGTTATGAGATTAAAATTTGAACGCAAAAAAAAACGCATAATTATTAACTCAATAATTTATCGTATATCTAAAATTATATTTTTGTCAAATAAGCGAAAATTTGAGTTTTTTTCAAACCTTGATTGGATAATTAATCGAATTGCGCATGAGGCGTGGATGAATGAATTTGCCCATTCTGAGGAGCATCCAGCCAGGCAATATCTGTTTAGATTTCTAAAAAACAAAATTCCAGACCAAGCAAAGGTATTAGATTTGGGTTGTGGTTTCGGAGAAATTTCTGGCGAGTTGGCGAAGATCTGCAGTGAGGTTGTAGGTATTGATAAGAATGCATCAAAAATTCAAGTTGCTTGTAATAAATATGCAGGTGCAAATGTTACTTTTATTTGTGATGATGCACTAAAATATCTAAAATCAAACTCTCAAAAATTTGATGTACTAATTTTATCGCACATACTAGAGCATTTGGATGAACCATATAATTTACTAAATGAATTCAAGGAATACTTTGATTATATATATATTGAAGTACCAGATTTCGAGAGTAGCTATTTTAGCATAGTAAAAGAAAAATTTAATATGCAAATAAATTATACTGATGAAGATCATATTTATGAGTTTGATAGAGATGGAATGAGTGAACTTTTAAATTCATTGAATTTGCAAATATTACATTCAGAATTTAGAAATGGAGTAATGCGATATTGGATTCAAAGATTATAAAAATATTCATAATCATAATCATTAATATCATTTTTAAAAAATAGAAAAATCAGTTCAAAATTTTTTATATAAATTTTTGATCAATAATAATAAATAAAAAACATTAATACAAATGAAGTACGACTATCACATATCAGTATGCTTGATAACATACAATCAAGAGAATACTGTGGAGCAGGCGTTACTTTCAATATTGAATCAAAATGGAAATTTATCAATTGAAATTTTAATTGGTGATGATGCATCGAATGATAAGACATTTGAAATTTTATCAAAATTCAAATCAAAATATCCAAAAAATTTAAAAATATTTCGCAGATTATATAATGTTGGAGCAACAAAGAATTTAGGAATGTTGCTTGATAAAGCAAATGGAAAATATATAGCTATCTTAGAAGGAGATGATTACTGGTTGACAAATTCGAAATTAAACGAACAAATTCAATACATGGAAAATAATAATGATGTAGGATTGTGTTTTCACACTACAAATGTTTATTTTGGCGATAAAAAAGTTAGTTGTATACCAAATGAAAATTTTAAAAAAGAGGATTATAACTTTAATAAACTATTAAGATTTGGCCCGTTTATCCACCTTAGTTCTGTATTCTTTAGGAAATCTATAATTGCTAAGATGCCTACACTTTTCTACTTAAATAAAAATATATGTGATTACTCACTATTATTAATCTTATCTGAATCATCAAAAATCTCATATTTGCCAAATATATATTCTGTATATAGATTGAAATCATCGGCCTCATCTTGGTCTAGTGCAGATGAAATAGTCAAAGCTAAGCTTTCATATGAGTATTTATTATTAATTGATTCATATTATTCAAATAAATATTCTGTCTATTTAAGTGAACAAATTATTGGATATATGACAAAAATAATTTTATATCATTGGAGAGCAAAGGACTATAGTAGCACATTAACATGGATTGAAAAATTATTTACCTCAAATTTTATTATCATTGCAAAAATTAGAGCGCTATTAAAAATTTTATTCATGAATTTTTTTGAAAATCAAAGTAAGTAAAAAGGTATTGAAAAAATGATATATGTAACACAGCCTACTTTGCCACCTTTGGAAGATTTTATACCTTATCTAGAGAAAATTTGGGAAAATAAAATTTTAACAAATGGAGGAGTTTTTCATCAACAACTTGAAGAAGCCTTAACTAAACATTTAGGAGTCGGAAATATATCGTTATTTAATAATGGAACCATAGGTCTTCTTACAGCTATTCAAGCATTAAAAATAGTGGGCGAAGTAATTACAACTCCCTATTCTTTTGTAGCTACTTCCCATGCTTTGTTATGGAACGGAATTAAACCTGTTTTTGTAGACATAGATCCGCATACGCTCAATTTAGATCCTAACAAAATTGAAGCCGCAATTACAAAAAATACCACTGCAATTTTACCTGTCCATTGCTATGGACATCCTTGCGATGTAGAGAAGATACAAGATATTGCCGATTACTACGGATTAAAGGTTATATACGATGCAGCACATGCTTTTGGCGTTATGGATGGTGGTGGAAGTATATTAAGACACGGAGATATGTCTGTATTGAGTTTTCATGCAACAAAAGTATTTAATACTTTTGAAGGTGGTGCAATTGTTTCTCCTGATGTTAAGACAAAACAACGAGTAGATCGTTTAAAAAACTTTGGTTTTGTTGATGAAGTCAGTGTAGTTGCTCCTGGGATAAACGGGAAAATGAGTGAATTTAATGCCGCATTAGGATTGCTCCAATTGAATGGTATAAATAATGCCATATTAAAAAGAAAAAAAATAGATCAATATTATAGAGATGGTTTGCAAAATATTATCGGAATACATTGCTTACCCGATGCAGGCGAGTTGGTATCTAACTACGCTTATTTCCCGATTCTTGTTAAATCAGAGTATAAGATAAGTCGCGATGCATTATATACTAAACTTAAAAATAATGGCATTAATGCTCGTAGGTACTTCTATCCACTAATTAGTAATTTTCCGATGTATCGTGATTTATCATCTTCAAAAAGAGAAAATCTGCCGGTTGCGAATAAGGCAGCAAAAGAAGTGCTTTGCTTGCCAATTTATCCTGAACTTCCCTCGCATGAACAAGATAAAATAATTGCAATTATCAGGGATTAATATTATGACTTGGCTAACTGATAGACAAATCAAAAAAATGGGATTTTTAAGAGTTGGTGATAATGTGTTGCTGTCTGATAAAGCATCTTACTATAACTGCAAGAATATTACTTTAGGTAATAACATACGCATAGATGACTTTTCTGTATTATCTGCTGGAAATGGTGGAATTATTATTGGAAATTATGTTCATATAGCAATATACTCGTCGCTTATAGGCGGAGGGAATATTAATGTTGGTAATTTTTGTAATATATCTTCTCGTGTTTCTATTTATAGTAGTACTGATGATTTTAGTGGAGCTGCTATGACTAATCCGATGGTTCCGAAGGAATTTACTAATGTAATAAATTCAAACGTTAAAATTGGCCCTCATGTGATCATAGGTTCAGGTTCTATTATTTTGCCAGGTTCAGTTTTGGAAAATGGTGTTGCTGTCGGTGCTTTAAGTTTGATTAAAGAACATTGTATCGCATTTGGCATATATGCCGGCGCTCCTGCTAAACGAATAGCTATGAGGAGCAGACATTTGTTGACGTTGGAGCAGCAACTAATGAAGGATTTGAAAACAGATCTATAGAATATTTGATTTGATTACATTTTATTGTAAATTCATTGATCAAATTTTATTTAAATTGAGTGATAATTATTTAATTAGATTTCATAATAAAATTTATATTTCATTCTGTCTTTTATGTATCATCATTTAAATTATAAACCTTGACTTGAAAATAATTCGTATTTAAATTTTTATAAAAGAAATAAATTTACCATGTCTGTGCATCTAATTAACCCTCAAAACAAATCTGTACTTTATTTTTCAGATGGCAAGTTAATTGATAATGATGGAAATATTTTCCCTATTATTAGGGGTGTAGTTCGTATAACTGAAGCAGAAAATTATACTAGAAGTTTTGGTCTTCAGTGGAATAAATTTGATAGGACTCAGCTTGACAGTGAGTCCGATGGGCTGACCTTAAGTCGTGATCGTTTCTTTATTGAATCTGGATGGATTCCAGAGGATTTGGATGGTATTGACGTTCTTGAAGTTGGATCTGGTGCAGGACGGTTTAGTAAAGTAGTATTGGAGAATACGAAAGCACAACTATTTAGTGTAGATTATTCAGATGCCGTGACTGCTAATTTTAAAAACAATGGTGCGATAGCACCAGATCGATTTCATTTATTCCAAGCTAGCATATATGCTATGCCATTTCCCGATGATGCGTTTGACAAGGTATTCTGTTTTGGAGTATTACAGCATACCCCTGATTTTGAATCTTCTGTCAAAGCGCTTATAAGTAAAGCTAAGCCAGGTGGAGAAATAGTGGTGGATTTTTACCCAATAAAGGGATTTTGGACAAAGCTTCACGCTAAATATTTATTTCGTCCTTGGACTAAAAAACTGAATTATGAGCGATTGTTTAATTTGATTGATCGTAATATTGATTGGCTTATTATTTTATCGAAGTTATTTAATAGTATAGGTTTAAGTGTCTTAACCCGCTTCCTGCCACTGGTTGATCTTCGCACTATTCCGAATGAAGTATTAAGTAAAGAGCAATTTCGTGAATGGGTTGTTTTGGACACTTTTGATATGTTTTCGCCGGAGCACGATCATCCGCAGAAAATTAGTGATGTTTCTGATATGTTTAGTTGTAATGGTGTTAATGTTACCTTTAAAGGGTATGTTGAATATGGCGCTGGTTTTAAGGCGGCAGTGGTACGTGGTATTAAAAAGAAATGAGTGTTCAATCTATACTCTACATTTCTTATGACGGCATACTTGAGCCATTAGGCCAATCCCAAGTGCTGGGATACCTGAAACGCTTGGCTGTAGGTCGACGTATTCACTTAATTAGCTATGAGAAATCAGAAGACTGGTCGGAGATAGACTTATGTAAGCAACTTATGTGCGATGTTGCAAATGCAGGTATCGTTTGGCACCCATTGCGTTATCACAAGCGCCTGTCAGTCCTAGCGACCGCATGGGATATTTCGTGCGGAATTGTTCTGGGCTTATGGCTAGTGCTAAGGCATCGATTGGGTATAGTGCATGCGAGAAGTTATGTGCCTGCGGTTATGGCACTTTCGATAAAGTACCTTACTGGCGTTAGGTTTATATTTGACATGCGGGGCTTTTGGGCTGATGAGCGAGTTGATGGTGGCCTATGGCCGAACCAAGGAATATTATTTCGTGTGGCTAAAGACTTTGAGCGCCGCTTTCTTATTTCTGCCGACCACGTGGTATCACTCACTCACGCCGGGGTACGCGAAATGCAGGAATTTCACTACCTACAATCTTGTATGCCTCCTGTCACAGTAATACCGACCTGTGCAGATTTGACGCGATTCAAGCCCTTCTCATGTAATCCTGTTCGCGATAGGTTTGTAATTGGTTATGTCGGCTCGGTCGGTCTCTACTATTTATTTGATGAGGTGGTGGCCTGTTTTGCACAATTGCGTCGAATGCAACCTAACGCACTTCTTTTGATTCTTAACCGTGGGGAGCATGCTTATATTCGTGAGCGATTGTTTGCTGCAGGCATACCAGATTCTGCAGTTGAACTGACAACGGCAAGCCATGTTGAAGTTCCAGCACAGATGGCGCGAATGAACGCGGGGATTTTTTTTATTAAACCTGTTTTCTCTAAAAAGGCCTCTGCCCCAACTAAGCTTGCTGAGTTTCTGGGGTGTGGCATTCCTTGTATTGGCAACACGGGTGTGGGCGATATGGCTGAAGTTCTGGAAGGCGAACGAGTTGGCGTTGCATTGGAATCATTCAATGAGACATCAATGACTTCGGCATTACAACAGTTACTGCAGTTGGTATCAGATCCGACTACGTCCGCGCGTTGCGTAGCAGCGGCCCACCGGTACTTTTCTCTAGATACAGGAGTTAGTTTGTATGACAGAATTTATAATAAATTGTCCTAGACATTTTGTAATGTCGATAATTGCGTATACAGTTAAATGAGAACTATAATATTTTTGTAACATAAAATATCTTTTTTGTAATTGCATTAATATCAAATCCTTTTAAATGCTGAATATGAAATACTCTCTAATGATAAATCCTTAAATTACAGTTAGGATAATATTAAATATTAATTTACACATTTCAACTTTTAGAAGCTTCTACATTACTATAATTTTCTACATTATGTTGAAGTGGAAAGATACACAATTTTGTCGCCCGGCTTCCCAAATTAATTTCATGTTAAGACGAGGAAAAGCGCTGGACAAAAATACTATTTTCGAATACTGGCAGCATCAAGCCTTGCAAATAGAAGACTGATGGTGTCGCCAAGAACAGTAATGTGAGATATTAACTATTTCAGGCTACATTAAGCAGGTTCGCGACGTGTTGCACGCAGAAAAAATGGTTTTTTTGCTGCTCTCGAAAAATTTTAGTGCTGCCGACCATGCTTGCTATATGGTCTTGACCCCTTATTTCAGTACCGTTGGTATGTTTAAGTTACCTATCGTTGACCCTGAACAGAGTTGGTGACAAGTAGCCCAATGCACTGTGCGGGTGATACGAATTGTAGTCATCGAACCAATCTTTCAGTTGAGCCATCAGAGTTTTTGAATCGGGCCGGTTAGCCGGCTTGGCATAGTCCCGCTTCAGTGTCTTCACAAAGCTCTCAGCCATGCCGTTACTTTGAGGGCTTGTCACGGGTGTCGTCACAGGCTTTAAGCCCAGTTCATTGGCAAAGCTTCTAGTCTCAGCCGCTGTGTAGCAACTGCCGTTGTCCGTGAGCCACTCAATCGTTTTGGACGGCTTGCCATTTGACCCGAATCGTTTCTCCACAGCCTGGATCATCTAGTCGCCAACCAGTCCGGCATCAATGCCTTTGGTAGTGGCCACCCAACTCTATTCAGGGAGCAACGATCGGTCATCTAAACATACCGGCGGTACTGGAATACAGGTTCAAGACCACCTTTATATAATATTGCCGTTTCTCGATTCTTTTGTAATGGATGAATTCAAGACTGGTGTTAAGTTATATGCCCGTCTGCCGGTGAGGCAGGGCGATCAGAAAGTCTTTATTGCAGGTGTCATCAAGGCATTGCAGTTATTATCCTAGCAATCCTAGGTAAGCTACATAGACCGCGTAGGGCGTAACCTCGAGTATATGAGTCAGAAAGTATGAATGCTTAGGGGTAGAGAATTACTGAGCCCTGAAATAGAAAATGAAAAACAAAAGAAAAATTCTTGTCATTTGTCCTTTTCCTCAGGATGTGGCTGCAGGACAGAGACTTAAGTACGAACAGTATTTCGACCACTGGCGAGAAAATGGCTATGAAATAACAGTCTCATCCTTTATGGATATGAAGCTCTGGAAAATCGTCTATGAGCCTGGTCATTATCTGGCAAAGATTTTTGGTACTATGCAAGGCCATTTTAGGCGCTTGTTCGATATTTTTCGAATTGGTCGATATGACCTAGTTTATGTTTTTATGTGGGTGACACCGCTGGGGACTTCATTTTTTGAAAGGGTAGTACGTGCGTTATCCAAACGTTTGATATTTGATATTGAAGACAATTTGTTTATCAAACAGGTCAATGAGATTAATCCTTTTCTGGGTTTTTTAAAAAGTACAGGGAAGACTAGGTACTTGATTGAAACAGCAGACCATGTCATTACCAGTTCACCATTTTTGAATGACTTCTGCCTTGGGATTAACAAGAAAAAAGAATGCACCTACATATCTTCATCAGTTGATACAGATAATTTTTTACCCGTAAATCCATACAATAATGAAGAGAAAGTGACAATTGGATGGACGGGGACATTTAGTTCTAAACCCTATTTAAATGAACTAAGAAATGTTTTTTATGAACTCAACAAGCGATGCGAATTTCGTTTGCGGATTATTGGCAATTTTCAGTATGAGCTTCCTGGAATTGATCTTGAAGTTATCCAATGGACTAAAGAAACTGAAGTTGAAGATCTGCAGGGTATTGATATAGGTGTTTATCCTCTAGTTAACGACGATTGGGTGTTGGGTAAAAGTGGTCTTAAAGCTATTCAGTACATGGCATTCGGCTTGCCAACGGTAGCAACCAATGCCGGAACGACTCCAAGAATAATTCGGCAAATGGAAAATGGATGGCTGGTAAATAGCGAGCAGGAATGGGTTGAAGCTTTGGAAACCCTTGTAAAAAATCCTGTCTTAAGGCGCAAGCTAGGAGAGGCTGCAAGGAAAACAGTTTTGGAAAATTACTCAACACTTGTAATCAAATCAAATTATTTAAAAATCTTGGATAAATTAACAGATAATTAAGCATGATAAATAAAAAGAAAATATACATAGCTGGCTGCGGTGGAATGCTTGGTGAGGCATTTTATAAAATTTTCAATGAAGAATATGATTTGAAATGCACGGATATCGATGTAAACGAGGCATGGCTTTCAAGTCTGGACTTTCGTGATTATGAAGCCTATTGGCGTGATGTTTCGGAGTTCAAACCTGATTTCCTATTTCACCTTGGTGCCTACACTGATCTTGAGTATTGTGAGTTGAATCAAGATGATACTTATGCAACCAATACCATTGCGGTAGAAAATGCAGCATACATATGCAACAAACTTGATATCCCGATGCTTTACATTAGCACGGCAGGTATTTTCGATGGTGCGAAAGATACTTTTGATGATTGGGATCAACCGAATCCGATGGGTCATTACGCGCGAAGCAAATATGCAGGAGAGGTTTTTGTGGAAAAAAATGTCCGGCGCCATCTGATCTGCCGGGCTGGATGGATGATGGGTTCCGGTCCAAAAAAGGATAAAAAATTTATTCAGAAGATAATGCAGCAACTCAAGAACGGCAAAAAGGAGCTTTTTGTTGTGAACGATAAACTGGGTACACCAACCTACACTCATGATTTTGCACGCAATGTGAAATTGCTCTTGGAAAAAGAATACTGGGGGCTTTACAACATGGTTTGCGGTGGGATTACCGGGCGCTTAGAGGTGGCGCAGGAGCTTGTAAAAGTGCTAAATCTTACGAATGAAGTGAAAGTGACCTCGGTGGGCTCTGATCATTGGAAGGGAATTTACTTCGCTGATCGTCCAGCATCGGAGCGATTAATCAATAAGAAACTCGACCTCCGTGGTTTAAATATCATGCGTGATTGGCGGGTTTGTCTTGAGGAATATATAGAAAACTATTACCGAGACTATTTGAAATGAAACCTAGTCCGATACGCTTGTATGGGGGCTGTTTAAGTTTATCGAACCGTTCTTGCCACACAACTACCATAATACCAATAATCGGAGTTGGTGATTTTGGACCTTATGGTGCTTGTGGTGAGTGACGCCCTACCTGATTCGTCTACAAAAATTGACTTCATCGGGTTGAGTTGCTGAAGATATGTGTGGAATTACTGGTTTCTTAATCGCTGAGGGCAACTCTTTGGATGGCCTAGAGGCCTTAGTGACTCGAATGGCGTTGAAAATTGCACACCGCGGCCCAGATGACGCCGGTGCTTGGGCAGATGTGGAAGCGGGCATTGCTATGGGGCACCGAAGGTTGTCGATTGTTGATCTTTCGGCAGCGGGGCATCAGCCTATGAAATCCGATTGTGGGCGGTTTGTGACGGCTTTTAATGGTGAGATTTATAACCACCTGGCTTTGCGC
>Ga0214921_10012470_pt1 | contig 10151 bp, 10 predicted proteins | sample LL1505_MetaG_FD_177992 | JGI IMG/M metagenome (GOLD analysis project Ga0214921, IMG submission 177992) | Freshwater microbial communities from Lake Lanier, Atlanta, Georgia, United States - LL-1505 | ecosystem: Environmental > Aquatic > Freshwater > Lake | place: USA: Georgia | collected...
CTGAAAGAAATCAGCTACATCCACGCCGAGGCTTATCCCGCAGGAGAGTTGAAACACGGTCCACTGGCCTTGGTCACCAGCGCCATGCCGGTGGTCACCGTCGCGCCCAACGACGCCTTGCTGGAAAAACTCAAAAGCAATTTGCAAGAAGTGCGTGCCAGAGGTGGTGTGCTCTATGTGCTGGCCGATGCCGACACCCGCATCGAGTCAGGCGAGGGCTTGCATGTGATTCGCATGCCCGAGCATTACGGCGAGTTGTCGCCCTTGCTGCACGTGGTGCCTTTGCAATTGCTGGCGTATCACACGGCTTGCGCCAGAGGCACGGATGTGGACAAGCCTCGGAATTTGGCGAAGTCGGTCACCGTGGAATAGTCACGCAAGTGAGTAATTTTGACGATATAAAAGAAGTCAGAATTACCCTAAAAATTGCATCAAAAGCCTTGTATTACATGGCTTACTCAACATATCAAGAATGGTTGTTTGAGAAGGTTTGCAATCTACGAGATGTAGAAAAAATGACATTTGATGCAATCGCTCAAAGAATCACATCTGAGGGCTTCAAATCAGCTAGGGGTTTCCAATTTATTGCTGAAAGTGCCTTTTCTACATACAAAAAGGGCAATATACGAAAGCAACGTTTGGCATCTAAGCCAAGATATTCTGTTGAAGCTGTTGTGTTCAGATAGACCAAATACTAGAAAGTATCTAGTATCAATATATTTAGAACATAGCAATTTAACTCAAAATAAGAGTGCATCAAAATCATTCTTTCTTTTTGAAGAAATGGGTGTAGATTAATCTTCCAACGGCATAGAGTGCGATCAGTGGGAGGGTAACAAGCAAGACTATTTCTTCATTGGTCAATTGCTCTGGAAACATGGTGATGTGATCGTATGTTGACAGCAATGTATTAACTACAGGATTTTCTCTCATGTACTTGATGTATTCACCATTGTCCATTTTTAACTCCTAAGTGACAAAGTAAATGATAAGTGAAAATCTATGGTAGAAATTTTTTTAAAAAAAACCCATACTAAGTGTAGGAAATAAAAAATAAGCAATTCACTTCCCACGCAACATGTTCAAGTGCTGTTGCTTCTCTAAATCAAGATTGACACGCTTCTGCTTGGATTTATAGCGTTTGAGAGCTATGTTCATGTCATGCTGTGTTGGACGTAGTTTGTTGGCGAAGTTCGTAATCTTGTTCGTCAAGTCATTGACGATTCGTTCGTGCTTTACAGCGCTTGGAATCGGTTCAAGTTTGACATGCTCATCTAGCTTGATGTGTGTGACAGACATGACATTCTTCTCACCATACATTTTTCCTAGCAAAAGCATTGCTTGACTACTAGATTCAGCTTCAACTGTTGTCTTAACTTGGGAGTTCTTGACTCTGACTATGGCTAGGTACTTGTTGAGTGAACTGATGACTTCATTGATTTTCATACTAGTATTTATGAAGCCATAAAAATACCCATGAATTTATAGTTCATGGGCTATGTATTTCAAAGATTATTTAGCAAATCTAGCCCTAACGCCTTCGCTTGCAATTTCAATCTGTGAATCCAACTCGCCTCCTAAGACAGCTTGGTCTAGCTTCTTAAGAACATCAATTAAGTCATCAGCACTTGCAACTTCTACAGAATTTTTGTCGCCCTTCGAAGTAAGGGGAACAACCTTAGAACCATATCGCAGTTGGACAAAGACTTTATTGTTCTGAGTGAACCAAAGTGGCTTGACTCGTTTGGACACTTCTACAGTCTGACGTATCCCATCAGAATCAATAACAGTACGCAAACGCTTTGCTGTGTATGTTTCACCATTTTTTAAAGCAATCGCAAGAGCTACTTGTTCTTTCAGTTTGGTACTGATTTTTTGGCGACGAAATTCAATTGGGTTTGAAACTTGTTGACGCTTTGCTGATGTCAACTTCAAAGAAGAAAGAATTGATGACATAAATCACTCCATTTGTTGTTAAAGAAAAGTGATTTTTTTCCCTTTTAGCAAAAATTCCTACCCATAATTTAGTCAAATCTAAAGATTTATTTATGGAATTAATTGGTATTGCATAAATAAATGCATGACTAACTACACAGCACAAGACATCAACGAATGGGTATCCAAATACTTTGACCAATTTCAATATTTGGTTGTTGCACACACAAATTGCTACCCAAAAGACAAGTCTCTACAAACCATTTTTTCACAGCAAGTAAAGCGACAAGATTTACTAGAGAAGACTCTCATTGAAGTCAGCAAAACCTTGTATCCAAATGAACCATTCCTTCCTCGTGACTTTAGGGATGAATATGGAATGCTTCAATTTTCAACAGTTGAGTTCAATAGTCCAAATGTTCGCAGTTGTGACACTATGCATTTCAATGTGATGCTTGGAAATCTTCCAAAGGAGTACACAAAAGAAAAATTGAAAGAAGTGTTTTTGGAAACATGGAACAAAAAATTCAAGCAATCAAAAGATGTTTGGGTACACAGTGTTGAGGATTTGGTCAACATGAACGAAAGCACAGATTTGCCATTAAGTGCATTCAATAGATACATCTTGAAAGATGCATATGACGATAAGTCTAAGGCGTGGAAGGTAGAGGGCACATGGGATGTATTGAACACATGGCTACCTTCATCAAAGCTACTTACTCGTAGGTAACGTAGTTGGAGTCTTAGCAGACTATGCTTTCAGAAATGAAGGCGTAGTGCTTGGTGTTGTCTAACAAAATAGCAGTCATGGATTTCAAATCAATTAATGTTTAAAGTATTTGAGTGAGGGCTGAAATAAGCAAATCGACGAGATTGCTACTTTAGACGATAGGTAAAGTGATAAGGTTTTCCTAGAAGCATCTACCAATCTTCATAGATTGAGAAAAGAAATCATTTGAATCAGTTGGCTCATCGTTGTGAAACGACATGATTGAGTTGTAACCATCACTTAATTTCTTTTCAGTAAAAACAGTCACAAGAAAATGGTTTCCACCATAGTTTGATTCAACAAAAATGTACGAATTTCCATTTTTCATTACATGAAGTGGAACTTTCACCCCATCACTTAAATTTATATATGACGCTTTCAGTGGATTCTTTGAATCAATTATGAAAGTATATTTTTCACCATTACCTTTCTCAACTTTAGGCTTAGGCTCTTTTGTATTTACTGAAGAAACTTTAACAGTTGAACCAAAAGTGCAGATGAACTGATTGTCTAATGCATGCGCAGTAATAGTGAATGCAAACAAAATAATTGCAAATATTTTCTTGGTCATCTCATCAATCTCCTATCAATCTAATAGCAATCCTACAGCGAATCAATGAATAGGCAATAAATGGTGACATCGTGTTGCTAATCTATTCAGCAATCATATCTAGGACTCATTACAAGATGCCCACAGAATCTATCTGACTTGTATAAGGAACACATACGCAATCACACAGAGGTCATATCTAGTTTGAATTTTTGCATCTCTGACATAAGGTGATACTTTATGATTGCCTTGTTTTATAAATTTTTTTTAAGTAAATCTTACAGAAACAACACAAGCATACACAGACGCATCAGATCCAACTACAAGCGATTTTTTCTGACTGAGACAACGCAGAGTGACAGTGGAGACATGCATGTCTCAAATCGCTTGTGAGCAGAAAAATGTTTGGAAATACAGATAAGTAAACATTGCTGAGCAAGCATGTTGATTCCCAACAAAAAGGCATGGGAATTGGTTGAAGGTTGTCCTACCAAATGTTTGGCTTTATCTTCTAGCTCATAAATAGTTAGATAAACAAGGAGCAACATGTCACAAGCGAAGGTTCTCACGCAGTCTGAATTTCGAAAAATTCTTCTACACATTGCAAAGAAGAAACATCACGCAAGAAACAAAGCAATCGTCTATTGCAGTTTTTTTGGATGCATGAGGGTTGGTGAAATTGCTAGTCTCACAATCAGTGATGTACTCAATGAAGATGGCTCAATCAAAGAAGAGGTCTATCTGAAACCTTCGCAGACGAAAGGTTCACGAGGACGCACTGTCTACTTCCCAACGAAACTACAAGACGAAATCAAGAGCTATCTGAGTGTCAGATTTGGACTCAAAGACAAAGACTTAATTGCTCTTAACTTTACAGATACAAACAAAGCATTGTTTAGCTCACAGAAAAATACTCAGCGAGGCTTCTCGCCTAATACGCTTTGCCAATGGTTCACGAAACTTTATGCTGATTGTTCAATAAATGGAGCCTCGAGCCATAGTGGAAGGCGATGGGGAGCCACACAGTTATGTGAGCAATCAGTCAATCCAAAAATCATTCAGAAGATTTTGGGTCATCGTCAGTTGCAGACAACTATGCTGTATTACGAAGTCTCACCCAAAAGCATGAGAAATGCTGTTGAGTTGCTAAGTTGATTTTTCTTTGCACAAAAGAATTAGCTCACCTAGTCTGTCAACATAGTGCTCAGTAAGAATTAACTTTCTTCGTCCAACAGCGATCTCCCAACCATTTTGAACTCTAGCAATGACTTTATCGCGCCTAGCAAACGCATAGTCAAGATCCCTATCCCTTAAGTTAGGTGCAACAAATTGATTTGGTGACATTCCAATGTCGACCATAACTTCTTTGGGAGTTAAGAATCTTGAAGCTACAAACATGCTTATTCGCCCAACAAAACTTGCAGTTGAAGTTGTTAAAGACATATTTCTACTTTGAGACTTTTATCAATTTTTCATGCCGTTTCTGAGTTTTTTGAAGTTCATTAATCAAGCTACGAAATGTTCTTATGTGAGATGCATTAAACACATCAAGTCGCCACATCATTTTGTGAGTTAATTCATTACGCAAATGCGCGGCATTTTCAAGTCGTCTATACAAATCTTCATCAATTGCTTTCATATCAAGTAAATGTGTAATACGATGTTTGAATGGCATTTTTGAGACATTCTTTTCATTCAATTCGTATTTAAGTGCTCTGCTGCAAACTACAACTGAAGCGCATAAACGGTCTTCAAGTATTGAGAATGAAAGAACAAATGCACCAATCATGTTTCCTGATTCTGTGAAAATTTTCACTACATCAAAGGCTCTTTTAAATGTTTCATACTTTGCATATGGAGACAGTAAATCATCTTCTTTTGAGCGTCCCATCTACACGTCACCCTTTGTTAATTCGTGATTAATCTTCATTGACACAGCATTCAAGAAATTCTTGTGCTTTTGATACTTGTTCATCCAACTATCACTCAAGATTAGTTCGTGAATGATTTCAACAGCATCTAGCAATGATTGTGGAACATACTGACTTGCTTCTGATGGACGCATGAATACCAACTCGTTTGCTTCTAAGAATGCTCTGATATACACATAGAGCGTGTGATTCATTAAAAGTAAGTCAGTCACAGAGTCATTAGGTCTGTTCTCAAACTCGCCATTTCTAACATTCAAGTGTTCAAGCATCAGTTTTTCACCAATTGGTGAGCTGAATGGAAAGTGAAAGGACTTTCCTCCATCAGCGTAAGTAGAACTGAATGGGTTTGGTTGCGCAGTCATCACCCATGTGCTTAAGTCTTTTGTGAATTTTGGGTAACGAATTAGCTTTCTTGCTTTACCAACTGTTTGAAATGGACTTGCACTGTCATAGCTAATTCTGAGTTTTGGGTTGCAGTTAGCTCTAAGTGCATACTGAATTGCACTCAGTATCACAGCCCATGTTGGTTGCGATACTCCAAGCACATGCATCCAATCTTGACCTTCTTCAAACGCACCTTCGTCACGCATTTGCAAGATGTTGTACATCACAGAGTCAAGACCACCTCGCCATCCAACACTTCCTGCGAGTGCCCAACCATCAAACTTGTACTTCTTGACACGACTCCACCAATAGTCAGTATCTTCTTCGTTTGTTCCTTGAATGACATTTAGCCATTTTGTTCTCCCAAACTTGTTTTGCTTGATATGTTCAAGATTTTCTATCGTTAATTGAGTTAGCTGTTCTCTTGAGCAAATCTTGAATGGACTTCTTGAAACTTGTGAAACCAACACCCATAAGGGCATGTCAATGGTCATTGCATAGTCTGCATTCGTGCATAGCCAATTCACAACATCATCTCTGATTGATCCACAATTTCGCCATGCATTGCACAACTCAATTGGGTCTTTTATCCCTCTTAGATGCTCAGTTCCTTTGAAAGATCCAATCCCAATCTGATAACCACCACTGTCCCCAAGAATGATTGTTTTACTCTCTCCATTTGCATCTTGAGATTTATCTCTTTGAGTTACAGAATCTGCTTTTGGTCCCAAATCATTGAACTGCCCAACAGAATAGAGTCCATACTTGTAGTGCCACAGTCTGCTCTTAGGGTTTAGATAGTCTAGGTCTCTAAGTTTTATGTCGCTTGGAAATGGTCTGCTCTTATCAAGAGTTGCATTGTTAGCAACGCCCTTTGAATACCATTCTTGAATCGCAGGCAAATAGACTGCAAACTCATCCCAACGAGGTGACAAGTCTATTGACATTACTTGATTCCTATTGATGCGAATGCTTGCTTGTTTCTTGTTCCATTCTTCTTTGTGGTTGGAATTGCAATGCTGTATTCACAGATTTCAGTCTTATATTGAATGACGAGTGCATGCTCACTAGCAGCCAACAGAATCTTGCCAACTATGTCTTTTTCAGTAAGCGCATGAAGTGTTGGAATGAAATCTCTTGCGTGAAAGTGAAGTTTCAATTCTTTTCCTTCAGCATGATTCATCTTTGTGAAATCTTTGATTTGTCTAGAGAACACTCCATTTTCACCATCAAAATGAATCGCTAATTGTTTCCCAACATCAAGACGAAGGACTTGATTTCTTCTTTGATTCACACTTGAACCAAATGAACGTAACCAACTTACTAAGAAACGAACATTAAATTGTGAAACCCATTCTTTATTAATTTCAGCTTGCCACGTTGGCACTTCGTTTGGGATAAAGATTGCTTGTTGTTTGCTTTCTTGTTTAAGTGTTGTAGTTTTGTAAAAGTACAAGTTTCTGATGTGTCCATCAATCTTGTATTTGCATATGATGTAGTGACTTGCTTTGACTTCAGTATCTTTGTTTTCAATCAATTCTTTATTGCCTACGATTTCATAAAAAGCAAGATTTTTCTTCTGAATGATTTCTTGCTCTATAAAATTTCTATCATTGGCACTCAAAAAAATATCTTCTTTTACATTCAGCGTAAAGTTTCTTGGCTTTGCAAGCGTGACCACTGAACAGTCTGCTCTGTTCTCACTCAATAAAAAGTCTTTCTGATTTGCTCTATAGATGAGTCGCCTAATCTGCTTCATTGGCTTGTTGTTCTCGTCTTTAACTTTTGACCTCAGACTTAGCGAATGTCTAAATTTTTCAAACTCACTTGGATATGCTTGCGTTTGAATGATTTCGTTAATGACTCTTAGAGTCATTGGAGCTGAATCTTGTTGTCTTGCATACGTCCTAATCATTGCTTGTGCGATTAGGTCATCGTTCTCTGTAACACTTAGAACTTGATAGCCATTATTCTTTTTTCGTATAAGCGCAATAGCATAATTTTTGTCATTCGTTGCTACAGCAACATCATGCAAATCTAGCTTTGTGATTGTCTTTGCATCATTTTCAAAATACAACTCAGCAAGTTCTTTATTTCTTATGTTTAGTCTTGCTTCGTTATCCTTCTGTCGCTGAGACTTGTTTTTCTTTTTAGTGGGTTTTTTGTTGTTATCAACATCATTCGTTTCATCATCAGACTCTGCCTTATCCTTGATGAGACCACTTACACCTCCACTTTTACGAACGAACAATATAAGAAGGTCAATTGCATTGAACTTATATTTCTCTTTGTTAGTTTCGTATTCGTGATGAATTTCTCTTAGTGCCTTGCTCCAATTTTGTAGCGATGCGCCCCTACTTCCATCCCAATCAATTCGCCATGCGAGTCTGATTACTCGCACAAAGTTTTCTTCATTCTTTCTTTTTGTCTCAATATTGAGTTCTGAGTACAACTCATCCAAAAAGCCCTCAACATCTTTTGCTTCTCTCCACCAAACATAAAGTGATGACAAGCAGTGATACAGCTTGTTTATGGATGAGTCATAGAGCCTTGTTTGCTCTTGCGCTTCACTTGCCAATCCATCTAACCACGCTCTGAGTTCTGACTTTGATTTAGCCATTTGTTTCTACCCAATATATTCATCTTTCTATAAACTTTATAGGATTCAATTCTTTTGTCCATCGTAGAAACCAATATGGATTGGGAATAAAACGTACCAAAGTACTAGGAATATTGTCATTTTGGTAATATGCTTCAATCACGATAAAGGAATTTCTTTAAGTGACTGACTCATACGACATCAGCAAAACACTGCATATCTACACTCGTGTTTCATCTGCTGCCCAAGCAGAGCAAGGGACTTCACTTGAATCTCAGCGTGATTTGGGTATAGACAAAGCTAAGCAACTAGGTTTTGATTACAAAGTGTGGGATGAGGGTGGTCGTAGTTCTCACCATGATGACATTGCTAAGCGCCCTCAGTTAAATGCGCTCTATCTTGCAATAAAAAAGGGCGATGTAAAGCACCTTTGGATTTACGACCAATCGCGCCTATCACGTAACGACCAAGTTGCATCTGTTTTTCGTTATGAGTGCAATAAGAATGGTGTATCACTTTATACAAAAGATGGCTTCTTTGACTTAACTAGTCCAACAGACAAGTTTCTTAAACAGCTTCTAGATGCTGTCGCTGAATTTGACAACTCAACTCGTGCAGAACGTACTCGCTTGGGGAAAATCAATCGTGTTCGCAGTGGGATGTGGCATGGTGGTCCACCCCCATTTGGTTACATGCTTGACAACAGACGACTCGTAATAAAAGATGATGAAGCTAAATGGGTCAAGCGCATTTTTGATGAAGTCAATAAAGGAACTTCTACAGTTGAAATTAAAAAGCTACTTGACTCTCATGCTGTTTCACCAAGACGCAAAAAAGGACTTTGGTCACTTGGTTCTATCAATGCACTTCTAAAGAATACACACTATTGTGGGTACTACAACTTCACTGACTCAAAATCAGAAGAACAAATTCAAGTGCAATGTCCAAGCATCATTGAGAATGCCACTTGGAGTCAAGCGCAGTACAAGCGTTCTCCATCAATTCTTCGCAAAACACAAAAAAGTGCAACTGTTAAAAATTTCTATCTCTTGCGAGATTTGATGTTTTGTGGGCACTGTGGCAGACCTATAAGTGGTCGCATCATTAAGTCACGCTCTGAAAATTCGTATTACTGCCCAAGTCGTGAACGAGAGTGGGTTGAGAATGGAGGCGTTTCTGACAAGAAAAAATGGCAACGAGGGCATGGCTGTGGCTTTACTCGTGCATTGAATATTCAACGAACAGATGAACTCGTTTGGGAAGCAGTTAAATCACTGCATGAAAAATCTAGTTTGCTCAAAGAAGAGGTCAGAGTGCGAGTTCTTAAAGAAGAACGAGGATTGCAAGAGCAATCAGAGGCGAAATACAAAGCAAATCAAGCTAAGCTAAAGACGCTTCAGCGCAAATACACAACATTAAGTGAGACTTTGGGCAACTTAGAAGCCAATCGTGTTCTGAAGGAATTAAATGACACTAGCTATCGCACAATGACTTTAAGAATCAATACAGAATTAAGAGACATTGAGTCTCAATTATCAAAAACTCGCTCAGAACTTGATAGTGCAACTAATGGCAAAAAGTGGCTTAATTGGCTAAAGACTTTTGGGCAAGAAATCACAGACCTTGACGATAGAAGTAAAGAGCAAAAGAAGGCGTATATTGAAGGGTTAGTTAAGCAAATTGATGTTCGTTGGAATGAAGCTGAAAGAGAACATGAGTTGACTTTGACTTTCCATTTACCCATAGTCAACGATGGAATTACTTGGCGAGAAAAAGAGAATTACGAAGGTCATGGGCGACGTGCAAGGCGTTACGACATTTATGAAGGCACAACGAAAACGACACTGTTTTCAAAAAAAAAGGATGGGAGAGGTTAATTAATGTACAAAATAAGTACTCAAATAGTAAAGAAAACCCCGAATACTCACTTGCATTACCTGTCCGTCACGGTGGAATAAGTCAACCAAGCTGCCAAGCCCCACA
>Ga0214921_10012471_pt1 | contig 10151 bp, 8 predicted proteins | sample LL1505_MetaG_FD_177992 | JGI IMG/M metagenome (GOLD analysis project Ga0214921, IMG submission 177992) | Freshwater microbial communities from Lake Lanier, Atlanta, Georgia, United States - LL-1505 | ecosystem: Environmental > Aquatic > Freshwater > Lake | place: USA: Georgia | collected 2015-05-28
ATCACCTAACAAATAAATAACATCTGATGGTCTGAAAAATTTTTTAGAAACTTTTATGATAGTCTTTCCATTTTTGATATTAGCTTTTTCTTGCATTCCTTTTCCAGACCAAAATATTTTAAGATTTATTTTGTCACAAACTATATTTATAAATTCTTTAATTGAATATTGCTTTTCAGAAGAAATGACAAAATCATCAGGTTTTTTATAACTTAATATCTTATACATCATCTCAACATAGTCTTCTGCGTGCCCCCAATCTCTTCTTGAATATATATTTCCAAGAACCAAGGGTGTTTTTTGAACGTTAAATTTTATTCTTACAAGATTGCTTATTATTTTTTTTGTAACAAATTGCTGACCTCTTAATGGACTTTCGTGATTAAACAAAATTCCGTTAGAAGCAAAAATGTTATAAGAATTTCTATACATTCGTGTGTAATAATATGCGGACAATTTTGCAATTGAATATGGAGATATGGGATTGAAAGGGGTTTTTTCTTTTAATTTCTTTTCATTAGTTTCATTTAAACCATACATTTCGGAAGAGGAGGCTTGATAAAACCTAGTTTTATTGGAAAAGTTTTTTATTGACTCTAAAATATTTATAACTGAAACATTATTTATGTTATCAGTATAGATAGGATTGTCGTATGAAAAGGTAACGAAAGATTGCGCTCCTAAATTAAAAAAATAAGTTGGTTTTATTTTTTTTATTATGGTGGTAATTTTTTGATGTTCAGACAAGTCTGAATGGATCAATTTTATTTTATCTTTAATTCCGAAATATTCTAATCTCTCAAGAGGATCACCTGAAGTTCTTCTTAAAATACCAAAAACTTTGATCTTTTTTTTAATAAGGTAATTAGCTAGATAACTACCATCTTGACCTGTAATACCCGTAATGATTGCTGACTTCATTATATTATTTTTTTAAAATTAAAATTAAATTACTAGTAAAAAAAAATAGCCTACATTTAATAATTTTGTAGTTATTGATGTTAAGTCTTTTTAAAAATTTTAATAAATCTTTTTGTGACAAAAGATTAAGATTTCTTATATCAGAATAATAATTCATTCCTATAACTTTTAATATCTTTCTATATATAAAATCCGGCAATAAATGTAACAATGGAATTTTGGTATGAAATTCAATAGGAAAAAGTTTGTTGGGAGTTTGTAAAAAAACGTATTTTTTTGAAATTCGAACGCATTCTTTAATGAAATTAATTTGATCATCTGAAGTTCCTACATGCTCAATGGTGGCGTTGCTATGAACAATTTCAAACGAATTATCTTCTAAATGCGTATTTCTTCCATCGGACTGAATACACTTTATTTCAGGATATATAGATTTTAAATTATCTAAATTTTGGTCAGACAAACATGTCAAATTATTTTTGTATTTAAATTTTTTTATAAAAATATTATCTTGATCTAATATTGATCCTGTTGTTCCAATATCTAAAACTTTGGTATCTTTTGTATAAGCAATATTATCTTCAAAAACTTTAAAAAAGAATTCTCTAAACCTTAATAAAATTTTAACTAGAAATTTATCTAAAAAAGGTATCTTGATCCAATAAGTTTGCTTATTGTTTAAAATTTTATTATCATCTAAAGACATATTATTGTGGATAAATTATTTAAATATAAATGAAAATTTCTGTTATAATTCCTGTTTTTAATGAAGAGAAATTTGTACTACAAACTCTTGAGGAAGTTAATAAACAAAAAAAAAATTTTAATCTAGAGATAATAATTATTGATGATTTTTCTGATGATAACACCTTAAAAATAATAGAAAACAATTCTAATCTATTCAATAAATTTATTAAAAATGAAAAAAATTACGGTAAAGGAAAAAGTATAATATTAGGAATCAAAGAAGCAACCGGAGACCTAATTTTATTGCAAGATTGTGATCTGGAATATGATCCTGAAGAATATGCAAAGTTAATTGAACCTTTCACTAAGTATAATGCTGATGTAGTTTTGGGGAGCAGATTCAAAGGATCGGGACCAAAAAGAATAATTTATTTTACAAATCACATTGCAAATAAATTTTTAACTTTTTTAGCAAATCTTTTATTAAACCGAAATTTTTCAGACATAGAAACTGGGTACAAAGTGATAAATAAAAAAAAACTTGATCTTATAAATTTAGAACAAAATAGATTTGGTATTGAAATAGAATTAATAATGAAATTATCAAAAACCGACTCAAAAATTTATGAGGTTGGAATTAACTATAATGGAAGAACTTATGAAGAGGGGAAAAAAATTAAATTTATTGATGGAGTAATAGCTGTTTACTTGATATTTTATTATTTCTTTAAAAGATAATGTTTCAATTTAAAAAATTTTATTTAGAATATCTTGTTGTTGCAATCCCCATTCTTCTAATAACAGGTCCGTTTCTTCCTGATTTATTTTTGTCAGCAGCTTGTTTTATTTTCTTAATTGTAACTATTAATAATAGAAAATATAAAATTTTTAATAATACTTTTTTTAAATACTTCGTAATATTTTGGTTTTGTTTAATATTATCCTCAATACTTGGTGATCCTAAAAATTTTTTTATTTCTATACAATCTTCTTTTTTTTATTTGAGGTTTGGTATTTTTGTAGTTCTAGTGAAATATTTAATGGATACTAATAAAAATTTTTCTTTGTTATTTTTATACTCTATAAGTATTGCAATTTTACTTGCAACATTCTTTGCATCGGTACAGTTTATTTATATTAGAGCAGGAATTATAAATGAAATTACAAAATTATATATTAATAACAATATTGAACACTTTAATATGCACTGGGGTGGCATTGGAGCATCGTATTTCAACAGGCTGACTCTTCCATTGAGTGATTGGCAAGTAGTTGGAAGTTTTATAGTCAGGTTACTACCCTTAAGTTTTGTCTTAGTGTTGTGGAAAATAGATAATAAAAATATTTCTAAAAAAGAGACTCTTTTTATAAAAATATTTTTTACATTAGTCTTTTTTATTGTATGGAGCTCTGGTGAGAGATCTTCATTTATTCTTTTAATCATTCAATTAATTTTATTATTTTTGTTAATTAAAAAATTAAGAATCTTTTTTAAAAAATTTTTAGCAATTGGTGTTTTGTTAGTGTTGTTAAGTATTTATATTGACCCTATTTCAAGAGGCAGAATGATTGCCCAAACAATTGCTAATATTACTGAAAATAATAAAATACATTTTATAACTTCAGTACACGAAGCTCATCTTTTCGGAGCATGGAAAATATTTTTAAATAATAAATATTTTGGTGCTGGTTTAAAAGGATTTAGATATGAATGTTTCAACAAAGATGAATATTTTAAGAATCCAAAAATTATATGCACCACACATCCACACAATACTTTAATGCAGTTTCTAAGTGAGACAGGCATTATCGGTTTTATTTTTTATATTATTTCGTTTTTCATTGTATCTTTAGTTTTGTTTAAAAAGTTTATTTATAATCTATTAAACAAAAGTAAATTTTTTATTGATGATTATCAAATTTGCGCTCTAGTCGCGATATTTATTACACTCTGGCCGTTAGCTTCAAGTGGAAGTTTCTTCAATAATTGGTTATCCATTATATATTTTATTCCTGTTGCTTTTTGCATGAATAAATTAAACTTGAAAAAGTGAAACGTGAAAAAAAATATCAAATTAATTATAATATCTTTTTCTTTTTTTTTATTACTAATTGTAATAACAGAAGTCTTCTTAAGATATCAGGGTTTTGGAACTCCTATAATTTATGAAAAATCGTATCAATACGGATATGCGCCAGCTCCAAACCAAAAATTAATTAGATTTAATAATAAAAACGTAACAATAGATAGCAACGGATTAAGAATAGGTTCTTCAAAAAATAACACATATAATAAGATTTATTTTCTTGGAGATAGCGTGACCTACGGTGGTAGCTATATAGATGATGATGAATTGTTTAGCGAAAATTTTTGCAAGAAAATTAATCAAGTCTTAAAAAAAAAGTTTAATTGCTATAATGGCGGGGTAAATGCCTACGGATTTGAGAATATAATTCAACGTTATAAATCGATAAAAAAAAATAAAGATACCTTTATCATAATAACTCTTATACCAGGTGATTTTTCAAGGAATTTTATGCAAATTGAATCCCTTCCCTATTTTACGAAAAAACACACACATTTTTTAAAGGCTACAACAGAATTAACTGCTTATTATCTTGATATAGCAAGAAGCAATCTAAGATTTGATGAAAAAAAATTTTCATTAGAACAAAAATTGGATGACCATATTAAAAAAAAAATAACCGAAAATCTTTATCAGATTCAGCAACTGCAAAAAAACGACCCTAATTTAATAATACTTTTTTTTCCTCCTAAACAATTTTTGCTAGAAAAAAAAATTAATGAATTTGATAATTTTTTCTTTGAAAATATTTATAATAAAAAAAATTATTATAATCTAACTAATCATTTAAAACCTCTTAATGATAAAAATAATATTTACTACGACAGTGTTCATTTAAATTCTAAGGGTCATCAAGTAATGGCCGAAGTGCTATTTAAATTGCTTAAAAATAATTTTTTAGAAACTAACTAAACTTTTCAATAAATGATAAAATATTCTAAAATATTTTTTATAAATATTATTATTTTAATTATTATTTTTTTTATAACTGAAATTGCAATTTCAATATTTAAACCCAATCATTTAATTCGTGATAATGAATTGGGATGGAAACTAAGACCTAATTACAAAAAAGACAAAACTGAAAAAGATTTCTATGATCAAACTTATAATGTCAGGTTTGAGGTTAATAGTAGTGGCATAGTTGAAGTGGGTGATAAAAAAGATAAGTCTATATCCATATTAATTTTAGGGGACTCATTTTCATTGGATCCCTATGTTAGCAAAGAAAAGATGTGGTATGGAATTCTACAAAATGAATTAAAAAAAAAATTTAAAAAAAATATTACTATCAACGTGATTGGAGCTGGAGGATATGGAAGCCTCCAAGAATATTTGCTTATGAAAAAGTTAAATTTAAATAATGATTTAGTGATCTTGCAATTTTGTAGCAATGATTTTGATAATAACATTCTTGAAATAGAAAGAATAAACGGATCTATAAATCAATATAGCAGAAGACCGTATTTAGATTCTAAAAACGAGATTTACTATGATCAAAGTTTGCTTTCAAAATTATTAAGAACTGAGTTTTTAGGAGAATCCAGAATATTAAATAAAATACTTTTCTGGTATGGTAACAATAAAAATCCCAATGAAATTAATAATGAATTAAAAAATCGTTCATATTATATTACAAAAATAATTTTAAAAAAGATTCGTTCTCTTCATCCAGATAATAATTTTTTTATTTTTAATTGTGAATATTCAGATAACAGATGGGAGAAATTAGCAAAGGAAACTAATTTTATTCCTATTTTGGAAAACTCAAAAAATTTACAAAAAGCAAAAAAAAATAATTTAAAAATTTATTATAGTGATGGAGGTCACTATAATGAACTAGGTCAAGAAATAATGGGCCTTTCTATAGCGAGAAATAAACAATTATTAGATGCAATAAGATTAATAATTAATAAGTAGTAGGTTTCTCAATTATCTTATAATTAAAGAAATAACTGCCAAGTTTCATTTCATCCTCGTTATAATAACAATCTTTTATATTCCAGCAAAAATTCCAGGTATAATCTATCACACCATTATCAATCTTACGATTTATTGGTGTATAGCCAAAATAAATTCTTTGTTCAAAGATAGTCTCGTTAATTAAGATTTTTTTGTAGGAAAAGATATCAACTTTGTTTTTATTTAATCCCATAACTTGAGATATAAAAAAAATAGATAAATTTAAGACCAATACAACAAAATTAATTTTGCTAAGCTCACCAGAATTAACTCTTAAATTATTTATATTAAAGAAAGAAGCCAAAAATAAAGTTGGCAATAGTGCAATTAACCAAAAACCCAATCTTGGATCGGGTGATAATAAATACCATTGACTAAATAAAAGAAAAAAAAATAAAAAAATGCTGAAGTTTTTAATATTAAATTTGTATATTTTTTTTTTAGTTATCGAATATCTCCATAAACAAATCATACAAATACAAAGTAAACTATAGATTATTATTATTCTTTTAACTTCGCTCATTATTATTTGATTAGAAATCTTAATATTATTAATCTGATTTCCGCTAGAGGAAATGCTTGTAAAACCCTTTAAGGTATCAAAAGAAAAATTTAAAAAAATTATCAGAGAAAATAAAAAGAATAATGTTAGAGATAATTTTTGACTAATTTTATTAATAAAAAAAAATAACAATAAAATAATAAATAAGAATAAAATAATTAAAAAATAAAAATTTTCTAAAATCAAACTAAAATTAATATCAATAAAATGTATTTTATACTGTTGAATAAGCAGTAAATCTCTTGCTAGATAATTTAAATTAAACCAAGATACATCAAAACATGAATATTTAACCGGATATAAAAAACAACCACTAATTATAAAATTTTTTGCAAACCATGCTGACATCAAAAAAATTATTATAAAAATAAAATTTAATTGTTTAATTTTAAGCATCAAAAAATTTTTATAAAAATAAAAATAAAATAATATAAATAAAAATAAAAACAAAAAAACAATTCCTGTGGGCTTTGCAATGACTACTGAACAAAAAATAAATATAAAAATCCAAAAATTAGAATTATTGAATTTTGTTTCATTGTTATTTAATAATATCAAAGCTTGAAAACAAAATAGAATAGAAAGAATTCCAAATGAAAAATCAACTCCACCATAATCAATATTGCTATATCTTTGCCACAGTAGAAAACTTAAAGTTGATGGCAAAAGTAATAAAACACTAAAATCATTTTTTTCTTTAGACAATTCATATAAAAATAAAATAAAAATGTTTAAATATATTGCTTGCAAGAAGCTAACTATTGTAAAATTATCTCCTATCCAAAATAAAGAACTAATATAGTCATAACTTGTATTAAGGGCATACCGGCTGTGTAAGTTGTAGAGTCCAAATGTTATTTTGTAATTCTTGATCCAATTCTGAAATGGGACATGATATAAACCGGCATCGTGACCTGGGTCCTGATTAATTATCATCGGTACGGTAAATATTATTAACACCGCAAAAATAATTAATATTTTTATATCTCTTCTATTTAATCTTAAAATTAATATTAATAATAATAAAAATAAAACTGTAAGTAATAAATAGTCATTTAAAGCGGTGAAAAAATTTAAAATTAGAGCTAAAAAATTTAAAAAAAGAAGACCTGAAATTAGATTTGTTGAGACTCTATTATTTTTTATATTTACTGCAAAAGTATTTTTAATAATTTCTATAAATTCATAACCTAACTTATAAATAAAAAAAATAACTAAAAGATATAAACTGTATAAAGTAATCAATGTTTAGAGAAAAATTTTATTAATATAAAATAAAATATAGTGGCAACTATAAATAACGATAATGTTTTATAATAAAAAAAAAAAAAATAACTAAAAGATATAAACTGTATAAAGTAATCAATGTTTAGAGAAAAATTTTATTAATATAAAATAAAATATAGTGGCAACTATAAATAACGATAATGTTTTATAATAAAAAAAAAAACAAGTAAAAGATAAAAAAAAGACGTTTATTAATCCTGATACAGTATAATGCTGAATATTTATAGATTTAAATTTATCTAAAATTAGGTAATGCAAATGATTTCTATCTGCTTTAAACGGGTTTCTTTTATTTAAAATTCTCAAATAAAAAACTCTTATTATTTCTAATCCAGGCAACAACATAATCATTAAGATTTCATCAGACTTAAATAAATAATTAATATTAAAATTTTTTATAAATAATATAGCAATTATGACAGACAATAGATTTGCTCCACTATCACCTAAAAAAACTTTTTTTTTTAAATTTAAAAATAAAAAAAATATAATAGATAATAATATTAGCATTAAACTTAAGTTAAAATTAACACGTAATAAAATAAAGAATATAACAACCAAAGTATACAGACCAACATTAAGATCTATTCCATCGAGCATGTTAAAAGCATTGGTAAAAATTAAAATCGCAAACAGAGTAAAAAAGAGACTAAATGATCCTAAATAATAAATATAATTAACACTCATTAAATTAATCTCAGTTATCAATAATGTCCTGTCAGCAAAAACTCCAAATAGATATATTATTGTTAGTAATAGTAATTTTATGAATGGACCAAGATCGAATTTATCGTCAATTAAACCAACCAAAAAAAATGCGGACGGAACAACAAACCAAGTTACAAAGCTTTGGTAATTATTGATTAAGAATAAATTATTGAAAGAAAATTCAAAAAAACTATTTATTATTAATATTAAAATATAATTAAAATATAATATTATCCCTCCACCTATAAAAATAGGTTTTGAATGTAATTTTCTTTTTTTATCCGGAATATCTAATATATTTATTCTTTTTGAAAAAAAATTAAGATTTCTAAGTATAAAAAGATTTAATACCGCAAAAATTAAAAATAAACTTAACTCAAACATAGATTTATAAATTATAAATAAGTAAAATAACGGTTATATAAATTAATAAAAATGATTAAAATATATAATTATTATATTTACATCGCTTATATACTTCTTATTATTTCAATTGGCTCTAATATTGCCAATATAGAATTATTAGTAGATTTTAATATAAAAAATTTACAAGAACTTAGATCTTTATTCCCAGGACTGGTTCTATTTATAAATTTTTTAATAATAATCAAAAAATATAAGTTTAATTTTTTTAAGGATTTAACCCCAATTCTATATTTTTTTTTCTTAACAACTATTATTCAATTTATTGGGTTATTATTGAATCAATATAATATTTTTTATCTTCAGTTTATTTTAGGAACTCTATCTTTAATAAGTTTGTTTATAATAGTGTATAAAACTAAAAATGAAGATATTTTTTCGAAATTATTTTATTTAAATTTCTATTTAATTGCATTTTTAGTAATAATTTTTATTTATCAAAATCCCAATATTACTTACGGCAGTGGATGGATAAATATATTTGGTCATCAAATTATTAACATCAATAGCAATGGCTTCTCTAGATATTTGCTTTTTTTATATATTTATATTTTTGTTAGTTTTCTTTTATCGAATAATTTAAATTTTTATAAATTTTTGATTTTATTAACTATCTCAACTCTAATTTTTTTATACGAAGGAAGAGTTAATATAGGAATTTTATTAATCATAAATCTGATAATATTTTTTAAGGAAATTAATTTTTTTAAAAAGTTACTGTTATTTTTTTTTATATCAATTACACCTTTTGTGATTTCAACAATATGGCAAAATAATTTAAAAAATAATAATTACTTTGATTTTGAGAACTCTCCGACTTTTAGAACTGCAACCACTGGGGAAAAATATAATACAAAAAAAGAATATATTTTATCTTATTTATCGATAAACCAAATATCTACAGGGAGATATGATAAATGGAAAATTATATTAGAATATAAACAAAATATTACTAACACAATTTTTGGTAATGGTCCTGAGTTTGATAGATTTCTTCTAAATCGCTACAATAAATATCCAACTGGTTCAGATTCTGCCAATGGCATTCTATATCTTTATTTATGCGGCGGAATTCTAAGCGTAATTTTTTTCTTATTATTAGCAATTCAACAACTTCAAAAAATATGGAAAAATTTAATTATAAATAATACGCAGAATTTTATTAAAAATCCTAAAGTTTTTGTATCTATTATTTGTTTTTTATACATTTTAATTAGATCCTTATTTGAGAACAGCTTTAGCGTATGGAGTATAGATCAGGTATTTTTTATTTTGTTTGGTTGCTATTGGAATTTTTTCTTGGAGAAAAGTAATAAAATAAAAAACTAGTTATCTTTTTATGTAAATCATTTTTATTGCTTAATTTGGTTGCTCTACTTTTTTTTGCCAATACTTTAATAATTAATTCCAATATGTTTTCATTATCAAAATCTATAATAGAATAAGATTTATATATATTTTTAATGAACTTCATTTGAGATTTTCTAAAAATTATATGGACATTTGACAAAATT
>Ga0214921_10012474_pt1 | contig 10150 bp, 11 predicted proteins | sample LL1505_MetaG_FD_177992 | JGI IMG/M metagenome (GOLD analysis project Ga0214921, IMG submission 177992) | Freshwater microbial communities from Lake Lanier, Atlanta, Georgia, United States - LL-1505 | ecosystem: Environmental > Aquatic > Freshwater > Lake | place: USA: Georgia | collected...
TAAATATGAATAGTATTTTCTTATTACTATATAATATTTTTATATTGATAAAATAACATTAACAAAAATTAAATCAATTTTTTAGTATTGTTGAATTATTTAATTAAATTAAACATAAATTTATTTTAATTTATATTTTTTTTTCAAATTAAAATGCTAACTAAAAAATCAATTACTACTCATAATAAAACCAAAAAAAATACCCCTTCTCCTAAAAATCCAAAGGGTGTTATTATAACAAATATCAAGGCTGATAAACACCAACCTCAAATTAATGATGAACTTAAATGTATAAGATGTAATCATAATAGATTCCATGCACATTATGGTGTATATGCTGGAAGACTCAAAGGTTTTTTAACAGGTTTTATTGCAGGTAATAAATATTATATTTTTAGTTGTGTAAATTGTCATTTTAATATGGATTTCCGTGGTAAAATTAGTTTTAATCATAAAAAATAATATTTTTTATTTATCATAAATAATTTGTATTTTTTACAAGATAGGTCTTTAGTCCTTTTACTTTTACTTTTACTTTTACTTTTAATTATTTTACAAATCGTAAATATTTATTTTAATTTATATAATTATAATTCAAATACTTAACCAAATAGGAATCACTCAACTAATTAATCAAAAAAATGGATACTAAAATAGATACTAAAATAAAAAAATTACAAGAAAAAATAAAAGAATTACAAGACCAACAGCTAGATTTAGATTCTAGTATTGAAGATATATATACTACTATTAATAATTGGAAACATCCAGAAGAAGAACACATTACTAAACCAAATAAACCAAATACACCAACAATATTACCCCATCCGCTGACTAATAGTTCTCTATCCACTGAAAATATAGCTCATTTCATAGATTATATTATTAGTTTAAATCCAACACGATACAAACACCAACCATATGCAAAACGTCAGGCACTGACATTTTATAATTATCTTAACCAAAGTCAAACTAATCAATATCACAACCACCAACACAACCGCCACCAACACCAACAACCAGAAGATACAACAGAAATAAATGAAGGAAATGACAAAAATATTGATATCCATACTCAAAGGGAACATATTAAATATTTTCTGGAATTAGAAGAGACACAACGGGAAACAATACTTCAGCAATGCAAATCCCTTAATGAATTACAGGTTTCTAGCAAACCAAAAATATTTAAGATTCTAGATTCATCTTTGTCTGTTTATCATAAAAAATTAGCATTATCTAAATTGAAAAACTTGGACGCAATGGATAACACTGATTCGGAATATTTTAAACTTTCCCAATGGCTAGATAATCTTCTCGATATACCATTCAACCAATATAAACAACCAACATTTATAACTCAAGACCCGATTGTAGTCTTCCAATCAGCAAGAAAACATTTAGATTCTGTTATTTATGGACAATCAAAAACCAAACAACATATTTTAGAAATAGTTGCAAGAATGATTTCCAATCCAAAATCACAAGGTTCAGTATTTGCAGTGGAAGGAGAACCTGGAACCGGTAAAACCACTCTTATTAAAGAAGGATTATCTCAAGTATTGGGATTACCTTTTATATTTATTTCGTTAGGAGGTGCCCAAGATGGTTCATATTTATCGGGTGAAAATTATACTTATATTGGTAGTAAATGTGGTAAAATAATTCAGGAATTAAAAGCAACACAATGTATGAATCCTATATTTTACTTTGATGAATTGGATAAGGTAAGCACAACAGAACGCGGACAGGAAATTATTAATTTGTTAATACATATTACTGATTTTGCACAAAATACCCATTTTCAGGATATTTACCTTGATGGTATTACAGTTGACTTATCTAGAGCAACATTTATTTTTTCTTTTAATGATAGAAATAAGATAAGTCCAGTATTACTTGACCGAATGGAAATTATTAAGTTTCATTCTTATTCTAACGCCGAAAAAAAATATATTACAGAACATTATCTTTTACCTAATGTTATAAAACAATATTTTGGGGAGGACGATAATAAAATTGAAATTATATTTAATACAAAAACCAAATCTAAAATATTAGATAAAATATTAAATAAAATAATTGCAAACAATATTACTAGGGTAGATAGTAATATAAAACATATTGCTAGAAAGAAAATACAAAACCATAAAAACCATAAAAAACATAATATGCTGAACGTTCATTATATAATGAAACGGCGGATGGGTATTATGAAGAAAGCAAAATACTGTAATGGTGGTATGAGATATATTAAACGAAATTTGGAACGTATTATATCAAAGATAAATATTGATAGGTTAGAAAAAGTAAATGGATTAAGTGATGATATACAAAATAAAACAAAAACAACAACAAAAACAAAAACAAATATTGCAGATGAAAATATATAAATTTAAACGTTTAATTTCTTTATATTTTTTACTTATGTTTTTTTATGTTTAATGCGTTTTCTTATGTTTTCCGATGAGAGTTCTTATGACAATATAATTTTATTATTTTTGGAGGAAGATTATCTAGACTAGTAATTTGATTGCAAGAACAATATAAATATATTAGTGTTTGAGGAAGATTATCAAGCTTGGCAATCTTATTGCCAGAACAATATAATCCTATAAGTGTTGAAGGAAGATTATCTAATCTTGTAATGTTATTGTATCCACAATATAATTCTATTATTGTTGGAGGAAGATTATCTAGATTAGTAATATTATTGCAATGACAATCTAATTCTATTATTGTTTGAGGAAGATTAGATAATCTTGTAATTTCATTTTCAGAACAATTTAATTTTTTTAAATTAGTATAGATACTTAAATCTGGTAATTTTGTTAATCCTTTATTAGATAAATCTAATTCAGTAATACTTGCATAGTCCATTATATTTTATTTTTATTATTATAAAAAAATATACAAAAACATAATCAAATTTCAATTTTTATTTATGTTTTATTGTGTTTTATTTATGTTTTATTGTGTTTTCTAATGTTTTCTAATGTTTTCTAATGTATGATTAAAATCATATTGTAATGGATTACCAGAACAATATAATTCTATTATTGTTGGAGGAAGATTATCTAACGTGGTAATAAAATTGCTGGCACAATCAAATATTCTAAGTGTTGAAGGAAGATTATCTAGCTTGGTTATTTGATTTTTATGACAATATAATTCTATTAGTGTTTGAGGAAGATTATCTATACTAGTAATTTGATTTCTATGACAATATAATGTTGTAAGTGTTGAAGGAAGATTATTTAGACTAATAATAAGATTGTCAGAACACTCTAAATATGTAAGTATTAGGGGAAGATTATCTAAACTGGTAATCTTATTATTATAACAATTTAAATATATTATTGTGTGAGGAAGATTATCTAAACTAGTAATTTGATTACTACAACAAATTAATTCTATTATTGTTGGAGGAAGATTATCTAATCTGGTAATTTGATTATTAGAACAATATAATTTTGTAAGTGTTTGAGGAAGATTATCTAGATTAGTAATATTATTATATCCACAATTTAATTCTATTATTGTTGGAGGAAGATTATCTAGCGATGTAATATTATTAAAAGAACAATTTAATTTTTTTAAATTAGTATAGATACTTAAATCTGGTAATTTTGTTAATTCTTTAATAGATAAATCTAATTCAGTAATACTTGCATAGTCCATTATGTTGTTTCTATTTTTTTTCTACTTTTTCTATTTTTTTCTATTTTTTCTATTATAATAAAAAATATACAAAAACACAACTAAATTTCAATTTTATTATTATTATGTTTTCTAATGTTTTCTAATGAAGGTTCAAAATCATATTGTAATGGATTTCTATGACAATATAATTCTATTATTGTTGGAGGAAGATTATCTAGTGTGGCAACCTCATTGCAGATACAATCTAATATTGCAATTGTTAATGGAAGATTATCTAGACTAGTAATATTATTGTATCCACAATTTAAATATGTAAGTGTTAATGGAAGATTATCTAGACTAGTAATTTGATTATGACTACAATATAATGTTGTAAGTGTTAATGGAAGATTATCTAGACTAGTAATATTATTAGTACGACAATCTAAATATGTAAGGTTTAGTGGAAGATTATCTAGACTAGTAATTTTATTATTAGAACAATCTAATTTTATTATTGTTGGAGGAAGATTATCCAGACTAGTAATTTGATTGCCTAAACAATTTAATTCTGTAAGTGTTAGTGGGAGATTATCTAGACTAGTAATTTGATTACCAATACAATTTAATTCTGTAAGTGTTGGAGGAAGATTATCTAGACTAGTAATATTATTGTATCCACAATATAATTTTATTATTGTTAGAGGTAGATTATCTAGACTAATAATATTATTGTATCCACAATGTAATTCTATTATTGTTGGTGGAAGATTATCTAGACTAGTGATATTATTGTATCTACAATATAATTTTATAAGTCCATTACAAAGATTATCTAGACTAGTAATTTGATTATAAGGACAATTCAATATTTCTAGAGTTAATTGAAGATTATCTAGACTTGTAATTTTATTATCAGTACAACTTAATTCTGTAAGTGTTATTGGAAGATTATCTAGCTTGACAATCTTATTACCAGAACAATATAATTCTATTATTGTTGGAGGAAGATTATCTAAACTAGTAATTTTATTGTTGACACAATATAATTTTTTTAAATTAGTATAGATACTTAAATCTGGTAATTTTGTTAATCCTTTATTAGATAAATCTAATTCAGTAATACTTGCATAGTCCATTATGGTTTTCTACTTTTTCTACTTTTTCTATTATAATAAAAAATATACAAAAACACAACTAAATTTCAATTTTTTCTTATGGTTTATTGTGTTTTCTAATGTTTTCTAATGTAGGTTCAAAATCATATTGTAATGGATTACCAGAACAAAACAATATTTCTAGAGTTAATGGAAGATTATCTAGACTAGTAATATTATTATTACGACAATCTAAATATGTAAGTGTTAATGGAAAATTATCTATTCTACTAATTAGATTGTTAAAACAATTTAATTCTATTATTGTTGGAGGAAGATTATCTAGCTTAGAAATATTATTATTAGAACAATTCAATATTTCTAGAGTTAATGGAAGATTATTTAGACTATTAATATTATTGTATCCACAAATTAATTCTATTATTGTTGTAGGAAGATTATCCAGTCTAGTAATTTTATTGCTAGAACAATCTAATTCTATTATTGTTGGAGGAAGATTATCTAGACATGTAATTTCATTATAATAACAATATAATTCTTTTATTGTTGGATGAAGATTATCTAGCGTGGCAATCTTATTACCAGAACAATATAATTTTATAAGTGTTGTAGGAAGATTATCTAGACTAGTAATTTGATTGTTAAAACAATTTAATTCTATTATTGTTGGAGGAAGATTATCTAGACATGTAATTTCATTATAATAACAATATAATTCTATTATTGTTGGAGGAAGACTATTTAGCAAAGTAATATTATTTTGAGAACAATTTAAATATGTAAGTGTTGGTGGAAGATTATCTAGCGTAGTAAGTTTATTTTTAGAACAATCTAATTTTTTCAAATTAGTATAAATACTTAAATCTGGTAATTTTGTTAATCTTTTATTAGATAAATCTAATTCAGTAATACTTGAGTAGTCCATTATTTTTGTTTTCTTTTATCTTTTTTCTACTTTTTCTATTTTTTCTATTTTTCTATTTTTTCTATTTTTTTATCTATTATAATAAAAAATATACAAATACAAAAATAAATTTCAATTTTTATTTATGTTTTCTTGTGTTTTATTTTTTATTGTGTTTTCTTATATTTTCTAAAGTAGGATTAAAATCATACATTAATGGATTACCATAACAATATAATTCTATAAGTGTTAATCGAAGATTATCTAGACTAATAATGTTATTATCGCGACAATCTAATTTTATTATTGTTGGAGGTAGATTATTTAAACTAGTAATATTATTATTATAACAAACTAGTGTTGTTATTGTTGGGGCTAGATTATCTAGACTAATAATATTATTGTATCCACAATATAATTTTCTTATTGATGAAGGAAGATTATCTAGACTAGTAATAAGATTTTGAGAACAATCTAATTCTATTATTGTTGGAGGAAGATTATCTAGATTAGTAATTTGATTATTAAAACAATTTAATACTATTATTATTGGAGGAAGATTATCTAACCTGATAATTTTATTATGATTACAATTTAATTCTATTATTGTTGGAGGAAGATTATCTAGGCTATTTATAAGATTATCTGAACACTCTAAATATGTTAGTGTATGAGGAAGATTATCTAGCCTAGTAATTTGATTACCATAACAATTTAAATATGTAAGTGTATGAGGAAGATTATCTAGACTAGTAATGCAATTTGCAGAACAATCTAAATATATTATTGTTTGATGAAGATTATCTAGATTAGTAATTTGATTTCTAGAACAATGCAATATTTCTAGAGTTAATGGAAGATTATCTAAACTTGTAATTTTATTATTAGAACAATGTAATTCTATTAGTGTTAGAGGCAAATTATCTAGAATAGTAATTTTATTTTCAGAACAATCTAAATATGTTAGTGTTGGGGGAAGATTATCTAGCATGATAATCTCATTTTCAGAACAAGTTAATTTTTTTAAATTAGTATAGATACTTAAATCTGGTAATTTTGTTAATCCTTTACCTGATAAATCTAATTCAGTAATATATGAATAGTCCATTGTGTTTAATTTTTTCGATATTGTTTCTACTTTTTCTATTATAATAAAAATACAAAAAACACAAAAAAAATTCAATTTTTTTCTTATGGCTTATTGTATTTTCTTATGTTTTCTAATGTAGGTTCAAAATTATAATGTAATGGATTACCATAACAATATAATTCTATTATTGTTAGAGGTAGATTATCTAACCTGGTAATTAGGTTGCCATAACAAAATAATGTTATTATTGTTAGAGGAAGATTATCTAGACTAGTAATTTTATTAATAGAACAATCTAAATATATTAGTGTTTGAGGAAGATTATCTAGACTAGTAATAAGATTTTTAGAACAATATAATTTTGTTATTGTTGGAGGAAGATTATCTAGACTAATAATTTTATTGCTAGCACAATATAATTCTATTATTGTTGGAGGAAGATTATCTAAAGATGTAATATTATTAAAAGAACAATATAATTTTTTTAAATTAGTATAGATACTTAAATCTGGTAATTTTGTTAATTCTTTATTAGATAAATCTAATTCTGTAATATTTGCGTAATCCATTATGTTTTATCTGTTTTATCTGTTTTCATCTGTTGTATCTGTTTTCATCTGTTTTCATCTGTTTTCTACTTTTTCTATTATAATAAAAAATACACAAAAACATAATCAAATTTCAATTTTTTTCTTATGGTTTAGTGTGTTTTATTGCGTCTTCTTATATTTTCTAAAGTAGGATAAAAATTATATTGCAATGGATTAGCAGAACAATTTAAATATGTAAGTTTTAGAGGAAGATTACCTAGACTAATAATATTATTGTGAGAACAATCTAATTCTTTTATAGTTGAAGGAAGATTATCTAACCTTGTAATTTTATTATTAAAACAATATAAATATATAAGTGTTAATGGAAGATTATCTAAACTGGTAATTAGGTTGCTATAACAATATAATGTTATTATTGTTGAAGGAAGATTATCTAAACTAGTAATTTGATTTCTATAACAATCTAATTCTATAAGTGTTGGAGGTAGATTATCTAGACTAGTAATTTTATTACTGGCACAATGTAATTTTGTTATTGTATGTGGAAGATTATCTAAACTAGTAATTTGATTATGAGAACAATATAATTTTGTAAGTTTTAATGGAAGATTATCTAGAGTGGCAATCTTATTGCCATAACAAACTAATTTTGTAAGTGTTTGTGGAAGATTATCTAGACTAGTAATTTGATTGCCTGCACAATATAATTTTTTTAAATTAGTATATAGACTTAAATCTGGCAATTTTGTTAGTTTTTTATAAGATAAATTTAATCCAGTAATTGTTGAGTAGTCCATTGTTTTTTGATTTTTTCGATATTGTTTCTACGTTTTCTATTATAATAAATATAAAACAAAACTAAATTTCAATTTTATTATTGTTGTATTTTCTAATGTTTTCTAAAGTAGGAGTAAAATTATATTTTAATGGATTATTATAACAATATAATTCTATTATTGTTGGTGGAAGATTATCTAGCGTGGCAATAAGATTGCCTGCACAATTTAATACTATTATTGTTTGAGGAAGATTATCTAGTGTGGCAATAAGATTGCCACCACAATATAATGTTATTATTGTCTGTGGAAGATTATCTAGACTAGTAATTTGATTATTATAACAATCTAATTTTGTAAGTATTGGAGGAAGATTATCTAGACTAATAACAAGATTGTCAGAACAATCTAAATATGTAAGTATTAGGGGAAGATTATCTAAACTGGTAATCTTATTATTATAACAATTTAAATATATTATTGTCTGAGGAAGATTATCTAAACTAGTAATTTTATTATGACTACAATATAATGTTGTAAGTGTTAATGGAAGATTATCTAAACTAGTAATTTGATTATTATAACAAACTAATTTTGTAAGTGTTAATGGAAGATTATCTAGACTAGTAATTTCATTGTGAGAACAATCTAAATATGTTAGTGTTGGTGGAAGATTATCTAGAATGGTAATCTTATTGTTAGCACAATATAATTTTTTTAAATTAGTATATAGACTTAAATCTGGTAATTTTGTTAATCCTTTATAAGATAAATCTAATTCAATAATGTTTGAGTAGTCCATTATATTTTTATTTTTTATTTGTTCTTTTGTCTATTTTTTACTAATTTTACTATTATAATAAAAAAATACAAAAACATAATACAATTTCAATTTTTTATTATGTTTTCTTGTGTTTTATTTTTATTGTGTTTTCTAATGTTTTCTAATGTAGGATTAAAATCATATTGTAATGGATTACCAGAACAATATAATTCTATTATTGTTGGAGGAAGATTATCTAGACTAGTAATTTTATTATTACGACAATATAATTCTGTAAGTGTTAGTGGGAGACTATCTAGACTACTAATATTATTGCAAGAACAATCTAATTCTATTATTGTTGGAGGAAGATTATCTAGACTAGTAATGTGATTTGCAGGACAATCTAATTCTATTATTGTTGGAGGAAGATTATCTAGACTAGTAATTTTATTATTACGACAATATAATGTTATTATTGTCTGTGGAAGATTATCTAGACTAGTAATTTGATTATAATAACATTGTAATAATGTAAGTATTGGAGGAAGATTATCTAAACTGGTAATTTCATTGTTAGAACAAATTAATTCTATTATTGTCTGTGGAAGATTATCTAAACTAGTAATTTGATTATAATAACAATGTAATTTTATAAGTGTTAAGGGAAGATTATCTAGCGATGTAAAATTATTGTATCCACAATATAATTCTGTTATTGTCTGTGGAAGATTATCTAGCGATGTAATATTATTGTGAGAACAATCTAATACTGTTATTGTCTGTGGAAGATTATCTAGACTACTAATTTTATTTCTGGAACAATATAACTCTGTTAATGTCTGTGGAAGATTATCAAGACTGGAAATTTGATTAAAAGAACAATATAATACTTTCAAGTTAGTATAAATACTTAAATCTGGTAATTTTGTTAATCCTTTATTTGATAAATTTAATTCAGTAATATTTAAGTAGTCCATTGTATTTTTATTTTTTATTTGTTCTATTTTTTACTGCTTTTACTATTATAATAAAAAATACAAAAACATAATACAATTTCAATTTTTTATTATGTTTTCTTGTGTTTTATAATGTTTTTTAAAGTAAGTTCAAAATTATATTGCAATGGATTACCAGAACACTCTAAATATGTAAGTATTGATTGCAAAAAGAAAAAGCATACAAAAGCATAAAAAAAGATATTTACATATTTACATATTAGGATATTCTTGGGGTGGTGTTAAATTTTTACCACGTCCCATAAACATTTTTACTTGTTCTGGAGACATGCATAATTGTCCTG
>Ga0214921_10012475_pt1 | contig 10149 bp, 11 predicted proteins | sample LL1505_MetaG_FD_177992 | JGI IMG/M metagenome (GOLD analysis project Ga0214921, IMG submission 177992) | Freshwater microbial communities from Lake Lanier, Atlanta, Georgia, United States - LL-1505 | ecosystem: Environmental > Aquatic > Freshwater > Lake | place: USA: Georgia | collected...
TTAGGTGATTTGGCTCGTGAAATCGCAGAAGAAACCGCAGGTAATTTAGATATGGATTTTGAAAACATCACTGATGTGAAGGATGTATTTCAAAAGATGTTTAAGAATCCAGGAAAATTGATGAGTATAGTTAAAAATGTGGGTGATAAATTAGATTCAAAAATGAAGTCTGGAGAGATTAACCAGACCGAATTGATGACTGAAGCAACTGAAATGATGAATAAAATGAAAAACATGCCTGGAATGGAGGATATACAAAGTATGTTGGGTAAGATGGGTGGTTTGGGTGGTCTAAGTGGACTTGGTGGTAAAAACGTAAAAGTGAATACGGGTGCGATGCAGGCGCAAATGGATAAAAATATGAGGATGATGCAAAATAATGAAAGAATGAAGAAAAATCTGGAAATTCGTAAAATGGCAAAAGCCGCCGCGGCGGAAAATGCCAAGGTTGCTCAAGAAAAGCCGCCATTAACCGACAAAGAAATAGAAGATTTAATCAATAGTATTCAACAAACATCTGGTAAAGCGGAAAAATCGCCGCGACCTGGGTCAAATGGAAAAGTCGGTGAGACTGGAGGAAAAAAGAAGAAGAAGGGTAAAAAATAAAAAATTTAAAAATGATAATTATATAATTATTATATAAATTAATACATAAAGATTATTTGTAATAATTTATACTTATGACTAAAAAAGTAGCAATATATAATGGATTACCATGTCATTATGAAATGTTTGGGTATATTATCTATTTTTGTCTTGTTAAAAATTATACCTTGGAAATATTTACTGAAAAAATATTTGACACTGGTTGGTTACAATTTTATACAAATATATTTCAAAGCTATATAAATTTTAAATATAGAGCTTATGATGATTTTGAAAATGAAGATGTTAGAAATAACTTTGATATTATTTTTTTAACAACGGATGATGATTGTAGATTTAAATATAATTGGATGAATCAAAAAGTAATATGTATAAATCATTATTACAAGTGTAGAAGAATCGATTATTTTGATTGTTTAGGGGTTCGTCCATTTATAGAAAACAAAATAAAATGGGGGTTACCATGTTTTCCGGTATTTGATAACCACATAAAAATAATCAATAATGATGTAATGAACGTATGTATTGTAGGTGGTGGTAATTTAGAGACAAATTTATATAACACATCTGTTATAAACCGTTTGAAAAGTAAAAAGAAAATAGTATTACACATAATAACAAGATTTGTTACAAAAAATATGTTTACTGATATGAATATTCAAAGTGCGAATGAAAGTATTGAAATTCGATTATATCAACGCATAAATACAGATAATATGTTTCAAGTATTAAGGTCTGTAAATTACATGTTGACCGATGTAACTATAAATAATGACCATAATACAGGATATAGTATGTCGGGGTCAATACCTCTTGCTTTTTCTTCTTTATCTAGAATAATAATATCAAGTCAAAATAATAAATTATATAAATTTTCTTCCGCATTAGAGTTTGATTTAACAACAAATGATGATATATTTTTACATGATAATACAGATGAAACAACTGATTTAATAGTGAATGAACGCGATACTTTAGTTAAAATGTTTCATGATAATGTTGATGAAATAATTGATAAAAATAAATTATAATTTTTATAATATAATAAATAAAATTATAAAAATTAAGTAATCCTATATTATATATAATGACATCCTATATTCCATTCTGGTCTAATGATCCAACAGTATTATTTAATAAAAAATATATATTGGAATTATTTCCTCAAGAGGGTATGACATTTGATGAAAAATTAAATGCGATTACTCGATTAATTATATTACTATGTATTTTAGGATTTATGATAACCCGTTCTTATAGATTTTTATTAAATGGTGCGATTGCGTTGTTTATCATTTACATAATGTACAAGACTCAAAAACAATTCATTATAAGCGAATTAACAAAAAACACGGGTGAAAACGATAAAAATAAAGAAGGTTTTTCAAATAATGCAAAAACAGATTATAATAAAGATGATACAATAGACGCATCACTTAAAATTATTAACCCTGAAACATTAAAGACATATTTAAAAAGTGATTTTGAAAATGTGAATAAAAATAATCCACTTGGAAATGTATTATTAACTGAAATTATGGATAAACCTACTCGTAAGTCAGCTCCACCATCCTTTAATACAGAAGTATATGAAGATATTAGCAATAATACAAAAAAAATGATTCAAACATTGAACCCTGGTATTAAGAATACAAATCAACAATTATTTGGGGATTTAGGAGAAAAATTTGAATTTGACCAGTCAATGTGGCAATATTATTCAAACCCAAATACGAAAATACCAAATGACCAGGGAGCATTTGCCGATTTCTTGTATGGAGATATGCCATCTTGTCGTGGTGGTGATGATATTGCTTGTGTCAAAGATAACTTTAGGTATAACTTGTATTAAGTGTTTGATTTATTGGGTATTGGGATTTAGGTTTTAGGTTTTGGTTTGGATATTTTAAATATTTAGCGCATAAATAAAATGATATAAAAAGAAACGTATTTAATTATGTTTCTTTTTGTTTAGTAAAAAATAATGTAATATATATATAAATATGGCAAACGTCTCAAATTATACTTTTGAAAATATGTCCAGAATTGGCAACGATAGTTGCTATTTAGACCAAGAAACCATCCAAAATAATAATTCTTGTAATTACTTATTACAAAACTACTTTGCGAATGATTGTAGTATGCGAAGACCTATTGATTTAGCAACAACTCAACCATGTGTCTTTTATAAAGGCGGTTATAATGTAGGAGCTGGTGGATGTAATATAGACGAAAATTCAAATTTAATGATTGGAAGTATACAGACTCATCCAAAATGCCGTATTGATTTGTTTCAACGCCCATTTGCCACTGTTCCATTCATGGGTAGAGGTTCAGTTGACCCTATTTTAGAAGCACAAATTCAACAAGGTGAAAATATTACCAACAAGCGTTCGGTAACCAACTTACCAGAAAAGAGTTACCTGAAATATAGTCAAACTCCATTGTTACCTGATGTGAAACAGAAGATAGAAAATCCTGCTTATTGTGTTGAAAGTGTTGCTTCTGAGGGATGGGTGCGCGGTGGTGTTCCATCTCGTGAATTAACTCGTGACCGCGAATATTACAATTCTAAGGGTAAAAACACGAATATGTAATCATTTTTCTAAATAATACAATTTTTGTATTCTATTGTATTATTTATTTTGATAAATTTGATAAATTCCTAAATTTTTAGATTCTTAAAATTTATTTTAATGAGCCAACGCACATACTGTAAATAAGACGTGATTGGAAATATAAAATAGCATATGTTAGTATTGGTAATAATGTCATTAAAACACTACTAAAAGTTTTTTTCTTAAGATTAATAACTTCAATTAAAGATGCAATAACTGCAAGTAAAGAAATAATAAATACAAAAACTAGAACAAAAAAGTAATATAAGCACCATTCTTTTCCTAAAGGACTAAAAAAAGTATTCATTAAAGAATCCATTATAAAATAATGGAAGAAAATATTTTTTTTATGAATATAATCTTTATTATGATTTAGAAAAATATGTTTTTACTAAAGTACGTAAATAACGAATGGTGTATAATACAAAAATGATATGTACGTATTATTATTATGACCCCGAATTAAAAAAGAAAATTCCAAAAGAATTAATTGTTTCAAATTTAGACTTTGTCGAAGAACAAGATGACGATATATGTGATTTAATTTATCAAACTGATTATTTACAAATATTTGGAGTGGTCGAATTTGATTACAAGACAATAAATACGGAAATGAAAAGAATATATGAAACCGATGGCGTGAAAACAAACGCTAGATTACAAGAATGTATGAAAAAGGTGGCAAATATGTTTTTAAGTGAAGATTTAGAATTGGGATTTATGGCACTTTTTTCATATGACTATTTATTTTTGACCCATTTATGTATTTGTGATGTTTTGGAAAACGGGTCAATACAAGAAAAACACTTGAATTTACTTACCAATTTAGTTTTTCAAGAAAAATAATATTATATAGTTATAATAATATGGCATCTACCAGAAATTTAAATACACCAGGAAATTATAATTTAGAACAAAGACAATACCGAGATATGGAAACTTACACACTTTACCCAAATTCCCAGTATGGCGCAGCATACAATACCATGTTACCAGGAAATGGTGTAAATCCGGGTCAAGTCCCTTGGAATAAACTATCCAACAACGCAGTTCAAATTGAATCTTTTTTGTTTGGTATTAATTCCACAAATCTGGTTCAACCACAAGCACCTTTAGTGCCTGAATTGAAAACATTAGAAACTGCTAACTTTTTTGAAAGAATACCTGTTTTTATTCCAGAGCCTCTTGCTGTGGAAAAAAGTCAAAGACCATTTCCAGTTCCTTAATAAAATAATAACAAATAATAATCAATAATATTATTTTTATTTCTATGTAAAAATAATATGATTCACAATTATATTTTATAAATTTTGTATTTTTATTCGGCAAAAATCATATTACACCATATTTTTGCTCTTTCTGCCCAACTGCTTCTTTCCGCATATTTTCTACCAGTAAATCTTAATATATTTTTGTGTTCTTCTGTAATTGAAAACAAGACTTCTAACTCTTCACCTTCTTTTATTGGAATACCATTATCTTCCATAGTATTTATTAAACCAGCTACTGGGAAATAAACACACACAACCTCTGAACGTAACATTTCAAGAGCTGTTATACATGAGGTTTCTGGCCAATAACTAGGATATAACCATACATCACCTGTTGACATTAATTCATATAATGCGTCTCTACCGAGTCTACCTAGATGTTCTATACTTGGGGTTTGTTTAATGTATTCCAACATCTTTTCCTCTTCTTGATTTTTGGGGAAATTATTGTAACTAGATATTTTTAATTGCGCATCGGGATATTTTTCCAATATTTGGGGCCATAAATGTAATAGTCTTCCAAGTCCTCTTTCCGCACAAGATGTGTATATAAAACGATTTGGAACTTTTTGATTTAACGGATATTTAAACATTTCATTAATAATACCATTGTTTATTGTTACTATTTTATCTTTGATATCTGGATATTTATCGGTAAATAATTTTTTATGCCATTCTGTTAAACAAACCACATTGGTAATTCTATTATTCCATTTTTTAATAATATCGACATCACCCAAAAAGTTTGAACCATATGCGTGGAAACATGTATCGTGTGCCCACAAATATAATTTATAAAAAGACAGAAAATTTGAATATAGTTCTAAAAATCCAACATATCTAGATACAATGATGGTATGTATTGCGTTTTCTTTGAAAAAATTTGGAAGATTAAATAAATGAATATATCGAATGTTACCAACCGTTTCTTCCTCAACATCACCTGTTACGTATATTTCATAATCTTTTGGAAAATTTTGACTCAAATAAGAAACGGCTGTTTCAGACCCACCTAATGCTTTTGTCAAACTAGTCGTTTGATTCCATTTTTCACCCGACCAACCAGAAAAGAATACTATTTTTTTACTTTGTTTGCATTCTTCTATTGAAAAATTTTTATTTTCAACTAATTGAGTACTACCTGTAACGATTCCAAATTTTTGATAATTTATCATAAAATCATAACTTGAAACAGGATAACCGTTTTCTTCTATGAATTTTACGTATGTTTTGAATAAAGTAAAGAATTCATCTTTTTCACTATCCTGTATATGGTCTGTGAAAAATTGTAAATTAAACAACATACATTTTATAAAAAATTCCTGCATTCCTTTAAATTTTTTGGTAAATATAATTTTAAACATTTTCACACCTGTATTATAATTTCTTGTTTTTTCAGAAACAATAATCATATAATATGGAAGTAAAAACTGTAATATACTATTATCTACAAATAATTTGTCATTCACATTTATATGTAAATATCGATTCTCCAAAAAATCTTTAAGTAATGTGTAATAAGAATATGCGACTTCATTCATATTTTCACAACAATAATGTTGTATTAATTGAAATAATCCCTCACCTCTTTCATTATCATAATTATACGATTTCACACAATAATAAAAACCGTTTTCTGGTTGTTTCAACATTTGATAGCAATGATTTATTTGAGTACAACAGTGATATTTTTCTTGTGACCAATTATCATGTCCAAGAGTTTTTTTATACCAAATTATGGCATTTTCAAAATCTCCGTGGTCTTTATAACTGTTTGCACAATAAAACGCATATCTATTATATAATGTATCATTTTTTTCAATACATTCTTGATACGCTTTTTCCAATATTTTCGCATCTTTTAAATATTTATCCGGATTATTGGTATTTCTATCACCACATCTACCAGATACAGTATAATAATTACCAGATATAGTATATCTTGTTGGATGATGTTCAAATGGAACAATGACCTCGTGTAATACACCTACATATATCCATTTTTTTCTATTATTCACAAGTAATAATCTACCATACATATTGTTATCAATTACATTACCAAATTGAAACAAATATTCGTCATGTTCTAATACTTCTGGTAATTTAAAATCTCCACATATTTCATCATCCGCATCAAAAATTAAAACATAATCCGTTTTTTGATATGCGCATACAAGTGCCTGTGTTCTATTATATCCAAAATCTTTCCATTCATGTTGAACAATTTCTCCTGGTATATTCATTTCTTTAAAATATTCACAAATAACTTCGATTGTATTATCAGTTGAACCTGTATCACATATAACCCAATAATCAAATTTAATTTTTGCGTATAATTTTTGTAAAGTATCTCTTATAATTTTTGATTCATTTTTCACAATCATATTTAAACATATTGTTTTTTTTGAAGGTGAGGGTTCCTTTTCAGTAATCACCAATTCAACCATACTTGTTTATTTATTATAATTTTTAATATATTTAATTTGTTTTAACAATATATTTATTATTATTTAATTTTATTTGTAAATATTTGTAAAATAGTTACAAATTACAACGAAATCTAATATTCAGGTACATGTTTTTTGAATAAACATCCTTGACTAGATAAATCGCGGATTTCATTTGTTATAATTGCCGGATTTTGATACAAACAATTTGACATCCATATTTTTATGATACAAAAATTTTTTTTAGGAGATATAGTTATCCCGGTTACATTCGCAACAAATGACTCTTGACTACTGATTGATTCACCTACTAATAAATATGTTAGCTTACGCCAAACATCATATACATTTTTATTTGAAATCTTGTAAGAAAAACACCCACCATTTCGGTTTCGCGGGTCTTCCCAGATTGGTTTAATTCCGTGACGCATTATAAATAACATACAATTTTTGACTAAAACCTCAGGTAAGGTTTCAATAATAGCAATGGTACCTTCTACGGTTTCCATATCATATATTACTTTGTAACTATTTATACTCCAATCTGTATCATGAGGTAAATGCGCCCACAAAGTCCATTTATCTAATAAATGATGATATTCGGTTGTTTCAGGTGGTGTGTCTGTCGCCATTGTTGGTTGGGGAGTAACCATATAATGTATAATAATTCTATTTTTTTATATTGTTTATTAATTATTTATTTTTTGTTTTATTTTATTTTTTCATAACTTCCATCACTGCTTTCTTTACTTTTTTCGCTTTCTTCACTTTCTTCACTTTCTTCACTTTCTTCACTTTCTTCACTTTCTTCACTTTCTTCACTTTCTTCACTTTCTTCACTTTCTTCACTTTTTTCGCTTTCATCATTTTCTTCATTATTGATAATAAAATTATCTATCACTTCTATAATCTCATAATTATCTTCATATAAATGAAGAACATCTTTTTCACACATTTTAACCATATTTGCGTTTTGGTCAATTATATTCAAACTGTATTTACATGTTTCAGGTTTTTGATAAATTCCATGTCTTGTATACAATAAATAACAAACCACATATTTGTCTATTTTATTATTTGCTATATAGTAATTATTTCCACTGAAAAATAAATTTAAATCATAATTTAACTGTTTCAAGTCATTTTGAATATATATTTCAACGGATATAAAGGCGTATTTACACACAGTGTAATTAAATAATTTATTATTAATTCCTTGTGTATTATGTATAATAATTTTGTTTATTCGACTTGTTTGTGGTTCTGGAACAGAATATATTATAAATTTACAATAATCGGTTATATATAAATGCGCATTATCTTTATTACATGTAATAATTGCCTGATTTCCTGATATTATTTCTGTATTATCATCATCTGGATTTTTTGATATGTGTTTAAAAAATTCTAATAAGTTAGGGTTATCATTTATTATTTTTATGTATAATTGCTTTATTTTAATTTCAATAAATGTATAAAAATATATACAATAATATGATAGGTTCATTAATAATTTAAGTTCTTCCTCCGGATAAACATTTGACATAAAAATATGAAAAATTAAGACAGCTGATAAGAGTTTAAAAAACATATTATATTAATAAATATATATGTTTTTATATTGGTTTTCATAATATTTTTACAATTTGTACCATATGATTTTAGTAGGAAATAAAACTTTCATATTCAGGTGATGATGAACCAAATGGTACAGGTAAATTAGATGAATTTGTTGTAGAAATGATTGGTTTTGGTGGAGGAGGAGGAACGGGAGGAGGAACGGGAGGAGGAACTGGAGGAAGAACGTGAGGGGGAGGAGAAGGAACTGGTGGAAGAACGTGAGGGGGAGGAGGACCTGGGGGTGGTATAAAGTTAGGACATTGTTTACATATGTCAGTTATAGTTTCAGTATTTTTCAAAAAAGGGATATGAATGTATTTACTTAAACCATGTTTTGGATAAGGTCTTTCTATTATAAGTTCTTCGGGTTTTATTATATTATCTATTGGTTCATATTTTTTTTCTTCAGTTTTTCCAATACTGACATTCAATCCAAAAACATACAATAATGTACTAACAATTACACCAATAAAAAGTAATGGAAGTAAAACAAATATCCATGAAACTATTCCTAAATTTCGTTCACATAGTGAATTTAATAATAAAGTAATCATTATTGTTACAATTAATTTTATTATCGCAGTATTGTATAATCCTAAATATATGTCAATGGTCATTTGAATAATTGAAAAAAACAAATATATTAATGCGGGTGTACACAATTCGTTCATTTATACTATATTATACGCATAAAAAAATTATGCGTATAATTATCTTTATCTTATCTAATAGAAAAATGGTTCACCGTCTTTTAAATAACCAATTTTATTACCAGGGTCACCGTTTTCATCCACAGAATATATATTACCATTTTCTTCATTTTCAGTATAATATGTAACATCATCGATTTCTATTTCAAAAACTTCTTCCTCATCTTCTGCCTTGTTTTCTTCCTCTTCTTGTTCTTCCTCTTCTTCTACTTCTTCCTCTTCTAAGCCTGCGACTGTTTCTTCTTCTTCTTCTTCCTCAACCTCTTCTTCTACTTCTTCTAAGCTTGCGTCTGCTTCCTCTTCTTCAGCTTCCTCAACCTCTTCTTCTTCAGCTTCCTCAACCTCTTCTTCTTCAGCTTCCTCAACCTCTTCTTCCTCTTCTTCAGCTTCCTCTTCTTCTTCTAAGCCTGCGACTGTTTCCTCTTCTTCCTCTTCTTCCTCCTCTTCTTCCTCTTCTTCAGCTTCTTCTTCTAAGCCTGCGACTGTTTCTTCCTCTTCCAAGCTTGCGACGGTTTCCTCTTCCTCGGGTTCTGCCTCTTTTTTAGAAACAACAATATTTTTACTATTTAAACAAAAGAAATTGTCAATCGTACTTTTTGTCACCCCAGATTTATTTGAAATATCATCATGTATTTCTAAAACAATATTTTCTTTATTACTGGAATATTCTTTTTTTATTTTTTCCAATTCATTTTTATAATATTCCATTTCACTTTTACATTTTTCGAGTTCATTTGTTAAGTGTTGAACAGTAAAATCATACATTAATTTACTAACACCATTACGGATAACACCTCCAACATCATTTATTAAATTTTCAATCTTTGTATTCATGGGTATATTTTATTATAATAAATTTCGTTTAATACAGTTTAAA
>Ga0214921_10012477_pt1 | contig 10148 bp, 12 predicted proteins | sample LL1505_MetaG_FD_177992 | JGI IMG/M metagenome (GOLD analysis project Ga0214921, IMG submission 177992) | Freshwater microbial communities from Lake Lanier, Atlanta, Georgia, United States - LL-1505 | ecosystem: Environmental > Aquatic > Freshwater > Lake | place: USA: Georgia | collected...
ATTAATCATGACAGTTAGTTACTGCCAATTAAGAGGCGAGTACCTCATCTAGTAAGGTCGCTGCTTTTTCCTCATCAGTTCGCTCAGCTAGTGCTAATTCAGAAACTAAAATCTGCTTTGCCTTTGCCAGCATTCGCTTCTCACCAGCGGACAGACCACGATCTAAATCGCGGCGATATAAATCTCTAACAACTTCTGCCACCTTGATAACATCACCAGAGGCAAGTTTTTCTACATTTGCTTTATAACGACGAGACCAGTTAGTTGGCTCCTCTGTATATGGCTGGCGTAATACGTTAAATACTCGGTCAAGACCGGCGCTGTCTACAACATCTCGAACACCTACTAAATCAATGTTCTCAGCTGGAACGCGAACTGTTAGATCACCTTGGGCGACCTTTAAAACTAGATATACCTTCTCTTCACCTTTGATTATGCGCTTCTCAATTGCCTGAATCTGTGCTGCTCCGTGATGTGGATAGACAACGGTTTCGCCAACTTTAAATGTCATAGGAGGAAAAGGCCTTTCGCTAGGGGCTAATAATACCAGCATTTTGCGACCCAATTCACCCCATAGATTTGCCCCTTATTTTTAGGTTATTTCACACATTTAGATAACCTTTAACCATGGCCACCACCGTAAAAAGACTAATAGCTCTTTTAATTATTTCAACACTTGTTACAAGTTGTGGTTCTGGTCAAAATGCGGTTACTAGAAATTTTAAACAAGTAACTGATGGTGTTGAAGCACAAAGTGCTGAAATTAGATTACGTAATGTATTAATAGTTAAAACTGCTACAAATGATGCTGTACTTGTTGGCACCTTAGTTAGCTGGTCAGATGAATCAGATGCAATAACCGGCATAAGTATTAATAATATTCCTGCCACATTATCGGCTCCCAGCTTTGAGTTAGTAAAAAATAAGCCCGTAATCTTTGTTGGAGACAGCACAAATGCTGATGCTTATATCCCTGGTTTAAATAAAGTAGCTGGTGAGCGCATCCCTGTAACCTTTAGTTTTGCTACAGCAGCTCCAGTAACAGTTGATGCATTAGTTCTAAATAGTGAGGGTTTTTATAAAGATTTAGTTAGAAGTAATTAAGCTTTAAATACTTTAGTTTTCAAACTTATACCCAAGACCTCTAATGGTCTGAATATAAACTGGATTAGCAGGATCTGATTCAATCTTTGCACGCAATCGCTTAACATGAACATCTAAAGTCTTAGTATCTCCAAAATAATCAGAGCCCCATACTCGATCAATTAGCTGTGCGCGAGTAAGTACTCGCCCGCTGTTTCGAACTAGAAACTCAAGTAATTCAAACTCTTTAAGTGGAAGTGAGATTAAATCATCATTTATATTCACTTGATGTCGTTCTATATCGATTCGAACTGGGCCAGCAGTAATGACGCCTTGATCTGACTCTGTGTTATCACCTTGCCTGCGCAATACCGCTCTAATTCTGGCAACTAACTCTGCTTTTGAGTATGGCTTTGTTACATAATCATCTGCGCCAAGCTCTAGGCCAACAACTTTATCTACCTCAGTATCTTTTGCAGTTAACATAATTATTGGCACCGTAGATCTTAAGCGTAATTGTTTACACACCTCAGTACCAGATAAACCAGGCAACATAAGATCTAGTAATACAAGATCAGCCCCACCCTTATCAAAAGCTGCGATGGCGCCATCTCCACTATCTGCTAACACAACCTCAAAGCCCTCTTTACCTAATACATAGGAGAGTGCGTCTGAAAAAGATGCCTCATCTTCAACAAGTAATATTTTTGTCATTTTTTACCTTCACTCTTACTTTTACCTGAGGTTAAGTTACTTGAACTTAATGGGAATCTGATTGTAAAGGTGCTGCCGGCGCCTTCAACTGACCAGAGTGAAACATCTCCGCCATGATTTGTAGCAATATGTTTAACAATTGATAAACCAAGACCGGTGCCACCAGTTAAGCGAGATCTAGCTGGATCTACTCGGTAGAAACGTTCAAAAATTCGCTCTAAATCTTTCTCTGGTATTCCAATTCCTTGATCAGATACTGCAACTTCTGCAATTGCATCTGCCACCTTTAATGTAATGGCCACTCTAGTTGAATCAGGGCTGTAGTTGATGGCATTTTCAATTAGGTTATGAATAGCCATAGTTACCTGATTACGATCACCATTAATAATGGCTGGATTAATTTCCTCAAATAGAAGAGTAATTTTACGCTTCTCAGCATTTAATCTTGATTGATCAACTGCTTCATTTACTACTTCAGAAACATTAACTAGCTTTCCATTTTTAAGTGGATCATCATCTTGCAGCCTTGATAGATTAATAATCTCTTGAACTAGTTCAGATAATCGCTTTGCCTCAGATTGCATACGGGAGGCAAACTTGGCGATCGCCTCTGGATCATTACTTGCTTCTAAAACTGCCTCACTTAAGATGGATAAAGCGCCAATTGGCGTCTTTAGCTCATGTGAAATATTTGCCACAAAATCTCGGCGGATTGAGTCTAATCTGCGCATTTCACTATCATCAAAAATTAATATTGCAATTAGGCCAGCATCACCCATTGAAGTTACTCGCACTAACAGATCATGCGTACCAGCACCAATTGGTCCTCTGGGTAATTCAATGGTGGCATCTTGTTGTGAGCCACTTCTTCGTACTGCCCTAATTAGATTACTTAACTCTTTATTTAAAATACGTTCATCTTTTATTAGATTAAATGTTGTAATTCCTTCTGAATAATAGATAACTTGATCACTTGCGGTAATAACAATTGATTCAGCATCGATTGCATGTAGTAAATCAAAACTTTGGGTAGATAAATCACTTTGAATTTTAGAGTTGGCGGTATCACTTTCCTGCCTTTGATTAAACCGCCAGATCACCCCCTTATGGTAGGAGTTAGTTGCGCATCTGGTTAACCAGATCTACAAAATTACTGGCAATATCCCTAGTTTTAACCAATTATTAAAGACCTGTTCACTCACCTCCCCGCACGATATGGCTTTTGGGACTACCGTTAGCCAATGCGTGAGCAATTTCAAGAAGAGTTAAATTCCGTATCTGCCACATTAGTGCAGATGGCCGGTCTTGTTAAAACTGCTATGGAAAATGCAACCACCGCACTACTCACCGCTGATCTAGCTCTCGCTGAGCGCGTAATTGCTGAAGATTCGATAGTTGATGAAATTCAACATGAGTTAGATGCTAGAACAATTAATTTAATTGCCCGCCAAGGACCAGTTGCCTCAGATCTTCGCACCTTAGTTACCTCACTTCGAATGAGCGCTGATCTTGAGCGCATGGGAGATCTTGCCCATCACATCGCAAAATCTGCCCGTATGCGATATCCAGCAACTGCTGTGCCACCTGAGTTATCTCTAACAATTGAGGAGATGGGCAGAGTTTGTGTTCAAATTATTTCTAAAATGGCCAATGTAATTGAGAATAAAGATATTGATAAAGCACTTGAGCTTGAAGATGATGATGATGCAATTGACGCACTTCATCGAAAGATTATTCAGACCTTACTTGATCCAAATTGGAAGCATGGTGTTGAAACCGCGATTGATATGACACTTCTTGCTCGTTACTACGAGAGATGCGCTGATCATGCTGTTTCCATCGCTCGCCGAGTTTATTTCTTAGTAACTGGAGCTTACGCAAAACAATAAGGCTTTTACTTCTTTCCTTGATTAGCAACCGCTTCAATAGCATCTGCTGCAGCTTTTGGATCTAAATACCTACCGCCCTTAGTAATTGGCTTAAAGCTCTCATTTAATTCATATAAAAGCGGAATTCCAGTTGGGATATTAACCCCTGCAATATCAGTATCAGAAATATCATCTAAGTACTTAACTATTGCTCTAATTGAATTACCGTGCGCTGTTATTAAAACTACCTTGCCACTTTTTAGATCATTATTAATCTCATTATTTAGGTAGGGGATAACACGAGCTACTACATCTTTTAAACACTCAGTCTTAGGAAGTGACTCACCTAGATCTGCATACTTAGCATCATTTTTTTGTGAGTACTGATCATCATCTGCAATAGGTGGAGGTGGCACGTCAAATGACCGTCTCCATAATTTAAATTGTTCCGCGCCATACTCCTTAAGAGTTGCTGCCTTATCTTTTCCTTGCAGCGCTCCGTAATGTCTCTCATTAAGCCGCCAGCTGCGCTTAATTGGAATACCCACTACGCCGGCGCTTTCGAGTGCAATATCTGCTGTATTAATCGCTCTAGTTAGAAGAGATGTGTGAAGAACATCTGGAAGCAGGTTTGCTTCTTTTAGTAACTGACCTCCACGGGCTGCTTCAGTTCTTCCATTATCGGAGAGCTCAACATCAACCCATCCGGTGAATAAGTTCTTCGCATTCCACGCACTCTCACCATGTCTAAGTAAGATTAATTTGTAACTCATGGTCGTTATTCTTACATACAATCTTTAGATACTTAAATACAGCTAGTGTTTCTAAATTAGTGGATAACTAGGCAAGATCTCTCGCGCTGGTCCGGGGGTAAATCAACCTCTTAAATCCTGATAATCAAGTTGATTACCACTTTGGCAGTAAGTACTTAACTTAAATTAATTCTAAGTCTAAATCTGCTCTCAGCACGTGAAATGAAGTTATTAACAATCTGATCTTGGGAAAACTTAGACATATAAACAGCTTTTGCCTTTTCCGCCCTGCTATTCAAAGATTGGATATTAGCTAAGTGCTCTGAAATTAACTTTGCAAACTCATTAGGAGTTTCATTTTCAAAATATATAACTTGATCATCATTTGGCAATAACTCCTTGATTCCAGCGCTTTTCCTAGTCAAATAAGGAACTTCAAAATAAATTGATTCGTAAAACTTATGAGGAATAGTTCTGGCAGTACGACGGGAATTTCCAAGTTGACCGAGTGAAATCGCCGAATTTTTATATTGTTGAGCTAACTCCAGATCAGAAAGTCTTTTGGAGATGATTTCAACATTAGGAGAAAATTTAAGTTCACTGGGTAAATTAGTGGAAATAACTAATGCGCGTACCTCTGGATTAAGAAAAAACGAAGCTTTTGCAAAAAAATCTAGCCCGGATTCCAAATTATACTTACCTCTAAAAATTATTTGCTTAGGGTTTTTAGTTAATTCTGTTGCTTTAGGATTTAATGTATTAACCCCTGCTTCATTAAAGCCTGTGTAGGAGACAAAAACCTTTGATTTTCGAACAAAAAACTTTCGTTGTATGTTCTTTTTCTGACTTTCAGATTCAACTGATACCAGATTAGAAAATTTATAAGCCAAGAAATCAACTATATAAATCTTTATATAACTGAGTAATTTAACTAATACTGAATAATTTCTTGATAGCAATCCATCAATTAATGGCCACCCTGAATCGTAAATTATATTTGCTTGAGGCCAAGCCGCCCTACAGATAATTACTAAAATTGAGCAAGGGGAACCCACTACTACAATGCTTTGTTTCCCAGCTTCACCTTTAAGTTTACGAAGTGTTTTAAAAGTTTTTAAATAATTTTTCTTAGGAAAATTTATAGCTTGGTAGTTAATATTTCTACCAGTTAGTCCATGATACAAAACGCCGGTCCTAGAGTATGATAAATCTTCCCAGGAGAGGAAATAGAGATGTTTGATATTTTCCATAATTATTCCTCAAATTATAGTGCCATTTCTTAATAAATTAACGTTAAAAATTCACTGCTGGGGCGGTCTCGGATCTCAGTTATTGGCCCTAAATTACTATTTAAGAGTTCAGGAAATGTTTCCAGGCAAACGAATAATTCTTGTTTTGCATACTGGTGGAATAACTGCCCGAAGTTCTGAAATTGATTTTTTAAGCAGCAAAATTAGGCTACTTAAAGTTGATGATTATCGTGCCAGTTTGAATAGTAAAAAGTTGCGTAATAGTGGTTCTAAATCGATTTTCTCTTTTATAAAAATATGTATCAAATTTCTTGCTAATTACTTTAGGTTAGTGATTACAGATGATAGAAAAGTTTTTAAAGTTAGATTTTGGACAAATTCCGTGAGGTGTACTTACACATCAAATGTTTTAAGGCAACAGGATATTGTTCATATGGCAGGTATTCTCGGAATAGATTCAAATAGTTCAGGGCAAAATTTTCTTGGTGTTCATTATCGGATGGGTGACTTACCTACTTTAAAGCCAAGTGCTTTAGTACCATTGAATTCAATTTCTATTGTTGTAAATGAATTAATCAAAGCAGGAGCTGTTTTTGGAAAGGTAAAAATCTTTTCAGATTCGATTGTAGATAATTCTAATTTACAACTTCCTAAAGAAATATATTCTGAGTGCATATCTGTAGATACACTGCAAACTATTCGTGAGCTATCTAAAGCCCAATATTTTATTGGCACAAGCTCTAAAGTTTCACTCTGGGTTGCAATTTTTCGGTGGGCACTTGATGCCCCTGGTGATGTCTATTTGCCTACATCGATCATAAGTCAGTTTGTTGAATTAACTAACATTGATAGATCTAAATCTGTAAATATTAAAACTTATAGCTAGGTTAATTTAAGGTATTAAATGCTCAAACGCTTTTAGATTAGCCAGTGACTCACCACGTGAAACTCGCCAGGCCCACTCACGCCTTATGGCGGATGAAAAACCTAACTCAAGTAGTGGATTAAAGGACGAGTCAGCATATTGCAGTACGGCCCCTAGTATGCGATCAATCTCTTGTTCATTAACAGCCGGTAGTGGCAGTCTGCCTACTAAATAGATATCACCTAACTCATTAATAGCGAATGCAATTGAATACATACTGGCGTTTTTCTTAAGCAGGTACTCATACACTTTTTCTTTATTCTCATCAGGTTTTCTAATCACAAAGGCGTTAATACTTAGCGAGTGATCGCCAATAATTAACGCGCAATGAGTCTGCTGCTTAGCATCCCCTGGCAACGTTATGAGATAAGTATTTTCATCCTTTTGCTCATAATTTAAATTATGGCTTTCTAGAAAATCATCAATTACAGCTGCTGGCTCAAGCATCGCCTGCCAACCGTAGTTTTGATCTAGTTTGTTTAGATAACGCCCAGTCATACACATCTAAAGTTTTTCTAGCGGTGTTCTCCCAACCAAAGTGAGATGCATGCTCAACTGCGCCCATTGATAACAACAGCCTTCTGGTAGGTTCAGTAATTAATCTAGAGATAACTGCTGACCATGCCTTTGGATCATGACCATCTACTAATGAACCTGAAATTCCATCAGAGACTGCAGTTCGAAGGCCGCCAATTGCAGTTGCAACAACTGGTGTGCCACAAGCTTGGGCTTCAAGAGCCACTAGACCAAATGATTCTGAGTAACTTGGCACGCACACTAAGTCACTTGCTCTATACCAATCAGGTAATTGATCACGAGATACTGGATTAATAAAGTGTGTAACATCTTCGATTTTTAAAAACTTTGCAAGTACTTTTAATTTCTCAAGCTCATCACCACTACCTGAGGCACCACCCATAATCACAACTGCAAGCTTTGCCCGAAGATGCGGTGAGTGAGAGATCATCTCTGCAGCTGCCCGTAGTAATACATCAGGGCCCTTGTGGGGCTGAATACGGCCAACAAAGGTAATCATTATGGCATCGGGTGCAATATTTAATTTAACCCTTGCAGATGCTTTACCGCTACCCGGTGCAAAGGTTTGTAAATCAACACCTGGGGCGACAACAAAAACATTATCTGGGCAGGCGTCATAAAGTGAAACCAAAGATGCAGCCTCTGCATCTGTGTTAGCAATTAAGCCAGTGGAAGCTTTAATAACTTGTTCTTCACCTATTGCCCTTGTGTGTGGCTCAGGTGTTTCACCCTCGGCAAGATTTAAGTTTTTAACCTTTGCGGTGGTGTGCATGGTGTGAATTAATGGAATACTAGTTCGCTCACTAACCATCCAGCCTAACTGTCCTGATATCCAGTAATGTGAATGAAGTAATGAGTAGTAATCATTTGGTAACTCTTTTTGATAATTCATAAATGAGCTAGTTAGGGCGCCTAATTGGCTAGGTAGTTCCTCTTTAGATAATCCTTCAAAGGGTCCTGCAACTAAATGCTTAACATTTACACCCTCTGCTATTTCAACAGACTCTGGCAGATTTGCATGATTTGCTCTAGTAAAAATATCTACGCCAACACCAGATTGCGCCATCTTTTTAGCGCTCTCAACAACATAAACATTCATCCCACCAGCATCGCCCATACCTGCTTGATCAAGAGGTGAGGTGTGCACCATTAAGGTTGCAATGCGTGATTTTTTACTGTGCTTCATAGGTTAATTCTAACTTACATATTCTTTAGTGAATTTTCTAGCCTGCCCGCTCAAGGGATGACCACATATAAGCCTGAAGATCATGCCCATCTTTGCCAACATCTAACGAGGTGAATAATTGACCCTCAACTAATCCATATAACCTAGAACCAGAATCAATAGCTTTCTTACTTGGTGATTCATACGCCTTATCCATGGCAAGTTGAATCTTTGGTCCACGTATTAATCCAAGCCAGCCTTCATTAGTACCAGAGTTATGAGAGAGGACAACTTCTAGAACTTCTTTATCACGCAGGCGCCAGAAGCCAACCTCACTGTCATATGGCTTAACAATCTCGCTATTACTATCTATTACCCATGTTCTTGAGAAGTAATTTAAATGATCTTGCCCATCTTGATTAAATGAAACCTCTTGAGCAAACTCAAAACCTTCTATATTTGGATACTCACAGCGACCTTTTCCCCGCCAAGTGCCAATTAGCCAAGCAAGTGGCATTAACTCTGGATGCAGATTTTCTGGAATAGAAAAAACCATTAGTTATTCCCCTTTTTTAGTTCTTTAATGCTCTTCTTCATTCCTCGCACGCCCTTAGTAATTAAAAAGATTGAAAAAATTAGGCTTACGGCTATTAGTAACACAGTCGTAAAGATCTCCATTAGGTAAGTCTATCTAAGAAAAATCACTAGATGTGACTACGCAATCACTTTGGTCTTAACGCGATTTAAGGATAGAAACTAATCTTTCTATCCAGCCATTTAACTCATGTTGCTTAATTGCTACCTCATACCTGCGATCAACTTCACTTTGGCGTTTATTGCCGTCTAGATTCAAAAGTAGTTCAGCTTCATCCTTTAAAGAGTTGTACGTGCCTGTGTCAATTAAATTCCAACTCCCAAAAATCTTTCTATACTCATTATTAATAGTTATGACCGGCAATCCCGAGAAAGTTGCTTCAACTATTGTTTTATCAAGTGAGCCTTGAAATGAATGAATAAAACAATCATAAGTTTGAAGAATTTCTGGGAGCGAACTTCTTGGTATATGGGGAGTAAACTTTAACCAACCCAATTGGACTTCTGAATCAAATTTTGCTTTTACATTTGACTCATAATCTTTAAATCTATCACTGGAAGGTGATCCAATTACTTCTAATTTTAAATCTGGAAAATTACTACGCAGTTTTTTAACTTCATAAACTATTTCTTTGATATTTTTTGAGGGATCAAATCGACCGATATGCACTAAGTTTTTTACTGGCTGAGTTTTTGAACTTTTCTTTTTAAATTTTTGACTATTTATTGATTGGCCAATTGGGAAAACCTTACTTCCCTTTAATGGGCAAGAGCCCGGAGTTGAGGTAATGATGCCATTTGTAAGTAATCTAGAAACTTTTAATAAAATACCATTACTAGTGTGTGCAAACCAAAGGTAGTGTTTTAATTTTATAACTCTAGTAATTGGTGAGATAAATGCAGATTGGACTGATGTCATATGAGAGAATAAAACGGTAAACTTTTCACTTCTAATCGTTTTTATAAATATTTTTAAAAATCTTAATAAACTTGAAACTCTCTTTCCTTCTACCCAATCAAATCTAATTACTTTCACATTCTTCTCAGTGTTACAAACTCCTACTTGAGCAGTTAGAACTGTGATTTGATCAAATTTTGGTGATAGCTGATTTACTAGTTCTATCTGGTGGGAGAAAACTTGACTTTTTTCATCCATCGCATAATTGATAACTAGAAGATTAGATGCTTGCAAATTTTGCCCCCATTTTGATCCAATCTTATTGAGATTACCTATACTTTCCAAGTGAATTTGCTAATTCT
>Ga0214921_10012478_pt1 | contig 10148 bp, 2 predicted proteins | sample LL1505_MetaG_FD_177992 | JGI IMG/M metagenome (GOLD analysis project Ga0214921, IMG submission 177992) | Freshwater microbial communities from Lake Lanier, Atlanta, Georgia, United States - LL-1505 | ecosystem: Environmental > Aquatic > Freshwater > Lake | place: USA: Georgia | collected 2015-05-28
TGGTACCCCCGAGGGGAATCGAACCCCTATCTAGCGCTTAGGAGGCGCTCGTTCTATCCATTGAACTACGGCGGCGGGAAGCGGGGGATTTTAGGCGGGGGTGTTCCGGTGCTGGACGGCTGAAGCTAGCTGATTCATGCTGCAGGGGTGGGGCTGACTTTTCGCTGCTTGGTGGCTGTCAAGGATTGGCTGCCGCAGTGAATTTGTGTCACTCTTGACCGGGTCGAACGCACTCGACTTGCATTTTTGTCAAAACTGCATCCTAATATGGGCAGGAATAACTATTTCGTTGGAGCGATTGACATGAATGACACCATTTATAGCGTTTCTGGAAGCGATGTAATTACCGGGCCGCTAAGTGGTCTGATTAAGGACAAATTTAGCCAATCGTTGGCGAATTATGTTCAGAAATATGCTGGTGGCGATTGGACTACGCAAGATGTGCCGTTCGGGATAGATTCTCAGTTCCTATGGAACAATAGTTATTCGCCTAAAACCAGCTACAACTTCAATAATGGTAGTGACGGGTCACAACTCTACGTTAATTACTATAACGACGGTTACCAAAATAATAATGGCAATATCACTCTTACCTCTCAGAGTCTAAATCGGGCGAATGTCTTCGATCAATATAATATTTCGTTTAGTCGGCATGCTAATTATTCTGGCAATAGCCCTTCAAGCGACCAGCAATCCTTAAATTTAAATGCAAAGATAATCGGAAATACGTCTGCCGAAGATATCAATTTCATAAAAAATGAAACAAGTAACTATACCCAGGTGGATGGATCGAATGTCTATAAAGGATCGACTTATTCTTCTCTTAAATACAGTTACTATAAAAGTTTAGATATTATTGCTACCGGGAGCAATAATAGCACTGAAATTTATGATAATAACTTATGGCATGTATATTATAATCTCACCAATTTTAAATATCAAAACAGCTCATCTGGGTTGACAAGTTCTCTATCCAACTTTGAAATTACAGGAGATAAACCAGATGATAATCATAATGTGGTAGATATTTTTTTAAAAGGCCATATTAAAATCACTAATTTTAATATTTCATCGAAAGATTTTTCCAGTACTACAGCATTATCTGACATCGTATTAAATTCCGACCTAATTGGATTTCTCCAGGCCAATAGAAGCACGTTAGACTTTTTTGATCCGCAAGTCGTTTTTGAGAGGAAGTTCCCCGGTTACTTGTATACGATCGCCAAATTCGGCAGTAACATAATAACGATCAAAAACACCGATGGATATTACGTGGATGCAGGCGATGGAAATGACAAGATAACCGGCAACATAGGTGACGATAGTTTGTTTGGTGGCAACGGTAACGACACTATGCAGGGTGGACTTGGAGACGATACTTATATCCTCTCTATGGGTTCGATCGGCAGTGACATTATTTCCGATAGCGGCGGCAGTTTTGATAATTTGACGTACACAGCGTCGTATGACCAACCAACGGGTTGGACAAACTTCGAGATGTACTCTCAAGGTAATGATTTATACGTGCAGCGTATGAATATTAGTAATACAAGCAGTTCGTTGATGGCGAAAGTTGCCAATAATGTCGGAGCTGGAAAGATCGAATATTTCACCTACCACGATGATCAAACTGACTTTACTGGCAATTTGATCATGGCTTCGACTGCTGCTGTTGCAGGCACTACAACTGGAACACCAGAAAATAATATGTTGGTTGGTACGCAGCTGAATGACACGTTAAATGGTAATGATGGAAATGATTGGTTATTCGGAGGTGCAGGAGGTGACAATTTATCTGGTGGAGCTGGGGATGACTATTTAATAGGCGGTACCGGAACAGATACGCTAAGTGGTGGTACTGGAAATGATATTTACAGAATAGATATTAAATCTGGCACACAATTCGATAAAACTGTTGTTATTAATGACGGCTTTATAGCTGCGCCTACTTCGGCACTTGAAATCATCACTGATAATAAGGGTGAAAGTAACACCCTTTATGTTAGTACTCATTCTTGGAGTCAAGGTCTTGAATTTTTTAAAACGCCTGCTAATACTGGCACCTTATCTAAATTAGTTGTAGTTGAATCAGATTTGATTTCAGGAGCCAAGTCTGTCACTGTTGTCGCAGATGCAAATTCAATTCAAAATGTTGATATTTTTGGAGAAGATAATTGGAGCACTGACTATAACAATTTTTCACATTATTTACTTTTAGCGACGGACAATACAGCAGGCAAGGAAACAGATGATTTAATTATTGGATACAACGTTGCTGATACGCTAGTTGGTGGGGATGGTGATGACGTGCTTTGTGGCGCAGATGGTAACGATAGTCTTGATGGTGGTAATGGGAAGGATATCCTATTTGGGGGAGCAGGCGTAGACACTCTTTCGGGGGGCAATGGTGATGATCTTTATATGTTGAGCCCTGATGCAACTGGAGGTACTACTTTTACAGATTATATTTATGAATCTGAGAATGGTGGAAATGATATTGTATGTAGTGTTTTATTAAGTACAACTTTAGGAAATAATATTGAGACCTTGGTGATGGTAGGCGCTGCTCTTACTGGGATTGGCAATGAATTAGATAATACTATTGGTGGTAACACACAAAACAACACCATAAATGGCGGAGCTGGGGATGATCGGATGGCAGGTTATTCGGGTAATGACACGTATTACGTGGACTCTGAGGGTGACGTGGTTTCTGAGGCTGCCAATGATGGTGTAGATACTGTTAACTCATCGATTTCATATAACTTGGGTGAAAACGTTGAGCGGCTTGTGCTGAACCAAAATCCTGCCGTTTCGTTTACGGGCGTAATTGCAAATGTCACAACCGGATCAGGTGCGACGGCTGTAATCGTTCCGACATTGACCGTGACCGCACCAACTGGATCTGGAGTGCTTGCAATTGGCGACTCTATCATTGGTGCCGGAATAACATCTGGAACAACGATTACTGGCTTTGGAACCGGTACTGGTGGTGCTGGAACTTATTTTTTAAGTACCAGCCAAACAGTCGCCTCAACAACTATGACGACATACCAAGATCTTGATGGTACAGGTAACGGTTTAAATAACTCCATCACGGGCAATAGCGGGAATAATATTTTGGATGGTAGCTGGGGAGACGATACGCTGATTGGTGGTCAAGGTAACGACTCGTATGTTGTTGATTCATCCAAGGATGTGGTTGTTGAATCGACCTCTACTTTGAACGGTGGTGGCGGAGTTGATACTGTTTACAGTACAAGCTGGAGTTGGACGATGTCCATGGGTGTAGAAAAACTCTATTTGACTGATAACAGGGGTGGAACTGGAATTGGTAACAGTGCAAATAATTCCATTTATGGAGATGATAGCAATAACACCTTAGACGGAAAAGCCGGTGCGGATTTGATGGTCGGAGGGGATGGCAACGATATTTATTATGTGGATAACGTGGGTGATGTCGTTACTGAGTTAATGAATGAGGGTAATGACACGGTCTACAGCTCTTTGTCCACTTACAGCATTAAAGACCTGGTAAACGTTGATAACCTTACATTGTTGGGTAACTTAGCAAGTAGTGCTACTGGAAATCTTATGAGTAATTCAATTTCTGGCAACTCCAACAACAATATTATTAACGGTATGGAGGGGACTGACTGGCTCTACGGTCTGGCGGGTAACGACAAGCTGGATGGTGGAATTGGAGCCGACAACATGGACGGCGGAGTGGGTAATGACACCCTGCTCGGTGGAGCGGGTAATGACACCCTGATAGGCGGCTTGGGTACTGACGTCATGACCGGTGGAGCAGGCAGCGATACCTTCAAAGTCAGTGCGGGTGCCTCAGACACCATTACCGACCTTGGTGGTACCGGCACCACACCGGCGGGCAGAGATGTTCTGAATGTGGATGTCGGTGGTGCTGTCAGTGCCACCCTTGGAGCCAGTTGGACAGCGGACGCCAATACCAGCAACAACGGCAAAGTTGGCATTACGACTGCCGGATTCAACCTGGACCTTTCGGCAGTGAACACGGGCAACAAAGGGTTCAACATCACTGTTACAGGGATTACCGCTGTTTTAGTTGCTTCAGCGACTGCAAGCGATGTCATCGTCGGCTCCAGCTTTGCAGATACGCTGACTGGCGGAGATGGTCAGGATAGTTTGTCGGGTGGCAGTGGAAATGACATCCTTAACGGAGGCAAGGGAAATGACACCTTAACGGGTGGTGCCGGCAATGACATTTTTGTGTTCAACACGGGGATGACGCCTACTACGAACGCCAATACCGGCAACACGAACGTTGACACGATCATCGACTTTGTCTGCGGGCAGGACCAGATTCAACTGAGCAAAGCCATTTTTACAAAGTTCGATAACGCCAATGGTGGCCTGGGTACGGGCATTGGTGGTCTGGCACAGGAGGATTTCTTGTCAGCAACTGCTACGGCTGGAACTGCGCCAGGTGCTCAGGACGGGTCTGACAAGATTTTGTACAACAAGACAGACGGCTCCTTGTGGTACGACCCGGATGGCAATACAGCAAACGGCAGTGTTGCTGTGAAGATTGCGATTGTGGGGGTTCAAACGCACCCTGATTTGCAGTACTCGGATTTCCAGATCATTGCCTGAATGAAATTCTTCGGAATCTCTACCAGCACCCAATCGGCAAACGTGGAATCCCCACTATTCCTGCGTAGTTAGAAGCGTAGGCATAGCGCTTATAGAGCGACCGTTCGATCCTTGGACGGTCATTGGGCACCAAAACGGCACCTTCGGATGCCGTTCTCTACATGTGGTCCTGTTCGGCGGTATTGCCCACTTGGACCACGGAGAAAATCCAACATGGTGCAGAACTGGTGACACCCAATCCGGCACCAATTCGGCCGGCTATGTTGGATATAGGCTGAGTGTTCTCACTGCGGACAAGCACTGGACCTAAGCTGCCACACGGTTGCCGTTAGGAGGCGCTCGTTCTATCCATTGAACTACGGCGGCGGGAAGCGGGGGATTTTAGGCGGGGGTGCTGTGGGGGTTGGCAGCTGCCACTAGCTGAGTCATGCTGAGGCCTGGCTGTGTCATGCTGAAGCGGGGCTGACTTTTCGCTGCTTGTTGGCTGGCAAGGACAGGCCGCCGCTGTGCATTTGTTCGCCTCTTTGACGGGTCGGCCGCATCCGCCTTGAATCTTTGTCAAAATGCAAGCCTAATTAGGGCAGGAATATCCATTTCGTTGGAGCAATTGACATGACTGAAACCGTATCTGGAAGCGACGTAATTACCGGGCCGCTAAGTGGTCTTTTGGCGGATACCTTCAACAGTAACTCCTTAGCACGCCAGGTTCAAAGCTATGCAGGCGGGGGTTATTGGACCACATTGGAAGCCCCCTTTGATGCTAATTCGAATTTTATGTGGGGCAATGATTACTCACCTAAAGCAAATTATTATTTTAGCAATAACGACGGAGTGAAGCTCTCCCTTAGTTACTCTAATAACGGATCGGGTGATAGGGTTGGAGCTATTGCCCTATCGGCACCTAGTTTAAATCGAGCAAATGCGTTCGACCAATATAGTATTGCATTTAATATTAAATCAAATAACGATAGTGTTGCAGGTGTCTACGGGTACGAGCAAACTGGTTCTCTTAATGCCAGGATTGTCGGAAATAATCCAATAGACGACGTTATTTTGAACATGAGGAAAGTTGAGAAGCATAGTACGAATAACAATACAGGATCGATCTCACAAACCTCTCAAAATCAACGCTCATATCAAAGTTCCGATATGAGTTTCTCAATGGATGTGACTCAGTCTCTTCAAAAGACAAATGGTGTATGGCATACAACTGGGACGGGTACATTACTTCAATATTTAAATAAAGTTGATGGATCCTCCGCTTCTATTGGGAGCTTTAATCTGAGCTCTGACATGGTGGGCGATAGTCCATATGGTGATTATGCTTATCAAAACCAGCATGCAACTATAAATAATTTAAAAAAAATTAACAATGATTTATCCATTACGACATCTTATTACGATGCGCAGTTAAATAGGGATCAGGTTCAATACCTAAATTCCCATGATGCCAGCACTGACATTTTTGATCCACAAAATACATTTGTCCCGATCTTTGATATTCTTGAATATATTGCGAAGTACGGCAACAACATAATAACGATCAAAAACACCGATGGATATTATGTAGACGCAGGCGATGGAAACGACAAGATAACCGGCAACATAGGTGACGATAGTCTATTCGGCGGCAACGGTAACGACACCTTGCTTGGTGGTGCCGGTGACGACAGTTACATCCTCTCTGCCGGCTCCACTGGAAGTGACGTTATTACCGATACCGGTGGCAGTTATGACACTCTGATGTACACAGCGTCTTATGACAGTCCGTCGGGTTGGACCAATTACGATATGTATTCGCAGGGAAATAATTTGTACGTCCAGCGTATGAATATTAGCAACACGACTAGTTCGCTGATGGCTACGGTCTCGAACAATGTTGGCGCTGGCAAGATTGAATACTTCAACTACCACGATGACAACAATAAAGACTGGACTGGCAATCTGATCATGGCATCTACCTCGGCGGTCTCCGGCACAACAACGGGTACTGCCGAAAACAACCTGCTGGTTGGCACGCAGGCTGCCGATACCCTGATCGGAGGTGATGGTAGCGACATTCTCAGGGGTGCAGCGGGCAACGATTCGCTAGTCGGTGGTGCAGGTGATGACCTGCTGGTCGGTGGCTTAGGAACTGATACGCTGATTGGTGGCACGGGTAACGACACCTATGAGATTGACGCCAAGTCCGGCACCCAGTTTTCTATTGCTACAGCACTCCCGGATACCGGCGTTGAAACCATTACGGATAACCGTGGCGAAAACAATTCAATCAATTTATATGCAAATACTGATCAAATGGCATTTGATGCTTACAGAACGATAGCAACCACGTCTGTGCCATCCAAGTTGGTCTTGTCTTTCTATGATCCATATTCAACGACTAAAACCGTAACAGTTGTCTCCGATGCTGCCTCTATTCAAAATATAAATGTGCTTCTACAGGATATTGATGGAACTGTCTTGGGTCAAGATCAAGGTCCCAGATTAATGACTACCGATCCGCTTGCCGGTAAGGAGACTGATGACCTGGTGATAGGAACGCTTGCGGCTGATAGCCTTGTTGGAGGCGACGGAAATGATCTTCTTAATGGCTCAGAGGGTAACGACACCTTGGAGGGCGGTAATGGCAGTGATGGTCTTTCTGGAGGCGCTGGAACGGACTTGCTGGTTGGGGGTTATGGGGATGATTTGTACACACTGACCTCCGATACTATAGACGGCAGGTCTTTGGACACGATCATCGAAATAGAGAATGGCGGAAAAGATGCGGTTGTCAGTTATTTGTCGACCTACACCCTGGCAGCGAATGTGGAAAACCTAGGGTTGCGTGGACTCGCCGTCACCGGCATTGGTAACGAGTTGAATAACCAAATCGTTGGCAATGCGCAAAACAATGTTATCGACGGTGGTGCTGGTGATGACTACATGGAAGGCCGCTCCGGCAACGACACGTACACCGTGGATTCTGTGGGTGACGTAGTCAAAGAATCGGTCAACGACGGAACCGACACCGTCAAGTCTTATATCTCCTACACCCTGGGCGACAACGTCGAACGCCTTACCCTTCTGCCAACCCTCACCCCCACCTTCACCGGCACCATCAGCGGCACCACCCTGAACGTCACCGCTGTGTCCACCGCAAGCGGTACATCACTGCCTCTGGGTGTAGGCCAGGTCATCACCGGCACAGGGATTACTGCAGGCACCACCATCACCGGCTTGGGCACAGGCACCGGTGGCACCGGAACCTACACCGTCAGTGTGAGCCAGACGATTGGCTCCCCCGCCACCCTGCAAGGCATTTTGGATATTGACGGCACCGGCAATGACCTGAACAACCTGATTACCGGTAATGACGGCAACAACGTGCTCGACGGTGGACGGGGCGATGACACCCTCAGCGGCCTGGGGGGTAACGACAGCTACTACGTCGACTCCTCCAACGACGTTGTGGTGGAAACCACCGGTAACGACACCGTATACAGCTCGGCATGGAGCTGGACCATGGCACTCAATATCGAGAACCTCTACCTGGTGGGCAACAACAACGGCACTGGCATAGGGAACAGCCTAGCCAATACCATCACAGGGGATGACTCCAACAACACATTGGATGGCAAAGCGGGTGCTGACGTGATGGTCGGGGGTGATGGACATGACACCTACTTTGTGGATAACACCGGTGATGTGGTCACGGAAATGAACAACGAGGGTACCGACACCATCAAGACCACCTTGAGCTCCTACAGCATCAAAGAACTGATCAACGTGGAGAACCTGAGCCTGATGGGCACCGCAGCGGGCAATGCCACCGGTAACCTGCAGGGCAACACGATCAACGGCAATTCCAACAACAACACACTCTCCGGTATGGAAGGCAATGACTGGCTCTACGGACTGGCGGGTAACGACAAGCTGGATGGCGGAATTGGAGCCGACAACATGGACGGCGGAGTGGGTAATGACACCCTGCTCGGTGGAGCGGGTAATGACACCCTGATAGGCGGCTTGGGTACTGACGTCATGACCGGTGGAGCAGGCAGCGATACCTTCAAAGTCAGTGCGGGTGCCTCAGACACCATTACCGACCTTGGTGGTACCGGCACCACACCGGCGGGCAGAGATGTTCTGAATGTGGATGTCGGTGGTGCTGTCAGTGCCACCCTTGGAGCCAGTTGGACAGCGGACGCCAATACCAGCAACAACGGCAAAGTTGGCATTACGACTGCCGGATTCAACCTGGACCTTTCGGCAGTGAACACGGGCAACAAAGGGTTCAACATCACTGTTACAGGGATTACCGCTGTTTTAGTTGCTTCAGCGACTGCAAGCGATGTCATCGTCGGCTCCAGCTTTGCAGATACGCTGACTGGCGGAGATGGTCAGGATAGTTTGTCGGGTGGCAGTGGAAATGACATCCTTAACGGAGGCAAGGGAAATGACACCTTAACGGGTGGTGCCGGCAATGACATTTTTGTGTTCAACACGGGGATGACGCCTACTACGAACGCCAATACCGGCAACACGAACGTTGACACGATCATCGACTTTGTCTGCGGGCAGGACCAGATTCAACTGAGCAAAGCCATTTTTACAAAGTTCGATAACGCCAATGGTGGCCTGGGTACGGGCATTGGTGGTCTGGCACAGGAGGATTTCTTGTCAGCAACTGCTACGGCTGGAACTGCGCCAGGTGCTCAGGACGGGTCTGACAAGATTTTGTACAACAAGACAGACGGCTCCTTGTGGTACGACCCGGATGGCAATACAGCAAACGGCAGTGTTGCTGTGAAGATTGCGATTGTGGGGGTTCAAACGCACCCTGATTTGCAGTACTCGGATTTCCAGATCATTGCCTGAATGAAATTCTTCGGAATCTCTACCAGCACCCAATCGGCAAACGTGGAATCCCCACTATTCCTGCGGAGTTAGAAGCTTAGGCAGAGCGCTTAATAGGCGGCCGTTCTATCCTTGGACGGACATTCGGAACAAAAACGGCACCTTCGGATGCCGTTTTTCACATGTGGGTCCTGCTTGGTGGCATGTTAACGTGGATACGCATTTGACGATGTTGACGGTGGTAAACCGACTAGAACGTAGGAATAACGGTTGAACACATCCGGTGGTGTACCCCTATCAACATCACGGTGTTAAATCATCAATCGATGGGGTAGTGGGAGGGGATAACAGACGCTTGTTTTATAGAGATATCAAAAAACTCAATCTGTTATCCCCTGCTTGGACCACAGAGGAAATCCAACACGGTGCAGAACTGGTGACACCCAATCCGGCACCAGTTCGGCTGGCTACGCTGGATGTAGGCTGAGGGTTGTCACTGCGGACAATCACTGGAACTAAGCTGCCACACGGTTGCCGTTAGGAGGCGCTCGTTCTATCCATTGAACTACGGCGGCGGGAAGCGGGGGATTTTAGGTGCGGGCCCGCATTGCGCGCAGCACCAGCGTCGCGCTCAGCAGGAAATAAAACCACCCCACTGCCAGCGCCGTGGCAAG
>Ga0214921_10012480_pt1 | contig 10147 bp, 12 predicted proteins | sample LL1505_MetaG_FD_177992 | JGI IMG/M metagenome (GOLD analysis project Ga0214921, IMG submission 177992) | Freshwater microbial communities from Lake Lanier, Atlanta, Georgia, United States - LL-1505 | ecosystem: Environmental > Aquatic > Freshwater > Lake | place: USA: Georgia | collected...
AACAGCAAACAACAACGTAACAGCAAACAACAACGCAAATACAAATGCTGCGGTGCTAACTAACCCATTGGCTAATGTTAATAGCAATGCCAATGTTAATAGCAATCCAAATACTAACCCTAACGTTAACCCAAATCCTAACGTTAACCCAAATCCTAACGTTAACCCTAATCCTAACGTTAACCCTAATCCTAACGTTAACCCTAATCCCAACGTTAACCCTAATCCCAACGTTAACCCTAATCCTAACGTTAACCCTAATCCCAACGTTAACCCTAATCCCAACGTTAACCCTAATCCCAACGTTAACCCTAATCCCAACGTTAACCCTAATCTGGTTACGCAGGTCAATACTGATATACCTACTGTTACGCCTACTGCGCCACCCGGCGCTTTGCCTGTAGTACCACCGGTTACCCCTGTAGTGCCGCCTGTAGTACCAACTGTACCTCCAGTGGTTCCACCTGTTGTGCCTCCAGTAGTACCACCCGATGTTGTTGTACCCCCAACAGATCCAACAGACCCTACAAAAACTACAACACCAAGCGTAAAGACGCCTACAACAAAGACACCAACCAAAACAACGCAATCAGGCGCCCTTGGTGCAGTAACAACTCCAGCAAGTACCGGTGCATTGCCCGGGACTTTAACACCAACAATGCTGGCTGGTGCAGGAATTAAAGACAACTCTGGAATGACGCAACTTACACAGCTTTACCCGCAATTGGCTAATGTGGACTCCAGGCTATTGCAAGTCTTAACTGGTCGTATTAAACCTGCCGCAATAGAAGCTGCTGAAACTGAAGAAGGTACAAGTTTTGTAGGCTCTAAGCTTGCAGGTGCACCATCTCCCGGGAATCCTGTAAGCGGTAATGACAATAGCACTATGATTCCCGGTGTAAGTACAGGCAATATGACCTCGGCAGGATTAAAATATCTTGGTGGCAGCCCGCTGTCAGGCTACGCTAGAGGCGGTCAAGTAAAGCATATTCCTGAGTTCATCACAGGAAAGACCGGTAATTACGTGCAAGGCGCCGGGGATGGCCAGTCAGATAGCATACCGGCCATGTTAGCGGATGGTGAGTACGTGTTTGACGCGGATACGGTTGCAGCATTGGGCAATGGCTCAAATAAGGCTGGTGCTCAAGTTTTGGATAAAATGCGTGAAAGCGTTAGAGAACACAAAAGATCAGCCGCAGTGGATAAAATACCACCTAAGGCTAAGTCACCCCTGTCGTATTTGAAAGGCATAAAATGAGTTTAATGCAAGGTGATCCCCTACCGAATATCACCACGACGCAGAATCAAGTAACATCTGCTCCGTCTTGGTACACCGATTATCTAAGTGACTTGGCAAAAGGCGTTACAAAAAACGTTACTGGCGCATCATACGCAAACGCGCAGCCACTGCAAACTGCGGCCTTTGAAAAAGCGGCAACAACAACCAATACCTACCCTGGGTATTTTGATCGTGCAATGGAAACAACTCGTAATGTTGGGCAAGCCGATATTACTGCAAGGCCTGTAGATCCAAAAACAGGATTGCCAATTAAAGACGGCGAAAGCCGGATTGAGCAGTTCATGAACCCTTACACAACGCAGGTTGTGGATGCACTAGGGACATTGGGGCAGCGCAATATTCAGCAATTCTTGGCGCCACAGGCTACGGCATCTGCGGTTGGCACTGGCCAATTCGGGTCTAAGCGTGGCGCCGAGGTTCTTGGCCAAGCAATCAACACAGGGTTGATGAATACACAAGCTGCGCAATCACAAGCATTGCAAGCTGGTTATACTGAAGCATTAAGAGCTGCACAAGCAGATCAGGCACAAAAGCTAGGTGCGGCCAACCAATATGGTAGTCTTGCAACAGCAGGGCAAGCAGCTAACTTGGCAGACATTAACGCCTTGGCAACCTTAGGCGGCCAGCAGCAAACCATCAATCAGAATCAGCAACTGTTCCCATTGACTGCTGCCAATCTTGGCGCGCAGGCATTGCGTGGCTATAACGTACCTACAACGGTTGCCAATACCTATACAGGCCCGATCCCTGGTGCCTACGCCGCATCACCACTTCAGCAAATTGCGGGTTTAAGCTCCATTATTGGCGGCGTAAGCCAGACGCCATTTGGCACGGCGGCAGGCAACTTTATAAGTGGGTTGTTTCCAAGTGGTAACACTATAGACGCAACAGGCGCAGCACCAGGGCCTACTGCGCAGCAAATAGCTGATTACTCCACATCACTAGGCGACTTTCCAGGGTAACACAATATGGCACAAACAGGCGCATTACCTTCAGCAACACCATTCATGATTGGTGGAGATGATAGGGCTAAAACTGAATATTTTGATGCAATTCAAAAGACTCTTGCAGCTTTGGAAGCAAGAACACAACAGGGCCCTAACTTATTTCAAGTTGGCGCAGCCTTACTAGACCCCGGCCGCACAGGCAACTTTGGTGAAGCTCTTGGTCGCGCATCAGGCGTTATTGGTCAATACCAAGAAAAACAACAAGAAGCGCAGCTGCCTATTGCGCAAATGCGTGCGCAGTTGGCTGGGCAGAAGTATGAAGTAGAGAACCAAGGCAAGGCTTTGCAATTGCTGTCAAGCACTTTAGGCGTTGCACCCGCTCAAGTTGAAGCTGCACTATCAAGTGGCAATGTAACTCCCGATGTTGCTGCAAAGCTTGCGCAAATCTACCCTATGGTTGCGCAACTCTCGCCTAAGGTTGGTGAGATTGTCAAAGGCACATTCACCATGCAGAATGAGATGGGCAAGCTTGGCCTTGACCGCGAGAGGTTTGTTGCTGAGCAAGACCAACGTAAAGTTACCAACGCAGTTAAAGACCGCGAGCTTGGTATGACTGAGGCTGATCTCATTGCCAAGTACGGCGACGCTGTAGTTGCTATCATGCCCGGTGGCCAGCGTTTTGCAGGTAGCAAGCCAGCAGCACCAGTTGTTCAACCGCCTGCGCCAGCTGCAGCACTGCCCGGAGCTCCAGCAGCACTGCCCGGTGCCGCGCCTACTACTATTCCCGGTGCCCCAGCTCCGCCGCCTGTTGTTATGCCATTGGTTGCGCAGCAACAAGCAGGCCCACCGCCAGCACCTGCAGTTACTGCTCAGCCGCCGATGCCTACACCCGGGCAAATGCCTAAGCCTAATGACTTGGGCGGTATGCCTTTGCAATCACAAGCTGAGATTCAAAAGCAACGTGTGCAAGAAGCTGATAAGTCATTTAACGCCAAGCGCGATGAAATCCTTAACTACACGCCGCAGTTATTGGAATCATCCAATACTAACTTGAAGCAATTAAACGACATTGCAACTCGTAAGCCACAAATCTTTGCAATGATGCAAAATGAAGGTTTGATCTCTGGTTTAATGACTGCAGCGCAAGAAGGCGTGCAAGCACAAGCAGGACAATACAACGTACGTGTTGGCTTGCCAGTTAAAGACTTCTTACAGCGTGTTAAGCTTTCACCTGAAGATCAGCAATCCGTTCGCGACGTAAGCCGCATCTTGGGGACTGAATTCTTATCCAACGTAAAAGCCAATAAGGGCTTGCTGGGTGTTAACCCCACGGATAACGATGCAAGGCTCTTACAGGCGCCAATGGCAAGTATTGATGACTCATCACGTGCTGTACAGTTATGGGCACGCCAGCAGTTGCTATTAAATAAGCAACGTGAAGCTTTATACGGCGCCTATGATGGGTACACCAGCAAAGCTGGCCCCGCTGCTTCACCAAGACAATTCTTTAGCCCCGGCAGTGTATACGAGAAGATCAACAAGGACTACGCCGATTATCGGATGCAGTTGTTCCGTCAATTTAACCCTTAAAGAGCTGATGTATGGCAAAAGACGACAAGCTGGATGCACTTATTTTTGGTGATCCACAGGGTACCTCACAGGTTGAGGGTTTAGATCAACTCGATGACATCTTTGCCATGCCAATTGGTGCTGCAAAGACTGCGCCAACTACCGGCAAAAAAGGTAAGACCTTAGTTCCTGAACTAGGCTTATCGCCGGGTGAAGAAAAAGCTGTTGCCACTGGTGTAGGCGCCGCATCTGGCCCGCTTGTACAAAAAGGTATGGGCAAGTTATTTCCAACACAGGAAATGCGAACAGCTGAAGGTGTAAAGAAGCTTCAAGAAGAGCAGCGTATTAAAGACATGTTGCAAAAGCTACGTGATGAGGAGCTACTTAAAGCTGGCATTCAGCCTGAGTCTGCTGCAACTAAAGCGCCAACTTCTGGCACCAAGTGGTATCAGAATTGGGCTGGCGGAAATAAAGAGATTGCAGGTGGTGTGCCACAAGCCGCAGGCCAGTATCAGCGCAGTAAAGGCCAAGGGGAAGTTACCAAGAACTTGACCAAAAAGTTTGGGCCTGACCTCTTTACCGGCGAGCCCGGACAAATCAAACCGTCTTTGGTGGATAGACTTATTGCGCAAGGCAAAGAAGCCGAGGCTGCCACTGCTGCAAGAAACGCCGCAATGCCTGCTGCCGAAGCTGCTGCACAAGCACGTTTAGCTGCTGCAACTCCAGGGCCAATGTCCAAGTTGGCAAGTGTTGCTAAAGCGCCGCTTGTTGGCGGAGCCTTAGGCGGCGCTGGAGCCGGTATGAGCTTTTATGAAGCCTATCAGCGTTATATGAACGGTGATACATCCGGAGCGGTGCTATCAGCGTTGGCCGGCGCTGGCGGTTTAATGACTATGGTCCCAGGGTTACAAATTCCCGGGCTTGCAGTAGGCTTAGGCGCCACAGGAGCTCAGTACGCTTTGGATAAGTACAATGAGCCTGCAGCGCCTACTGTCAATCCAATGGCGCCGCCCCCACCATCGGTAACGCCTGGGTCTGCGCGGTAGGCTCCAAGATCTCCAAGACTTTCTTAAGCAAGCCAATTTGCATTTGCTTGACATCGGTGACCAACATAGTTGTGTCATCATCAAAGTCTTCTGAAGAAACCAGCGTAAGACTTGTGCGTATTTGATGAGCGCAGTTCCTACGCTCTAAAGTACTACCCACGTGGAAAGCCTCGATCCATACATCATACGGATTACTTAGCAATTCCAAGTGGTTAGTATGCGTGAGTAGATCTACCCAATCATCAAAACTCATTTTGACCATGTCAGGGGCTTGTTTCATTGCTTCTTCCACTTCTTGATAGAGATAAACTGCGGCACGTCAATGGTTTGATCCAAAGCCTCAAGGCCTCGAGCAAATCTGGCTCTGAAGTCATACCACTTTTTGGTATACGCAGGATCCTCGGATGGGGGGACCCAGTTGTAAACGCGGCGCCATCTTTCGGTGATGCAAGTTGATGAAGGTGTATACACAAAATCCTCGGTTGTCATAAGTCTTGTCCTTTGGTATTAAGCCACATGCGAAGTGTTGACATGCCGCCGTCTATTAAAACATGATTAGGGAATGCTTGGTACTTGTGGTACAGCGGGTGGTTGATGAAGTTTTTCATCAAAAGGTATGCATTAGCTTGTGGCGGTGCCATACCCATGGCTCTATCGGTGTCAATACATTTTACCTCGTACCGATCAGAGAATTCTTTGGTGATAGCGTGGACCTGATCACCCAGTAAACCGATGATAACCACTTTAGGCAACGCCTTGCCTGATGCGTTGTACTCAGGGTTATGCTTTGGGATCTTGAACTCATGCTCAAGCTCTCTAACGGCAATCTGCAGACTTTCACGAAGCCCCAGAATGAATCGTTGTGTAATAGTATTCACCAACTGCTCAACGAGATCAACTGGTGCATCGGTTTTAACCACTACCGGTGGCGCTGGAGGCATTATTTTCACAGGTGTGGTAGTTTCCACCACCTTTTGCTTTGGCACCTCCTGCACAGCTTTTTGCTTGAGCAATTTGATCAAGTCAGGCACAGCAGAATGGCTTTGCATTGTGCGGCGGCGATTAGGCAGCAACACAATTTGCTGAGCTTGTCTAAGCGCTGCAAGGGGTGTGTAGGTACCTTCATTGTAGAAGGTCACCGCAGTCTCAATGACAAGGTTGCGTTCTACTGGTGTCCAATGGGTTTTATGTAGCATTTCAATTCCTTTCAATAGTCAATTTACAAAGTTTTAGAACTCCAAAGAACAGTCTTGTTTTGCGTAGCCCAAAACTGATCTTTGTCCATTTGCCATTCTGCGCCTACTTCGTCTTTAGGTCTTCTTTTTCCACAAGTAAAGTAGTAATTACCAATTGCATAAATTGCTTGACGCGTTCTGGTAGACTGATAACGATACTCTTCAACATCATTAGAGTCTAGGCCAAACGTTGCTGCAATAATTGATTTTGTTCTCATGCTGTATTCCTTTCAATAGTCAATTTACAAAGTATGGGGGTATCCCATAACGTGAATTATATCACGTCTTTTGTACTTAGTACATCTTGCCAAACCATGGCCGAAGCCATTTCCACTTTTAGAGCGGCCAATGCCGTCAGTATATCCTCCATTTGATAGCCGTCACGAATAAGTTCAAAAACAAATATTCTAAGTTCTTTTTGAACAGCGAATGATAAATCTACACGTTCGATAGCCATTTTGCAAACTCAAAAGTAGGGTTGATGGATTTGCCTGCCAAAAGGCTGGCCTCATACCTATTGATCCGTGGAGGCTTGTCAATAAGCGCCTCATGGATATTGGTATTGATGATGTCATTGAACATGGTCAATCGAGACTCATAAACATGGAAAGATCCAGCTGATATTGTCAATGTTCCCATCTCTGTGCCAACCAAGTTAGCCACAATTTCCTGCAGAAAGCTAAAAGTTGGCAAGTCATTTGCCATGCCCCAAAGAATATCTTGGCTTCGCATGATGGCTCTGGCGTTCAATCTGCCATTCCTGATCCGGAACTCAATGGCCAGCGTGCATGGAACATCCTTTGCCTCTATATCCATATGGTCTATGTCAGTGCCATACATTGGAATCACAGCACGACGGGACATTGGATCCTGCGTGAGCAACTTTGCAATATGCAGAGCGCCGTGTTTACCAAACCAATAACTGCCGTAGTTGCTATTCAATTTGCCGTTGGCAACGATCTTGCCCCACTGCGCAGCATGATCAGCAATGCTAAGGTCATACGGGTCAGCGTTGATGTACCAAGACATTTCGCGCTTGAGGTACTTCACATTAAAGTTACGACCTTTGAATGAGTTGAACCTTACAAAGGGGTTGACCGTGTAAGTAAAGTTTTCAATCTCAAGGCATCTTTCACCACGTGGACTTGTCCAAGTGCCATGCTGCTGCAGCACGTTGTAAAGACTGATGAGCTCAGGCTCATTGCGAATCAGCATTTCCATAATCAGCTTCCGTAATTAAATAAGGTTGGTCGGGATAATGTTGCATGTGATACAAAGGTGGTGGTAACTTTATTACCGGCACCTCGTTGTTTATTGCCCACGTGTAGGCATTGTTGCCAAGGGCGTAGATACGTTTTGGCTTTAGTTGTTTGATGAAGGCCGAGTCCATAGGTGTGCCTTGATAAGTTTGAGTGTTAACCCAGTACAGACCGGTTTCAGGCACATTCTCACGCTCTAAAGTTTCAGCCAGCATTCTGCTAGGGCCATCATTATCCAAGAAGTTAATGAAAGGCACCACGGCTGCGGTGGACTTAACATTGGTACGAGGCCCCTTATCGCAAAGCATTAGTGTATTGCCTTCAACAAAGGCGCCGCCGCCGGATGATTTGTTAGTCATTGTCTTGGTTGCAAGCTTGATGAACAACTCTTCTATATCATCTTTGGTATAGTCGTAGGTGATGACTGGCAGTGATGTATCCATAGGCAATGAGGCGTAGCCTTCATACACTTGCTCCAACTGTTTGATGTTGTCCAAGTACTCATCTTCAATGCGATCTTTGAATGTTTGCATGCACACTTCAAAATCAGGTTGGCAATGGATAACCACAACACCTCGTGCCAAGGCTGCACGCTCTAACATTCTACGGCGCGGCATGTCAATGCGGTTATCGCCTTTGCGATACACGCTGCCATAGACTGGCTCAGACAGCCATGACCTGTCCATGATGACGTGGTCATCGTAGGTCAACGCTGCTGTCATGCCACGAAAATACGTACGGCAAAGGTCCTCAGTATTCATACCACGATAAGGACCATGCTTTACGACATGGGTCATCTTGTCCTTCTGCAATCGTTGTCGCAAGGTCTCTGACAGGGTAGTCTTTCCCCCGCCATCAGCCCCTTCTAGAATTACGATCATTTAAGATACCCTCAAGTTTTGATAGTGTGTCTTCAAGCGATGCGGTACGCAAGTAAGTTGCCTGTTGCGCTGCAATTAGTTGAAGTTGGTAGCTATCCATGCGTTCTAATTCATGGAGTGTGTAAGCATATGAGGCATCAATAACGCCAAGCTCTTTAGGGTCGCCGCCAAGAACACAGCCCGCGTGCGCTGCATGCAAATAACGTACGCGCCACCAACCGGAGCCTGCATGACGATACGTTGGGCACAGCACGCCTTTGTAGCTACCGTACTGCCAAACAACATCGGACTCAAGGATTCTAGGCTGACCTAATGCCTTGCCACCTACACTATGTATAGGCCATGCAAGGTGCTGATCAGTAGCCCAATCATGCGCCTCTTTTGACAGTGACGCGTTGTACCACTCGGTTTTGCGATGATCCCAAGACATTTGATGCACAGCAGGCATTTCATACAAAGGACTTGGATCCCATGCAATAATGTCTTCCACTGGCAAACCCATGGCTTTGGTATTGCCCCAAGGAAATAGCGGAGCAATCCACGTATGCTCACACAATGACTCAGGTGCAATCTTACTTTCCCACGACGGTAGGATCTTTTGGAAAGCCCAATCATCAAGGCAAACATAAGCATCAAAGCGGCTTTCTAGAGCCCACAAGGCCCCATCAGGGTTTAAAGCATTGTGATCCAAGGGGTATAGGTACACAAATACTTTGTCGTAACGTGAGAGGTCTTCACTCGATGTAACGGCACGATGGTCAACATCATGCCCCATACGACCAAAGGCTGATGCCATCAATTCAGGGATGGAAATAAACTTGGTAGAGCTGGCACGCTGCGGATGGTTGGTATGCGTCTCCGTAACGCCGGTAATTAAAATATTCATGGCAATGCAAGCGTGATGTAGCCCTCAGCAGCGTCGTGATTCACATCACCTGATCTGCCACCAGCTGCAATGTATTCAGCAACTGTCATGCCAGTGCGGTACAAAGCAAAACGTTCACGTGACAATGTGTTGTTACGCTTTGGGTTGGTTTCTGCAACCAAAGTAATGATTGCTTTTTTGTTTGCACGGGCGCGTAGCTTTGCTTCTGACATGTCAGTATCTTTCTGTTGTATGGTGTTAAGTCTTTCGACAATAGCGGTAAGTTGCATATAGATTCCTTTCAATGGTCAACGGGATTGATTGTATCACGATTAACATAATCACGCACTGCGGTTAACAAAGTTTGCTGCGTTTTATCTTTTCGACGTATGGCCATCATAATGGCTTCATCAATGGTGTCTTTAGCCATGATGTGATGCACAACGATATGATTCTTTTGACCCTGCCTCCAGAGTCTGCGAATAAACTGCTCGTAGATCTCAAGGCTCCAAGTCAGCGAGTACCAGATGACAGCATGCCCAGTACCTTGTAAGTTAAGACCGTGACCCGCCGACATTGGGTGAGCCAGAAGAACTGATGTCTTACCGGTGTTCCAATCATCAATAACAGCATCAAGTTTACGACCAACAACCCCACTGCCAAGGATAGGCGCATTAGGAAAGGCGTCTTTAAGCCTCTCGAGGTCATGCGCAAAATGATAACCGATGATGCAAGGTTGGCCCGATAGCTCCTCGACCAGATCGAGAACCGCTTCAGTCTTCGCGTCATGAAGATGCGTTGAGATTCTAGCATTACCACTCCCATCATCATCCAAGTATGAGCCACCATTGGCAATTTGCTGGCCTTTCATGACGGCCACGGCGGCGTTGACCGCTGTTACATTCCCGCTATTCAACTCTACGGTCAGGTTGTTTTCAAAGGCGTCGTACAGTTTTCTGGCATTAGGTGGTAGATCTACCATAATGTCGTTGTAAGTTAACTCGGGCAGATCTAGATGGTCCAGCGCCGCCATACGAAGCACCTT
>Ga0214921_10012481_pt1 | contig 10146 bp, 10 predicted proteins | sample LL1505_MetaG_FD_177992 | JGI IMG/M metagenome (GOLD analysis project Ga0214921, IMG submission 177992) | Freshwater microbial communities from Lake Lanier, Atlanta, Georgia, United States - LL-1505 | ecosystem: Environmental > Aquatic > Freshwater > Lake | place: USA: Georgia | collected...
CCAAATTGCATTTGAAGCATGGCCAAGACTTCGGGAGGAGTCTCCTGAGCAGCTTGATCGCCCACCATTTGCGCCAACTCTTGGTACCGTGCATCAACAGAGCGCATGTCGCCCCGCAAAGTGTTCATCAGGATTTCAGGATTCTGTGGTGTACGTGCCATCGAAGGCATGGTGTCCTCCTCAGGAGGAGCCTCCAACATATCGTCATCTTCAAACCCAGCCATGATTCCGCTATTGCGCACCGACTTGGGCACCTTGCTGGAGAACATGGATCGTTTAAGAACTGCTGCTTTCATCATGTTTCCTTAAAAGAGGCCTGACTTGTTGGCTGCGGCGGCAGTGCCAATAATGCCTGTTCCGAGGCCCGCGATCTGTTGGAAGGGACTGGGCGTAGCTTGTGCTTGGCTGCTCATTGCCATCTGTGAGGACGGAGCGCCCTTGTAGATGTCCGACAAAAACGCCATCTGTTGATACGGCTGCATTGTTTTTTGCAGAGTAGAAGCACGTTCGGCATCCAAAACTGCTTGATTTTGTCTTTGTTGCTGAGAGCCAAGGTTGTACAGGAAGTTGACATCGCCTTGGCCAAGTTGTTGAGCAGTCTGGCCTAAAGCAGCCTGTTGAACACCCATGTTGCCTAGTTGCGATCCCAAAGAACCAAGGCCCTGTGCCATTTGCGCACCCACACCAAACTGTTGGCCAGCCAAAGATCCAATACCTTGTGCCAGATTACCTAACTGTCCGTAGCCTGCCAAACCGGCTTGTTGCTGCTGCTGGGCCGTGGACAACGCTTGACCATACCCGCCTTGCAAAGACTGTGCAATTGCTTGATTTTGAGTATTCATCAAATTGCGATTGAGTTCTTGCTGAGCAATACCTTGGCGTGAACCGCCAAACGCGCCAGCGCGAACAGCTTGAGCATTTAAGCCTTGCTGCTGCATTTGAGCTTGGCGATTCATTTCTTCCAGTTGCTGACCCAACACAAGGTTGCTGTATGGGTTCATGTACTGGGAAATTTGCTGCTGACCAATGGGTTGAGCCTGTCCATAGGTTCCCAAAACAGCGGCATTTTGTGCCGCTTGTGCCGCTTGGAATTGATTGCGGGTGTCCGCGCCACGCAAAACATCGGCTGCCTCGCCAATCGTCGAAGTCCCTGCTTTAAGATTTCCTTGCCCAGCAGACAGGTAGGGCTGATATGCACCAATGCCTTGCTTGCCCATATCTATGGCAGAGGTTTGTGCCCCTGTCATGCCCGCAACTTGATAGTCCGGGGTTAAATATCTACCCTGTAGTGCGTTTGCATTGGCGGCATCAATTTGATCTTTTGCGGCCTTTAATAGGCCTGTTTTATACGCCTGTATATCAGGCGCTTCTTGGACTATTTGCGTGGTGGTATCGTTTGCCATGAATTATCCCCGTGCTGCGTTTTGTTCAAGTTGATGCATCAGAGCGTACATTTTCTTCGCTCCAGCCAAACGGCTGCCTTTGCCAGCACCTCGCACGGCTTTGGCAGTCATAACGAATTCGCCGTCTGACAGCATGGCAGGGATTGAATCAGAGGTCGCGGTCCCCGGACCGGATATTTGACCTGTGCGGCGAGGATACCCGCCCTTGGCCAAAGATGCAATACCTCCCATGTCTCGCATGACGGGACTTGGGGGGAGAGCCATTGCTGACATGAGTCCGCCATCGGCTGCATACTGCATATACGGCATGAAGTTGTACATCGCCGAAGTGTTGTACGGCTGTGGAACTGAGCGGCTGCCAATTGCTCCAGCAGGTGTATTGTATGTAGGCGGTGTGTACGGTTCGTACCCAACACCCTTGTTGACTAAAACATCCGATTGTGATGTGGTGGGATAAGCGTAGCCAGAGGTTGAGGGCATGTTCTGAAGTGCATACCGCTCAGGATTCGCTTTAACATCGGCCAATTTAGCCATGTAGTCGCTTTCCATGGCGGTCTGCAAAGGAGATTTTTGTGGCTCCTTAGGTGTAAACCCGCCCATGGCACCCATGCCCGCCAATCCAGCAACTACGGCAGGACCATAGGTTCGCACGGCACCTGCTTCGCCGGATGGGAAGAACAAGTCGCCAAGGCCTCCGGCTATTTCGCCAAACTGCCCTGTTTTGATTCCTTCGTATGTCCTGCCCAAACTATCCATCACCGTTGGAGCTTTACCGGAAACCGTAGGCTGATTGATAAAGCTGGTGGGAAATTGCGATAGCTGAGAACCGGGACCTTGTGATCGGTTGGCAAGATCATAAGGACTTCCCATACTTGTAGGAACTGCACGAATGCCTGTATTGTCTGGAGACATTCCAGAAGACATTCTCATACCACCTGCTGGATTCTCAGCATTTCTTATAGAAGGATCTACTCGAGATTCAACAGGAACGGGGGCCTCCTGACCTGCATTTACATTTTCTGGGGTCAGTACCTGTGTAGCAGGTTTTTCTGCTTGGGCCAAAGCATCCCGAGGATCCATAACCTTTTGATTTACTGCTGGGCCAACTGTTCCTTCCGACAAATCAACTTTGGCTGGCTCATTTGCTTTAGCAAACGCCGCAGCAGTGGCAGCAGAAGTCAATCCACCCTTGACGGCATCAGAAAATTTCTGACCTGTCAAGAGACCAACGCCAGTGCCAATCAAACCAGAATTCAAGGCAGCCTGACCCGCTGCGCTGGTAATTCCAACAGACGCGGGAATATTTATGCTGCTCAGATAATTTGAGACGGGACCTCCGGGTGCCGCCAAATATGCTGTAGCAGCACTTCTTAAAATATCTTTTACATTTCCGCCACCTAAAGCGCTAACAGTTCCCGCAGCAATAGGTGCTGCAAGTGCAGCGGACATATTAAGGCCCGTAACACCCAAGGCTCCCGGGCCAAGGAACGTGGCAAGGGCAGCAGTGGCAATGATCTTACCAACGGGACTTGCAAGAACATTTTTAACAGCACTGGCTACGCCTTTAATAACATTGGTTGCGCCTTTAAGTGCACTGCTAACGCCGCTAACAACGCCTGAGACGGCTCCAGAGACGGCTCCAGAGACCGCTTTAACAACACTCTTAAGTCCGCCGTATTCAGGCAATCCTGTAGCAGGATTGATGGTGCCCATACCGCCCTTGGCACGAAGCATTCGGGCTTCTTGGGGCGTAATGTGCGCCAACATGGTATCTTGGCCACGACCACGGGACGCAATCATATGTGCGGCTTCAGCGATCCCGCCGCGAGCCATGCCTATGGGAGGTGTAGGAGCTTGGGTAAGTGTGACACTTTGGCGCGACTGCTTGGCATGCATAATGACCATTCCCAAAGTGGAAATGAATTCAGGGTCATATTCCTCAGGAAAATCACCACTTTCGATGACTCCTCCGTCAATAAGCTCCTTGATTACCGCAGCATATTCATTGGGGTGGTCATGCATGTACTGAACGATTTGCAGTAATTGATCCAGTACCTCATCAGACAATTGATCAAGCATGGGGACAAGCTTGCCCAACTCAGAATTGACTCCTTGCGCTGCAATCGGGCTGGCATCTTGCAGGCCTTGCTGCACTGCATCATAGGAATCATCCAACCCCAATTGAGGTTGGGCCGGTGCGCCAGTGTCGGCAGGAGCGCCTCCAGCAGGGAGTGCCATGATGCCTTGGGGATTTGCTGCTGTTGCCATGTTAGTTCCTTGTGCCATAAGGGTTTCTTGATCGTATCATCTTATTCATTTTTAGCCAATTTTCCAATTAGTACCGTCAGAGTAAACAGGAACCTTGTTGGCTCCGCCGCCAACAACATTGGAAGCAAAAGTGGTCACAGTAGCATCAGATACAAAGGACCTTGCGCTCATTCCTGCTGTCACTGCACTAGGTAATGTAGCCACCGTATATACAGGAAGAGCAGGGATAAGGTCACTTCCGGAATCAAGCTGCCCAACTAAATTGTCTAACCGATTAAAATACAACCGCATGACGTTGTTTAACTGCTCATGATATTGAGCGGTGTACTGAGCGGGCGCACGCGGCAAGTTTGGAGCAGTTACCCTGTTCAACTCAAATTCTGTTGTAACAAGCATTTTTACCGCCTACCATCAGGACGAATATCAATACGAGGAGCGCCCATTTGCCATGTCATGTCCAACTGGTTTGACTCAATCTTCATAGCCATCTGGCGACCGCGCACACGTGTGTACACCTGACCAGTAAATTCTTCTACCGGAATCATCGCAGTACCTGTGACATTTGCGCTGTTGCTGCCGCCAACGGAAGCAGGGACGTTGTAACCAGAGCCTGAGTTCTTCAGGCCGTACAAATACATCGTCGCTACAGGGCTGGTGGATGTGGACCCACGGAAAGTCAGGTCCGGCAACATGCGCCAAATAAATGCAAAGTTGTGTCCGTCACCAATGTCAAACTGTGAAGAAACAATATACGCGTTAATTGGAACCGCCGTCCCTGTTTCCGCATCGTTCAACCCAAACTCATGGTTGACGATGTTGTTGTTGTAGGTCGCTGCAATTGGGTAATCCCGCAAGCCAGAATCCAACCACGCTGTGCGGCCCATGGTCCCGTAGCTCCAAATATCTTCCAAGTAGTTATAGGTCACATATCGGTCGACCGTGGTGCTGTTGGTAGAACAGTAAAACCACCAGACTTCGTTGAACCCCTCGTTTGTACTGGCATACACCTGATCAAACTGGGAACGGTTGATGTCTTCAAAAATGAATTGGCGCAAGTCACAACGCAATGTCTTGACGCTACCGTCATACATGTAAAACTTTTCGTTGCCCATCCAAAACAATACGCCAGAAGCCAATGCCGTTGCATTTGGTCCAACAATAGACAAGTTGTCGCCCAACAGTTGGGAACCCCAAATATAGGGCGGGCCAAGATACTGTAAAGAATAAAGAGATGAATCTGTCCATACCACAATCTCTTGGCGAACCTGCATAGCAGTCACAATCTCAGAGCCGTGCGATAAACGAATATCTCCTGCCTGATTGGTAGCGGAGGGGGTCCAGTTGGCTGCATCTTCCTGATCCGACCAGCGAATCAGCATTGGATCCATTTCAGTAGACCCAATTGGATTTGTGCCAAAAGCCAACACAAATCGGCTGGCATCTGAGACAGTAAAGTAATTTTGCGACAACGGCACTCCCGATGCCCCTGCAAGGGAAGACAAAAGCACGCCCCGTGGAGAAATACTATGGATGCCCGATTGTGTGCCGGTGGTAATGATGTTTGCCCCACCATACGTTGCAGTCAGGTTTGCAGTAGTTCCAGTGGAATTGGCAATGTAGTACACCGTTCCCACAGACAGGCCCGTGGGCAACGCGCCGGTAGTCGTGAGCATCACTGCCGTACCATTGGTCAACGTCAATGTGGAAGAGGTAATGACAGCGGGATTAGCAATCGTGACGGTGAAAACGCTGCTGGCAGTGCCTACATTGGCGTTCCAATAATACAGGGGCTCGCCTCGCGGACCGTAGATCAAATCTTGGCCAAAATTGTTTTGATTCCAAATACGCAAAGGGTCGGTGGAGGCCTCGCCAAAGCCCCAAGTGCCGTATCCCCACAGACCTGTTCCCCAGCCTGTCAAAGGCACGCTGAAAGACGGGCCTGTGTTGAGTTGGTACTGGGCCACGACTGTTCCGCCGGTGCCCGTGTCGGAAGCGTTGGCAGTGGCAGATACTGTGATGGTGTAAGTATTTAAATTGATGTAGGTGATTTTGAACTCACCTGTCAAAACAGCAGCGGTGATGTTTCCGCCAAGGCTTGTGATTCCCGCACCGCTGAAAGTAACGTAGTCGTTGTTGATGCAGCCATGGGAGGCATCGGTCACGGTGATGACGCTAGACCCTGTGCTGGCGACGAATGGGCCAGTCAGTGTGGCGGTTGAGCGGATGGGGGTGATGTCGTTGTATGCGCCGCCTCGTTCAATGTAGAACTTCAGGTTTGTGCCAACACCCAAGAGTCCAACATTACTGAGCGTGACCCACGCCCATAGGGAGCGGCAAATGCCTACAAAAGAGCTTGAAGAGATGCGTTGCCATCCTCCGATTTTCTCGGGCGTGCCCTGCCGAAAGCGAATCTTGTCGCACTCATACCATCCACCTTCGGTTGTATAGCGTGTGTTTTCACGATTTACACCGGGTTTGGGTAAGATCTTTTGCAATGGCATGGCTGGTCACCTTGTAGGAGAAATTACTCAGCTGCATTATCCTTGGGTTGCTCAGAAGCGGCCTTGGCTTCCTTTTGGATAGCCTCTACCAGTTGGAATACGTCAGCGTATGGGCGAGTTCCAAGGTATTGCAGGATGGCATTTACCAAGTTGGTTGAGAGTTTGATTTCGTTCATTACCAAGGCACTCCTGTTGCTGTTACTGGGGCTTTTTGTAAAGCAATCTGTGCGGCAAGGCTTGCTTCAATAGCCTCAACATCTAACTTGTCTTTTACCCAAGCAATGACTTGAGCCTCGGTCAGAGATTCATAGGCAATGAATGTATCACCACGCTCAAAGCCTACTGTGCCGTAAGAGCCAGCAGTGTGTTCACCATCAAAAGCGTTAACTGTGTAATGGGCAGTGGTTACCAAGCCATCAGAAGTTTGGCGGTCAAGTTGGTTGATTGTCCAAGTGATTGTCATTTTTTCTCCAGTGCTGTGATGCGGTTAGTGAGTTGGGTGATGAGGGCTTGTTGCTCTTGGATGCACTTCATCAATGCGTACTGCAAGTCAGTTTGGTAAATTGACAAACGCATTTTGGGTTCTTCATCTTTAGCCGCCCAGTTACTTTCCATTACTAACTCAGGCGCAACAGCTTGAACATCTTGAGCAACAACACCAAGAGTTAAACCATCATCTTCTTCAAGATTTTGGTCGATGTAATTAAATGTTTGAACAGGTATAGCGCAAATCTTTGCAAGGTAATCACCTGCTGGCGCAAAGTTTGTTTTTTCTCTGCGGTCAGACAAATTGACGTTATTTGCTGAATAATTTGCAAGACCACCATTAGAACGAATTTGCGCTCTTAAAGTAGTTGCGCCGCCAAAACAATCTAAGAATTGACTGCCAGTTCCATTGGGGTCAATGTTCCTATATTGAATCAACAATCCATATGGAACTGAAGCGTTGTCATTATAAAAAACTGATGTATAAGTAGTTGCATTTGTTGTAGCGCTAAATCTTGCGGCAGGGGCGCTACCAATACCAACGTTACCGCTGGAGTCAATACGCATACGTTCGGTGGATGTTGTTTGGAATACCAAATTTCCAAAACTTGCTTGCGCCGCATTAAGAACTATATTGCCAGTTGTCCCATCTCTGTATAACTCTCCATATTGATTGGAAGCAGTTATTCCAATTCTAAAAGTTGCACCGCCAGCGCCTAAATGCAAAGTCGCATTTGGCGAACTCGTACCAATCCCCACATTACCAGAGGAGTCGATACGCATACGTTCTGTGTCAGACGTAAGAAATGAAATTGGTTTAAATGCTCCTGTTGAAACATACGAAGCATTAATTGCACAAGTGTCTGCCGCTGTTGCCGCACTAACTCCACGATAACCTATATACAAACCAGTATCGTTTGCATTAGCCTCTACCTTAAATGAGAAAGATGCCGCACCAGTATCAGCAGATTGCTTAACTTTTAAACGCTGATTTGTAGTATCTGAAGTACCAATCCCCACGTTACCACTTGCATCTTTCACAATGCCTGTAACGCCAACAGTAAGCGTGTCTGTTGTGGCATCTCCAAGTGTGGTGTTACCAGTAGTGGTCAGGTTGACTAACGTCTCTGTGCCTGTGTTGGTGAGGCCGGGGGTGGTGATGCCCGTTGTGCCATCAAGTACGATTGGGGGCATGATTAAGCTCCGATTGTGGTTTTGTTGGCTTCAACTTGAGCCTGATAAGCGGCAATGACTTCTTCTGTCCAAGCCACATTGCAAATTGCCACGACATTGGCAGGCTGACCAGTGAGGTCTTGACCCGGTGTCAGGCTACTGCGATGGTAAGTCTTGCTCAATTCGTTGCCATCTTCCATGATGCGTGTTGCCTCACGATAGAGAACGATGCCGTTCTCAGTAACTGTGATTTGGTCAATGTTTGTGGTTTTGGTGAGTGACATGATTTTTCCTTTTTAATTAAGATGCGTGATAACAGCCAGAAAAAATTACATAAGTACCGTTTTGAAATACTCCATAACCATCTTGAACGGTGTTTGCCACCGCTGTTGTTGCTATGGTGTTTGAAGTGGCACTACCAGCAGGAACATAAAATGCTAAGTACGCCAGACTACCCACGGTAGAAGACCAATAAGCAACCGCAAGCGTATTTCTTGGGCCTACGCTACAGGTGAATGGAAATCCGCTCATTTGGCTGGCGCTACCCGTTCCCAAAGTCGTAACTTGCAGGATTCCTGACACATATACTAAACCACCTACTTTTTTATAACTACCTGCTTGCTGTGCGTATGTTGAAGTACCGCCAAGAGTAGGAGTAAAACTCCCCTCCTCATAATCATCTAGCGTGTTTACGTCAGATGATGCTGATTGAGCTGCAGGGAAAGCGATGCCTGTACCTGTGGCTGTGGTGCTACCGCCTGATAAGGAAAGAATACTTCCTGTGGACAGGATACGCATCTTTTCTGAGTTGTTTGTGTAAAACGCCATTGGATGGTTAGTGGTCGTCCCCAATGAGCCATTTGTACTGGTGGTGTTATAAAGAATAGTGTTTACAGTTCCATCATTTACAGCGATGCCAGCGTTTGTTGAGCTAACAACCGTAAGTTTTGTACTTGGCGAACTTGTACCAATTCCCACATTCTGTGAGGTGTCCACAGTAAGAGCCGCTGTACCATTTGTTTGGAGTTGCAAAATTCCCGATGTGTCAGCGGTTACTTTGAAGCCGCTGGAATTGTTTGCGTCTACTGTTGTGGTCATTGTGTCACCTCATCTGCGGGGATTTCTTCATCTGCGCCATAGACCTTGCCGCCTTCAGCTTGGTACTTTAAAAAGGCTTGGTAGTCTGTGTTGGCAGGGTCAGTTAAAGGAACCCAAGCGTTGTCAAAGGTTCTAATAACGTATTCTGGCTCTGTTGTGTAACGTGGAATAGTCAGTTTATACATATTAAAGCTCCGATGAAACATTAAAAGCCCAATAAGCCCAAGTATGACCTGTGCCAGATGAGTTTTGAAACAACGTCACACTGTCCGCTGTTCCTTGCGTATAACCTGTGCCGCTACCAAGATTTAAATTGTTTGAACTATTGATAGTAATGTTGGCTGGTGTAGGTGTTGTACGCATTGTGGTTTTAAAATATGCTCGACCTGAAATAGCTTCAGCAGTAGCGCAATAACCTTCAGCAGAAGCAATTACGTTTCCTTGATAGTACCGCTGACACAAAGCAAACTCAGTCCCATAAGGTCTGTAATCAAATGACGTTGCTGTTGAGCCTTTTTCTAGCTGTACGCCTGTGATGTAGAAAGTAGCGCCGTTTGTGCCTACTACTGATGTTGCGCCTGTGGCTGAAAGATAGTTAGTTGCTGACCACGCTCCAGCAGTTCCACTATAAGTAGAGCCAACACCAAGACTCCAAAAAACTTCAACACCAATTCCATTTGTTGCCCCAACCCAAGTTCCAGATGTAGGGCCAGCAATCGTTATTGAAATAGTTGTCCAAGTATTTGCATTTGGAATTGAATATGTAAATGGATATGAATAATTTGTTGCTGAATTTCTTAAAGAACCTCCAAATGTACCAGTTAAACTTGAATACACTTTAAATGATAGCGTTACAGTTTGTGCATTTGCAGTACCCCACGCCATATCTGCAAAGTTAAAACCTTCTATTCGTTGACAAAGTAAAAAATAATCTCCCGCAAGAATTGAGTAAGCAGATAATGATGTAATGCCTAGATAATTATTAAAACCAACTGGAGGAGTAACACTTCCAGCATTTTGTCCAATTTTAAATTTGCCTGCCGCACTAGTAATTACAAAAAATCTATCAAGATAATATGTGCCGCTAACAGCGGGGTTAACTTCAGCCCCCGCATTCCTTTGGTCAATCACCATTGCACCATTGATGATGCGGTTCTTGAAGCCGTAGTAGCCAGTGGTTGTACCTGTACCGCCATAAGCCTCGGCAACAGTACCTG
>Ga0214921_10012482_pt1 | contig 10145 bp, 12 predicted proteins | sample LL1505_MetaG_FD_177992 | JGI IMG/M metagenome (GOLD analysis project Ga0214921, IMG submission 177992) | Freshwater microbial communities from Lake Lanier, Atlanta, Georgia, United States - LL-1505 | ecosystem: Environmental > Aquatic > Freshwater > Lake | place: USA: Georgia | collected...
AGCAGCAAAAGCTTCAGCGCCGTGCGTATTTCGATCCGATGGAACGAAATTTCAAGCATCGAATCAAGTAACTCCGAGGCCATTCGACTTTCGGACTCCGGTCTTATTGAATGAATCCGAGTTGCGCCGATTGCGCGGCATTCACAATGGATTAATTTCCACCGTTACGGGACGACTCTCGTCCCTTTTGCGAGCTGACTTGAGCTTGACGCTCAACAAATTGACAGCGATGCCCTATGCGACTTTTGCGGATTCGATGAAGAATCCGACGCATATCTCCCTGTTCAAAATCGACCATTTACCTGGCATCGGCATTTTAGAAATCAGCAGTCGTCTGGCCATCAGCATGTCCAATCGGATGCTTGGCGGCCGCGGAATCACTGACGATGTGGAACGCCATCTCACTGAGATTGAAATCGCTCTTCTGGAAGAGATCGTTGATATCATTATTCAAGAATGGTGCCGTCTATGGAGAGATGACCGTCAGTATACTGGCCGACAAATCGGCAGCGAAAACAATCCCCGATTCCTTCAAGCCTGCTCGAATGACACCCTCATGCTCGCCTTGACCATCGAGGCCTTTGCTGGCGAGAGCATGGAGCAAATCCAGTTGGCTATTCCGTATAACATGATCGAGCCGATCATGAAAAATATGCAGTCGGCACGGGATAAGAATTTGCAAACCCAGCCGGATGCCAAGCCTCAGCAATGGAGAAACTCCTACAACCAAATTTCCGTGCCGCTGATCGCTGACTGGCAAGTTCCTGGAGTCGCCCTCAGTGACGTCCTCCGGATGCGCGTGGGCGACATCATGGAAATGCCAAAAACCACTCTGGGAAGCACTCGCGTTCGCATCGCGAATGCCCCGCGATTCCAAGCCCAAGCCGGCTGTGAGAACGGCCATGTGGCCATTCAAATCAACTCCGAAATCACAAACGCCAATATAGTATGAGCAATTTCAACGACGCCAAAAATCTGAACGTCATTCTTGATGTCAAAGTCGATCTCACTGTCCGCATCGGTTCCTGCATGCTGCCCATGCGCGATGTTGTCGAACTCGCCGAAGGCACAGTCCTTCAGCTTGACCAACTTGCCAGCGAGCCCGTCGGTCTTTATGTCAATGACAAGCTCATCGCTCGCGGTGAAGTGGTCGTAGTCGAGGAGAACTTCGGTATCAAAATCACCCAGATCGTCGGAGAGTCGGCATGAGAAAACAAGCGTGGAGGCTTGCCCTAGCGGCAGTCCTCGCGTTGACATGGCCCGCAGCGATGGAGGCGACTGATACCGGTGCGGTCCAGTCCACCGAGGAAAAACAAACCTCGCAACCGAGCGAATCGGCTGCGAGCCCGACTCCTTCGGTAGCCAAGCCCACGTCCCCTGCGCCCAGCATGGATGATCTGGGCCGAATGTTGGGATATACGGTGCTTGTGGCGTGCCTAGCCTTTTTATCCTATTACTTTTTAAAACACGGACTCCCACTATACCGCGCCCGAAACAACGAAGAAAAAAAACTACACGTGCTGGAAATGAAATCTCTCGGCAATAGGCAATTTCTTCTGGTGATCGGATACGATGACCAACGCTTACTGCTTGGCGTCACCCCTGGAAAAATCGATTATCTTTGCCCCCTTGATGCGCCTCACTCAGTAGGCGCGGACTTCAGTACGATGCTTGCAAAAACAACAAAGCTGGAAGGACAAGCATGATCGCCCCACGCTTAAGAAAACTCTTTTTACTGCTGGTCGTATGGCTTCTTGCAGGATCGCATACCGACCTCCAAGCTCAAACGCCTCGCCCACCCACGCCTCCAATAACGGCTCCCACAGCTCCAGTTGCACCGACCGCCCCCACAGCCCCGACCGCGCCCAAGCCTGCCTCAGTTAGCAATCCACCTGGTCCATTGGTGAACCTGCAAATCGGGAATGGCAATGATCGCCAGAATCTCAGCACGTCTATTCAGATCGTGATTGTGATGACGCTGCTCACGCTAGCTCCATCCTTGGTCATGCTAATGACCAGCTTCACGCGGATCGTCATTGTGTTAGGCTTCGTGCGGACTGCATTGGGGGTTCCAAGCGCACCAGCGAATCAACTCCTGATTGGAATATCTTTATTTATTACCTTTTTCATCATGACTCCTGTCTGGAATCAGATTCAGGAAAAGGCGGTCACCCCCTATATGGCCGAGCAGATCAACTCGAATGAGGCTATAGATTTGGCCATCGAGCCATTGCGGACGTTCATGCTTCGCCAGACTCGCCCGAGCGAAGTGGATTTCTTCTTGGACCTTGCGGGCATGGGACGCACGGAGATCAAAGATCTCCCAATGCGAGTCGTGCTTCCCGCATTTGTGATCAGCGAACTGAGAACATCATTCCAAATGGGGTTTCTGGTCTTCATTCCCTTTCTGGTGATTGACTTTTTGGTGGCCTCGACACTGATGTCAATGGGTATGATGATGATGCCTCCAACGATGGTGGCGCTTCCCTTGAAGCTTCTTCTTTTTGTCCTCGTCGATGGTTGGCAACTGGTGATTCGCTCACTCATCCAAAGTTTCGGTTAAATGAATCAGGAAACCGCCATTGAAATGCTGCGATCGCTGATCACCGTGTCCTTATTGGTGGTCACTCCGATTATCGGCGCCGCCATCATCGTAGGCGTCATCGTCAGCCTCCTGCAGGCTGTGACAAGCATTCAGGAACCGACATTGAGTTTCGCTCCCAAGCTCATCGCTATCGGTGCCGTAATCATCGTGGGAGCGCCTTGGATGATTCGCCAACTCATGCAGTTCACGATTTTCTTCATCAACAAAATCCCGGAGATGACAAAGTGATTAATATCAATGTCACAGATATTTATCCTGGCATGCTGGTCTTTCTGCGGGCATCGGGGATGTTTTTGGTGATGCCAGTATTTTCGGGAACCATGATCCCCAACACCGTTCGCATCGCCATTGCGGCGGTACTCGCCTATACGCTGGCCCCGTTATTTGGTGATTTCGGGGGTATGCCTACGCATTGGTTCCCATTTGTGCTTCAAGTGATGCATGAAATCCTTACCGGATTGCTTCTTGGATTTGCGGTGCGATTCCTGCTTTACGCATTGGAAATGGCAGGCCAAATCATAGCTGTGCAGATCGGTCTATCGATGAGTTCCAACATTGATCCGATCACTCGTACCTCTGCAACCCCTCCGAGCACGATGCTTTTTTCCTTTGGCACGGTCCTTTTTCTCGTCACTGGATCTTATCAGTATTGCCTTGTGGCATTTAGACGCAGCTTCGACATTTTTCCTCCACGGGCAGGATTTGCGCCCACTTCATTAGACGTCGTTCTTGCGCAGAGCGGTAAGATTTTTCTCCTTGCCATTCAAATTGGTGCTCCCTTGCTTGCGATTAGCTTCCTAGTGAACATGTGCTTCTCGGTGCTCGGACGCGCTGCTCCAAGCTTGAACGTCTTCGTCCTTAGCTTTCCCGTGCAGATCCTGGCTGGGCTAACGGTTTTTGCGATGACGCTTGGTCTGACCGTCCAATACATCCTGCGTGATATGCAGCAACTCCCAGAGATCATGCTGCGCTTCCTTCGTTGAACCCATGGCCGAACACAACGACAACGCCACAGAGAAACCGACAGACAAGAAGCTCACCGAAGCTCATGAAAAAGGGCAGTTTGCTCAGGCCCCGGAGATACAGGTCGTTGCAGGCTTGCTTGCAAGTTACTTTGCTCTCCTTTTCACCGTCGGCCCCCAGTCAAAGCATATCGCGGAATTCACAACCAGTCTCCTCGGTAACCTCGAAAAATATAAAATCACAAGCGATTCCATGCCCGATTGGACATTGCTGGCTTTTTTAATGCTGGGCGGCCTTACCTTGCCGATTCTCGGGTGTACGACCCTAGCTGCAGCCGTGGCAGGCGGTATCCAAAGCCGTTTCAAATTAACTCCCGAAGTACTCGGGCTTAAATTTGACAAGCTAAACCCTGTTAATGGCTTTCAACGTATTTTTAGCAAAGATGGAATCATCAAGATGGTTCTGGATTTAGCGAAGTTTGCGATTGTCGGGAGCTTGATCTATAGCGGGATTAAGGAAATTCTTGCCGATCCTATATTTTTCACGCCGGTTCCGGTTTTTCGAATCGGGCAATTCATCTACGATTCCACATTGGTTCTTTTTTTCCGCCTTTCGTTTGCTATGGGTGGACTAGCTATTCTTCACTACGTCTATCAGTTGCGGAAAACGGAAAAGGATCTCATGATGACCCGACAGGAGATCAAAGATGAAAATCGACAGGCCATGGGCGACCCCAATGTTCGCATGGCGCAAAGGGCGATGGCGCGCCGCCTCATGCAAAAGCAAATGCTGGCCGATGTAGAAAAAGCAGACGTGATTATTACAAACCCGACCCATTACGCCATAGCCCTCAAATACGAAAGAGGTGTGGACTCCGCTCCGGTGATCCTTGCCAAGGGGCAAAATTTATTCGCCCAGCGCATTAAAGCTATCGGATTAAAACGCGAAGTTCCGACGGTGGAGAATAAACCCGTCGCCAGAGCATTATTTAAGTATGGTCAGGTCGGTCAACCGATCCCCGCGCAACTTTATCAGGCCATTGCGGAGATTCTTGGTTACGTTTACCGTACCCACCGCTATTACTTCCACCAATTGAAAGCCCGTCGCCTGACACAATAAGCCCATGGCCGCAGCCAATCCCACATCTGGATCCCGCTTTAAATGGAGTGATCTGCTCAAGCAGACCGACCTAATCTTTACGCTTGGTCTCTTCGGCGTTATCCTTTTGCTGGTTTTGCCAGTCCCAACTTGGCTGTTGGACTTCCTCCTCTCGCTAAATATCGGCCTTTCTATGATGATTCTCTTGGTCATCATTTATGTCAAGGATCCCCCCGAGTTCTCCAGTTTTCCGACGATTTTGCTGGCTGTCACTCTATTGCGACTGGCGCTGAATATCGCATCCACCCGACTGATTCTGCTCGATGGTTATGCAGGTCACGTGATCGAAGCTTTTGGAAATGTTCTCATTCAGGGCAACTACCTCGTCGGTGCTGTTGTATTTATCATATTGGTGATTATTAACTTCGTTGTTATCACAAAGGGTGCTGGCCGTATCGCTGAAGTCGCCGCCCGATTCACTCTGGATGCCATGCCAGGCAAACAAATGGCGATCGATGCGGAGCTCAATGCGGGAATCATTGACGAGGTGACTGCCACTTCTCGCCGATTGAAAGTCCAAAAAGAAGCTGACTTCTATGGCGCAATGGATGGTGCCAGCAAATTCGTGAGAGGTGATGCCGTTGCGGGCATCCTCATCACAATGATCAATATTCTTGGAGGGTTCGCTATTGGAATGCTCCAAAAGGGATTGCCTCTTGACCAAGCTCTGGCAAAATACACCCTCCTCTCCATCGGTGACGGCCTGGTCTCGCAAGTCCCAGCTTTGGTGATTTCCGTCGCTGCAGGCCTTCTTGTCACTCGCACACCAGGTGAGAATAACCTAGGCAGTCAGATCGGTGCTCAGCTCAGCGCCTATCCTCGGGCCGTTTCCATCGCAGCCGGACTGATCGCCGCCATGGGCCTCGCCCCAGGAATGCCTATCATCCCATTTTTCACCCTCGGCGGAATAACGGGATTTTTGGCCTACCTCCTTAATAAGCAAACAAAAGAAGTCGATCAAAAAGGCCTCAAGGGAGCACTGGCTCTACCCGCACCTAGTGGAGGACGCGGCGGCGGGGGTGGACAAAACCAAGGCGGTTCTGGACAGCAAGGCGCAGAGAACAAAGGGCCTGAAGATTTCCATCGCCTCATTGAAACGGAAGTACTCTCGATCGAAGTCGGGTATGGTCTGCTGCGATTGGCCGATAAAACCCAAGGCGGCGAGTTGCTTGACCGCATCACGGGCGTTCGTAAGGGCTTCGCCCGCGACAACGGCATGGTCATTCCTCCTATTGCCATTCGCGATAGTTTGGAACTGGAGCCGAACGAGTATCGATTCATGCTGCGAGGCAAATCCATTGCCAGCGCCTCTTTGATACCAAATCGATGGCTGGCGATGAATGTCAGCGGCAGCCACGTCACCCTCAAAGGCGTTCCCACCCACGAGCCCGTCTTCGGAATCGAGGCCGTTTGGATCGCTGAGGAAGAAAAGCGCACGGCCGAAATCAATGGCTACAGCGTGGTTGATGCCGTTTCGGTGCTCATCACCCATCTTGCGGAAACCCTCAAAAATATCGCCCACCACATTCTCACTCGTCAAGAGGTACAAAGCCTCATCGACCGCGTTAAGGAATCCAATCCCGCCCTCGTCGCCGAACTGCTGCCTGATCTCGTAAACCTTGGCATCCTCCAACGAATCCTTCAAAGTCTGCTTCGCGAAGGCGTTCCCATCAGAAACCTCCCACTCATTCTCGAAGCCGTTGCGGACTTTGCCCCAGTCACCAAAAATCCCGACGAGCTTGCCGAACAAGTCCGCCGCAGACTCGGCACCTATTTCATTGCCCAATATGAAACCGAGCCAGGTTTGGTCAAAGCGATCACGATCGATCCTCGCTTGGAACAAACCCTCATTAATCGTATTCAGCGCTCGCATTTTGAGACCACCCTCGCTCTGGATGCGCACTCGGCACAGTATCTCCTGAGAGAACTAACAGTACGCTCCAACTCGATGGCAGAACAAGGCCTGTCTGCGATTGCCATTGTAAGCGCGGAGCTTCGCTTGGCCCTTAAGCGCTTCTTCGAGCCTTCTCTTCCCAAACTTGTTGTTCTTTCTTATCAGGAACTTCCACCTCAAACAGAAATTCAAAATATGGGCATTATTTTGCCGCCTCAGGGAGATAAGACAACCCCTGATGCTCTGCACCACGCTGTATCCTAAACAATTAAGCCCCCCATGGACCATTCACATCGGCATTATTTTCCCTCTACTGTGACCGATATGATGCAAGAATTACGAAAGTGCTGATAGAAATCTGTGAATTGCCCTTTTTAAGAGATTTTCAAACTCGAAAAATATTGGCTCAATAATTGCTGTGAGAACTATGATTTTTTGAAGTAATCCCGTTCAAATGCAATATTTCACACTCATCGGCGGCTTTATTGGCTTTGTTTTGACATTGGCCGCCAGCATTTTATCTGGAAAAGAATTGGGAACCTCCGTTTTCAACGCGACCGTGGGATGCGTGATTATTGCCTTCCTCTTTCGTGGATTCCGTTTTGTCACGGAATATTGCGCGCAGCAAGTCGTGAGTGAACGCTTGCGTCTTCGCGACGAGGAAAACGCCGCCGCTGCGGAGGCTGCTACCCTAGAGAAGAGCCAAGCCGATGAGACTGCCAGCAGCACATCCAACTCACCTGCGTGAAAATGATACATCACGCAGAACTCACAGAACACGCTCCCCCGCTGGATGCCCGAAAGTACTCCGCTGTCATGCGAGCCTATGGCGAAGCCACGCAAACAGAAGAAGAGTTTCTAAAATCCCACCTCCCCTTGGTTAAGTCCGTTGTGGACCGAATGAGGGCCAGTCTGCCCGCACATGTGGAAGTCGATGATCTTTACAGCGTCGGCTTGCTGGGCCTCATCCAAGCCCAACGCCGCTTCGATCCCTCACATGGGGTCACCTTTTCCACCTTTGCCACCCTGCGCATAAGGGGATCCGTATTAGACGAACTCCGGCGGGCAGATTGGCTAAGCCGATCTCTCCGAGTCAAAGCCAAAAAAATCACCGACGTCATCTCCTCCTTCGAGCAAAAAGTCGGCCGCCCCTCCACAGAGGCGGAAATCGCCGCCGAACTTGGCATCTCCACAGAGGAATATGTCGCCCTTCTGGACGAACTCCGTCCGTTAAGCTATGTCGAGTTGGATGCATCCTCTCTCCACGATGACGATAACTCGAACCAACACGAGTTTGTGGCTGATGAAAAACAGCCCTCCGCCAGCGACGAGGCGATGAAAAAGGAACTCACCAAACTCCTCGTCGATCGCATCCAAAAACTTCCGGATATGCAACGCAAGATACTTGCAATGTATTATTTCGAAAACCTCAGATTGGCAGAAATCGCAAAGGTGTTCGGTGTTACCGAATCCCGCATCTGCCAAATCCATACCCAAGCCGTTCTCAGTCTCAAAACCTACATTCAATCAGCCGCAACCCGCTAAACTACAAAAAACAATATGATTCTCATTATCGGATACCTCATCGTCATCGGAGCCACACTCGGAGGGTTCATGCTCGCAGGTGGAAACCCCATGCTCCTAATGCAAGTATCGGAATTTGTCAGTATCGGTGGCATTGCGATCGGTTTAGTAGTTATTGCCAGTCCGTTAGCTCTACTCATAGCCCTAGTTGGAAAAATTAAGGTCGCTTTGAAAAATGAAGCCGTTTCGAAATCGGAATTCATCGACCTATTAAAGTTGCTATACGAACTTTTCTCTAAAGCACGTCGAGGTGGACTCATCGCGATCGAAGATGACGTCCTCGCCCCTAAAGATAGCCAGATTTTTTCAAAATACCCCTCTTTCATTAATCACCCTGAACGCGTTGAGTTTCTTTGTAACAGCCTCAAACCCATCATTGACGGTCGCCTCAAACCGGAGCAGCTTTCAACCATGCTTCAAGGCGACTACGACGCCAAAGAGGAGGAAGCATCCCATCCTGTTCATGTACTCAACCTTCTGGGCGACTCGCTCCCAGGTATTGGTATCATCGCCGCTGTAATGGGAATCATTAACACCATGGCATCTATTAGCGATGGCCCTGAAGCCGTGGGCGAGCATGTGGCCGCCGCGCTCGTGGGCACCTTCCTCGGCGTTTTGGGCGCTTATGGATTTGTGAATCCACTCAGCGCCCGTATCAAACTCAACAACTCCGTGGAGATGCAATACTTCGCCGTCATTATGAAAGGCGTTGTGGGCTTCACCGGCGGAATGTCTCCGATTATGGCAGTGGAAGCCGCTCGCCGTGCCATCGACCCACATACACAACCCACCTCGGATGAAGTCGAAGAAATGGTCAAAAATATCGGCTCCAGCTCTGGAAGCAACTAACCATGGCAAAGAAAAAAGACGAACACCACGGCGGGGCATGGAAGGTCGCCTACGCGGACTTTGTTACCGCGATGATGGCCCTTTTCATGGTGCTCTGGATTTGCGCCCAGAAACCGGAGGTCCTTGTCTTGGCGTCGCTTTATTTTAAGGATCCGACGCACAAACCCAATCCTACCACGATCGGGCTGATGCAAAAGGAAATGCAGGCGGCTCAAAAAGACAACGAAGTCAAAGACCAGAAAGAACCCATCAATGAGGGATTCCTCCGAGCGATCGCGAAGGATTTTTATCGCCTTCTCAATATCAAAGACGACGAAAAACCTCCGATTGATATCAACATCACCTCGGATGGCCTTAAAATGACCATCTATGACCGATCCAAAAAACCCATCTTCAAGGATAACACCACAGAAACGACGGATTGGGGCACATTCGTTTTCCAGAATATGGCTTGGCTCGTGGAGCGTCATAATTTCCAAGTCATGATTGATGGTCACACCCCAACCGGAATGGATTTCGGAACGAAGAAAAACTACACTTCATGGGAACTATCCGCAGATCGAGCCAATGCCATCCGTCGGCTCATGGAATACTACGCTGTCGCTCCAAGAAAAATGAAGAGGGTCACCGGTTTTGGCGACACGGATAATTTACCGAACGTCCCTTCTGACTCCGAAGACAATGATCGCATTACAGTGAGTCTCTCGCTGACACAAATGCCCTCACCCACCCCAACTCCACAGGCCTCCGCAACGCCTGCTGCTAAAAAATAAAAGCCGCAATGAAGGATTTTCTCCAAGGCCGCGCCTCTCTCGATAACGCCCGCACCAAGCCCCAAGGCAGCGACTCGGCCAGCCACTTTCCGCCAATCGCACACAACGCAACAACCGTTACTTCAGGTAATGCAGGCTCAAATGGCGTCGCTCAGGACGTCTCCCTCGATTCCACCGGATCAGAAAGTTGCGGGCAGGAACCCAAGATCGATCTCGTTCATGATAGTGAAGGCCGTATAGGGCACATCGTTGTTACATGCCGTTGCGGGGATCAGATCACCCTCCAGTGCAATTACTGAAAAGATGCGCCGCATTTCCA
>Ga0214921_10012484_pt1 | contig 10143 bp, 3 predicted proteins | sample LL1505_MetaG_FD_177992 | JGI IMG/M metagenome (GOLD analysis project Ga0214921, IMG submission 177992) | Freshwater microbial communities from Lake Lanier, Atlanta, Georgia, United States - LL-1505 | ecosystem: Environmental > Aquatic > Freshwater > Lake | place: USA: Georgia | collected 2015-05-28
CGAAATCGGCCCCAACAGCGCCCTGGCCAGTCTTTGGAACCGCAGGCATCCAACGATTCCTGCGAGATCAATCGAAGAGTTTAAAAATCCTCGAGGGGCTGCTGTGTGGGTTCAGCGTCACGATTGATCTGCCACCCAATCTCCCGACTTCCCCCGTGCTTTTCCAGTAGCCGCACCTGCGTTATCACCATGCCGCGGTCCGCCGCTTTGCACATGTCATAAATTGTGAGTAGACCGACTTGGACGGCGCAGCAGACTGCCGTCTGCACGCTAGATTTGATGAGGGTTTCGGGGAGACTAGGCCTTATTTCTAGAATCAATTGCAAGAACAGAACAAGACTCTTGGCCCAAATTCCTTTGGTTAAGAGGGACAGAATTGGGACAAAGTTGTCCCGCAGAAACTATAGCGATTGGGGCGCGTTGTGGCGAGATGAATCTGCTTCTGAAGTCTCCAAACCGAGACCCCACCGTACCCCCACCCCCCAAATCGGCTGGATGGGACCCGCAGAACACCTACACACTGTTTTGGACGAGCAGAGGGCAGTTTGTAAAATCGGGGTACCGTGAGGATGGTGCGCGGCTTCGACCGGATTGGTCGGCTAGGTTGAGCGATGCCGCGTTGCTACCGCAGGGTTGAACTCCCGTTCGATCACATCAGTCCTAGCGCTAATCCCGGGGCATCCTGATGTTACGGAACTGCATCGCGGGTGGGCTGCCATATGAGTGATAGTGCCCGGCGATTAGGTCGTTCTCGATCTCGTGTAGGTGCTGCCTGGGGGTGTCCGGGGTTAGCACACAGAAAGATACCAACCGCAGTCCGCAGCCCCAGTCAGCCCGCGTGTGTGCATTCAACCGCGATCTCAGCCCAGAAGACTCGCCGATGTAGATGACTCCCGTACTGTCAGCAATTCGGTATACACCGGGCGAATTCAGCACAGCGAGTTCATCAAGTTGCTGCCAATCAGACCAGTCAAGCCCCATCGACCCGTCGTCAGAATGTTTCAGGCCCGGGGTCGACCTAATGAGGTCGCAGGGGGCTTCAAGTCGCCTGCCCCGGAAGCCAGTTTTCCGATCTCTGGATTTCACATAGTGGGGATGAAAGTGCCCATGGTTGCAGAGTGTGGAACCACCGGATTCGAGTCGGTACTGCCATAGCAGCCAGCACTCGAGTGCCTGCCGGTGTTGAACGTCAAGATCGGTAATGGATGCTGAACATTCGTACTCGTACCCGTCCGCATCGCGCCAAGCCCATAGTGACGGCGCAGCCGTGTGCGGGTCGTTGAATGGCATCTCCTTGGCAAGAGTGTTGCGCCGCAGGTCACTCAACCGTTCACGCAGGTTGCGGCCTGTCTGGCCGATGTAAGCCAGTTGGTTTTGACCCCGCACCCTGACCCGATAAATGCCAGCCGTCGTAGGAAGCGCTTTGAAGTCCCCACCGTCAAACGGGACCCAGTCGGTCCAATGCAGTGGCAACCAGTGCTTACTAGCGATCAATCGGCGATGCTCCTGCTTGACGGGGCTTTGAGCCTTACCGCGCCCATGCAAACTGGCTCCCCGTCATCACTGTGCCGAATCATTTGACTGAGTAATAGCGCTCGAATCCTATCGAACCTAGACGTAGGAAAAAACGCCGGTGAGCGAGAAATTAGGCGCTGTCTGCGCTGTCAATCCGCGATTGTCTCATCCCAACATTCGCCGCACTGAACCTCACCCTCACGATATACCCCCAAAGTTGGTACCAACTCTGACATGCACACGAATTTGGACGAGCGGTTCAGGTCGTCAGAACCCTTGAATGAACGTTTCCCATTGCAACTGATGGTTGGTTTTCGCATTCCGAGCCAAAACGGCGAGATGTGAGCCTGCCCATATTGGAGTATCGTAACGGGGCCTAACCGCCTTGTAGTCGAATTACGCTTCGCGACTACGACGACGACCGCGATGCATCGCTAAATCAGCGACTATGCCTAATTACTAAGGCCAAAATAAAATGGCAGCAACTTGAGACCGAGAACCACGAGTTGGTCTATGCCAATGGCGTACCGGCGGAGACGTTCATCGACAATGTGAGCCGCAGGCAATTTGATAACTATGCCGAGTTCGAGGCGCTGTACCCGAGCGCCCCGATGATGACCGAACTCGAGATCCCAAGGGTGCTCTTTCGCAGGCAACTCTCGACCGTGACAGTGCAGCGCCTCAATGCGCTTGAAGAGGTATGGGTTGCGAGGGAGCGCTCGATGTGCAGGTCTTCACTGCCTGCAACCCACCAGGCCACCATCGGCTTGAATAACCGGCTTGAATATGGCGTGCGCATCAGACCGACGTCTGCTATAAAGCCAAAAAAGAAATGGGGCGAGGAGCCTCGGTTCGATTGCCGAGCTCGAGTTTTCTCCGTAACCCCCACCGTCGTTCGGTGATTACAAAATGCCGACCATTACCTTAACCAGCGCATCGGAACGACAAGGCACCGATGGGGCTGAAACCATCATCGGCAGCAGCGGCAATGACAGCATTCATGGCCTGGGCGGCGACGATTTACTAGACGGTGGCGCGGGCGACGATATTTTCAATGGCACTGTTGATGGTGGTCGCTACCCTACCTCAGGAAATAAAACCATTCTCGGTGGCGTCGGTAACGACCTGATTTTCGACGGTTCGGGCAACGATTCAATTGACGGCGGCCCAGACAATGACACCATCTACTCGGGAACAGGTAACGACTCGATTGCTGGCGGCGCTGGTAATGATTCCGTTAATGGGATCAAAGCGGGCGGTGGGTACTCTGGGTACTACGCGAGTAGCGGAAATAAAATCATCTCGGGCGATGCGGGTGACGATTTCCTGCTCGGCAGTAGCAGCGCGGACACAGTCGATGGCGGCGTCGGTAACGACACGCTTTATGGCCTGGGTGGTAACGACTCGTTAAGCGGGGGCGACGGCGACGACGTCATCTATGACCAGGGCAGCACCAGCGGAAACAACACGCTGCGCGGTGGTGCAGGCAACGACGTCCTGAGCACTTTCACGAGCACTGGCTCGAATTTGCTCGACGGCGGCGACGGGAATGACACGATCACGGGTGGCTCGGGCAACGACACATTGATCGGGGGGGCAGGAAACGATTCCATCAGCGCTGATGCGGGCGACGACCTTCTGGATGGCGGTGACGGTGCCGATACGCTTTACGGTGGTTCTGGAAACGATTCGCTCAGCGGCGGTGCGGGCAATGACGTGCTCTTCGACCAGACCGGTGGCAACGACACCTTGGTCGGTGGCGACGGTGACGACCGACTGGATACTTTCAGCGGCTCGGGCTCGGACTCTCTGGTCGGAGGCGCGGGCAATGACACCCTGGTCGGCGGGAGCGGCAATGACACCCTCGATGGTGGCGCGGGGATAAACCGGCTTAGCGGAGGGGGCGGCAACGACACCTACATCATTTCGAGCAGCCGTTCCCATATTGAGGACAGTGGCGGAACCGATGCAGCAACGATTTCGGTCGATTTCTACAAGGTGCCCAGCACGATCGAGAATCCGAGCTATGCGACCGGGGTTCAGACGCTTCCATACTGGCTTTCGTCGCTGTTACCGGATGAGGCAAGCGGTGATTATTTTAATGACCTGATCTACGTTGACCCCGGCACTGGGCGGAAAACGGTCTACTTTTATTTCCCTTCGAGCTTGCCCAGTTATGACACCAGCGCCGATCACGGCGCCGGTTTCGAGGCATTTACAAGCGATCAAAAGAGCTTCACGCGCAACACTCTTACCTACATCTCGTCGGTCGTGGGGTTGTCATTTGTTGAAACAACAGACCTCACAATTGCCAGCAATCGGTTCACGATCGCCTTTGCGAACAACACTCAAGCCGCCGCGTCGGCAGGTTATGCGTCTTACCCGAGTGACCCGACTGACTCATCGTTAGGAACTCCGGTCGGTGGGGATCTGTTCCTCGCCAAAACGAATGGCGCAGTCACACCCCTGGTAGACAATACGTATGCGGCTCTTGTGCTCATTCATGAACTGGGCCATTCCCTTGGGCTGAAGCACCCCGGCAATTACAATGCAGGGGGGCAGGATCTGCCAACCGGGCCGTTTCTGCCAAGCGCAGAAGACACGACGACCTGGACGGTGATGAGTTACACGTCCGCCGCGGCTCAGTACCGACCGCTTCTGCAAGCGCTCGATATTGCGGCCCTGCAGTATTTATATGGCCCGAGTCCAAGCGCAAATAGCGGGGCGAATACCTACGTAATTAGCGCCACAACGCCGAACTTCATTTGGGACGGTGGCGGTGTCGATTGGATTGACGCTTCGTCGGCCAGCCAAGCCGCCACGATTTATCTATCTCCAGGCTATCAAGGTTTTCTTGGCGCCGCAGCGGCGTCCACCATCACGGCAGCTGGTCAAATTACCGTTAACTTTGGTAGTGCCATTGAAAATGTCGTGGGCACAGCCTTTGCCGACTCGTTGTTCGGCAATGAACTGGACAACTGGATTGATGGTGGTGCCGGTAACGACACCCTGATTGGTGGTGCAGGAAACGACTATTTAAGCGGTGGTCGCGGGAACGACAGCATTGACGGGGGTGCTGGTCAGGGCGACTACGTCAATTTCAATTTAGCCGCAATCGCTCAAGGTACGCTAACGCTCACTGGATCGGCCTCAAGCGGTTGGACGCTCAGCAACGACGCGAATGCGCTGCTCAAGGTTGAGGCGAGCGGTGGCGTTTGGACGCTTACGGATTTGCGCACGAGTGCGCCACAGTTCAGTGAGCTTCAGGGTGTTGATACCCTGCGCAACGTTGAGCGGATTAACCTTAACCTGCAGTCTAGCGGGAGCTCTGGCACCTACTTGGGAAGCCTGAATCTCGGGGGCACTTCGAGTTCTCCAACCATTGAGCTAAGGGACGCCTTCGGAGCACTTTTCGGAAGCACCGGAACCGATGGTCCGGATACGTTGACGGGCACGGATGGTGATGACCAGATCAACGCCAAAGCAGGTGCAGACTCGATCGTTGCACTCGCCGGGAATGACTCCATCACAGTCTGGGACGATGCAAGCACCGACACGATTGATGGCGGCGCTGGAAACGATTCCCTCATTCTGCGCCCTAGCAATACGTCGATCAGTCTTGGAACTAACCCCAATATCAAGGGGATCGAGTATCTGAACATCGACGGCAGCGCTTTTACATCGCCGACGACGTTGACGGTGACGATCACCAATGGATTGTTCTCGAATGGCTCCACTTCCGGATCCGTGTTCGCCAATTTCATCAATGCCGGCAACACAGCGTATGTACTGGATGCGAGCACGGTCACCGCGACCAATCAACTCTCCCTTACCAGCGGCCCAAACAACGACACCCTGATTGGTGGTGCAGGAAACGACTATTTAAGCGGTGGTCGCGGGAACGACAGCATTGACGGGGGTGCTGGTCAGGGCGACTACGTCAATTTCCCTCTAGGCGCAATCGCTCAAGGCACGTTAACGCTCGCTGGATCGGCCTCAAGCGGTTGGACGCTGAAGAACGATGCGAATGCACTGCTCAAAGTCGAGGCGAGCGGTGGCGTTTGGACGCTTACGGATTTGCGCACGAGTGCGCCACAGTTCAGTGAGCTTCAGGGTGTTGACATCTTGCGCAACGTCGAGGCGATCGGTCTAATCGTTCAATCGAGTGCGAGCTCTGGAAGTTACGCTGGGGGCTTGATTCTCGGGGGTACGGTGAGTTCCCCGACCATTGAATTGAGAGATCCAACCGGGAGGCTATTGTCAGACACGACCCCGCCGACCATTGCAATTTCGAGCAGTAAATCGAAGCTCTACGGCAGTCAAACTGCTCAGTTGCAGTTCACACTGAGTGAATCTTCCTCTGACTTCACCGCATCTGATATTGCTGTCACGGGCGGTACGCTGAGCAACTTTACGGGCTCAGGAGCGGCCTATGCAGCCACTTTTGTTCCGACAGCCGCGGGCAGGCTGAATCCAGTGATCTCGGTGGCGAGCGGCACTTTTAGCGATGCGGCGGGTAACTTCAATGCCGACGGCAACGACTCCAATAATCGGCTTGTTCTGCAGGCGGACACCAACGCGATCGTTTCGACAAATGTCCTCTCCGGCAATGCTGCTTTGGCCTTTGACGGGGGCGCCTCCGGGGTAATGGTTCTTACCGGAAACAACACCAATAGTGGGCCTATCAGCATTGGCAGCGGTACGTTGCAGATCGGCGATGGGGGAACTGGTGGCTCTCTTGGATCCGGACCGGTGGTTAACCAAGGCACGTTGGCGATCGATCGATCCGACACCCTGACGCTGCCCAATGTGATCTCCGGCTCGGGCAGCTTTGTCCAGAGTGGGTCCGGCACAGTCATTCTTGCTGGAATCAACACCTATACCGGACCGACCACGGTCAGCAGTGGCAAGCTCTCGATCAATGGGGCGATCACGGGTGGCGGTATCGTTACGGTCGGCCCGGGTGCCTCGCTGGGGGGCTCGGGGAGCGTCGCGGGCCCAACCACGTTAAGTTCGGGTGCCACGTTATCGCCCGGCAACAGCCCTGGTACCTTTACCTTTGGTAACGGTCTCACGCTCGCCTCCGGCAGCACGTTCTCTGCGGAGATCAACGGAACTGCGGCCGGAACGCTCTACGACCAAGTCGTCGTCGTCGGCAGTGTGAATCTCAGCGGGGCAACGCTGTCGCTTACTCTGGGCTATACGCCGGCCGCTGGCGACACCTTCACAATCATCAACAACGATGGCACTGATAGCGTCGTCGGCACCTTCAGCGGTCTCCCCGAAGGTGGTGTTGTCTCGGTCGGTGCACAACAATTCCAGATCAGTTACGTCGGATTAACGGGCAACGACGTGACCTTGAAGACGGTCTGTTTTGCCCGAGGCACTTTGATCCAAACCGCTTACGGACCAGTGCCTGTTGAGGATCTGCAGATTCACGACCGGCTGTCGTTTTATGTTGAGCCGACCTCGAGCGATTGCGCCAAGGTCAAGTGGATCGGCCGCCAGACGTTCCACCCGGCGATGGCGGAACTCGTGGACTATCTGCCCATAAAAATCAGCGCCAACGCTCTTGGCCCGGGACAGCCGTTCCAGGACCTGTATGTATCACCCGATCACGCCATCCTGTTTGATGGCACTCTGATTCATGCCAAGGTGCTGGTCAATGGCAGTAGCGTTATTCAGATGACCGAGTGGTCAGGTGATGTTGAGTACTTTCACATTGAGACCGCGAACCACGAGTTGGTCTATGCCAACGGCGTACCGGCGGAGACGTTTATCGACAACGTGAGTCGTAAGCAGTTCGATAACTACGCCGAGTTCGAGGCCATGCATCCTAATGCCCCGATGATGACGGAGCTGGATATCCCGAGGGTGTTGTTTCGCAGGCAACTCTCGATTCAGACGCTGCAGCGCTTCAATGCGCTTGAAGAAGTGTGGGGTGCTCGGTATCGCCCGACTGACGTCGCAACCGAATCGGTCTGACCTAGTGTGCAGATTCGCAGCGAACACGAAGAGCAACTACAGCTGCTGATTGATTCGATTGTTGCCCTCGAGTCGCAAGGGCAGTCCGTCAGTCTGGAAGTGATGTCAGGCCTTGCTGGCGTCGATACTCAAGATATCGAACGTTATCTCTCGCCGCTCTCGACGCTGCCGTCCGGTCTCGCGATGCTCTTCGCCGGGGTCTGTGCACTGATCGCTCGGCAGGGCGAGCTGAGGGCTGAAGATCAGGCCGATAGGTCCACAGTCGGGCCGAGTCCGGTGGCTGGATCAATCTTTACCCGCAGGCAGCTGGAGTTTCTTTTCCAGTCGGCGATCACTTTGTATTCGTCCGATGCGCTGGATGGCTGTGGTCGTCTGTTGGGCTTGGTTCTTCAGCAAGCTCCAGACTATGGAGCGGTTCATGCCGCACTGGGAATGCTGGCCGAGCGACAGCAGAATCACGAAGAGGTTGTACGTTGGTACCGATCCGGTATCGAACTGCTTCCGGACCACCGCAAGATCCCGCTGGTGTTGGTCAACAAGCTCATTACTTTGCGGCGGTTGGACGAGGCGCAGTCTCTATTTGATGAGCTAGCGCCGAAGTTCTCCGATCACCCTGAATTCTGGAGTCTGAAGGGACTAATCGCTTACGAGCAGCAGCGCTTTAACGACGCGCTGGACTGCTTTGCCAAGGCCTCGGTACTTGATCCCGGCAATATCGATTACCCCCACAGGATCGCAACGATTCATCTGGGTCTTGGGGATTTTGAGTCGGCGAACAAAGTGCTGGGTGAGAGACTCAACCGAGAGACAACGAGAGCAACCGTTGAAGCCGGTGACCTCGTCCACTTAGAAGTTCTTCGTGTCCGTTCCTGTGCCCTAAGCGGTCAGGCAGAGGCCGCTCTGCAAATGGCGCAAGAACTCCACGACCGGCTGCCCGAGAGTTTTGATGTGGGTATCTGCCTAGCCGACCAACTGACCGCCCACAGCGGGTTCGACCCGGCCAAGCAACTTCTCGATTCGATCAAGCCGACTGATCCGGGGCAGGAGATCAAGAAGCTTCTGACGCTAGTGGAACTGTCATCCGCTCAGTACGACCCCGACGCAGCCATCGGCCATGCGCAGAAAGCGATTGAACTAGACCCAACGCACCTAGACGCACAAGCCGCACTGCTGGGTGCGCAGTTGATGGCATCAGATGTGATCGCTGCTCAATACACGATGCGCAAGGTCGATCAGATCCTCAAGCGCAATGGACGAGAGGCAGACCGATACAAGTGGCGAAACAGCTTTCATGCAGGCCTCCTGAAGGAATTTCGCACCAACCCACATGCTGAAGCGAAGCTCGCCGAGATCCTGCCGCTACCGTCGCTACAAAAGATCATCGCGTTGGCCAAACTGATCGAAAGCGAACCGGGGTACCTGCCAGCCAGCATGGGGTTACTGCAGCAGTGCCGACGCCACGGGGTGTTTGACTACGACCGGCCTAACGAACACGCACAAGCCATCCCGAAGACCATCGTGCAGTTCTGGGATAACCCCGACATTCCCGAAGATATCGCCCGGTTGATGGGGAGCTGGGACATGTGCAAGGGTTTCGAGCACCGGGTGTTTAATGATCAAAGCGCCTTGGCATTTATCGAAGAGAACTGCACAGCACGGGTGCTCAAAGCGTTCCGGATGGCAAACCACCCAGCGATGCGCTCGGACATCTTCCGGCTGGCCTATCTGGCAGTCAGCGGCGGGGTTTACGTCGATGCGGATGACCTGTGCAGACACGATATCGGGGAACTACTCTCACCCGGGTTCGACCTGATCCTACTGCAGGAGAATCTGGCATCAATCGGGAATAACTTTATCGCCGCTGCGCCCGGCCACCCCTGTATCGAATTCATCCTGAGCACCATCGTCGATCTGGTGCTGGAGAAGCAGGGCAATAACGTCTGGTTCCTGACCGGACCCGGAGCGCTTTCATCGGGGTTCTGCCGTTATTACCGCCAGCAACTGGGTCGGGCGAGGCTGCCTTCAGGCATTCGAGTGATGACGGTTTACAACCTCTACGACTTCATCTCGCCCCACATCCCCTGTCGGCACAAGAACGATGAGCGGCACTGGAATTCGGAGCGGGTGCGAAGCCGGTCGCTTTTCCGGCGGGTGGCCTAGTGAGAAGAGCCAGAAGGCCCGGTGGAACTCGGTGCATTCGTATGCGGTAGTACTCGGCAGTCAAGCTAGGCGCCCTTAGGCTTCGGACCTCGGGTCCGTGGGCCTGACAGCAAGCCGATGGCGTAGCCCAGCGCCTCAAGTTCTGCCAGCCGAGCCAAACCTATACTGCGGACGGACCGCGCTTTGCGGGTCTCTTGGCCATGCACTGTGTTTGCCTGAGCGATCCGGTTGCGACCCTCGACGGTCCGAGGGCCGGTGCTGCGACCACCATGCCACTTGCACTTGGTGCCACCTTTGACTGCTGCGGCTTTGCACTGCTCACCAGTCCGCTTTGATTTGGCATTACATCGCACACAACGGATCCGGCCACGGTAATCCCCCCGTTGGATCGGGGTTGTCAGAAGTAGAATTTTCTCCAATGGAAGAGGTTCTACATGAAGAAGTCCCGTTTTAGCGACAGCCAGATCATGGAGGTGCTCAAGC
>Ga0214921_10012485_pt1 | contig 10141 bp, 10 predicted proteins | sample LL1505_MetaG_FD_177992 | JGI IMG/M metagenome (GOLD analysis project Ga0214921, IMG submission 177992) | Freshwater microbial communities from Lake Lanier, Atlanta, Georgia, United States - LL-1505 | ecosystem: Environmental > Aquatic > Freshwater > Lake | place: USA: Georgia | collected...
TTTTCTTTTAATTTTATTTAATGCATTGAGTATGATCACATCTATTGACCTAAAATTTTTTTTAATAATTTTCAGAAACTGAGTTATATCTTTAATGTTGCTAAGATTCATTTTTTTAAAAAAAAAATTCTCTTTATATTTTTTTTTTAATTTAACTAATTCTTTGTTTGAATTAACGTAAGTTGTGATAACCGTATTATTTTTTTTTAAATAATGTCGCACTAATTCTAGACCAATTCCACTAGAACCGCCTGTTATAATGATATTTTTTTTCACTATTTAGATTTTTTCCGTAAATGAATTATATCTACCGTTATATTTTTTATTTTTATTAAACCAGTCAACAGTTTTTTTAATGCCCAAATCTAAAGATGTAAAATTTTTAAAACCTGTTTTATTTAATTTATTAATATTCATTAGTCTTTTTTTGTCACCACTTGGCTTATTTTTTTGCCAATTAATTTTTACATTTTCTTTTTTTGTCGCTTTTATGATTGAATTTACCAGTTCTTTAATAGTAACCTCTTTTCCTGAACCAACATTTATTGGGTAATTAATTTTTTTATATACCGCATGTATCATGGCTCTAGCAACATCTTCAGAAAATATAAAATCTCTAATTGAAGATCCATTACCCCAAACATCTAATTTATTTTTTGTATTGATAATTTTTTTTATTAGACTTGGGATTACCATTGCATTTTTAGTATCAAAATTATCATATGGTCCATAAACGTTAGCTGGTCTTATTATTGAAATTGCATCCCAGTTATATTGGATTTTGTATGCTTCGGCTTGAAGTTCACATAATCTTTTAGCCCATCCTGCGAATTTATCATTCTCAGAGGGAAAAGTTTTCCAAACACTATCCTCATAAAATATTTTAGATTTTGCATATACCCCAATAGAGCTTGTTAATAAAAATCTTTTAACACCACACCTTCGGGCAGCCTCCATCATATTAAATGTAAAAGTAACAGTAGGCACTAAAAAACTAGCAGGCTTTTTCGTAGTCATTAATGGAGAGCCCTTAACACCAGCTAAATGAAAAACTATTTCTTGATTTTTACAAATCTGTAAACAATTTTTAAATTCTCTCAAATCTTTTTTTAAAAACTTAAATTTTCCATTCAGTTTAGGTTTTTTATCTAATGAAACTATAGAAATCTTTGCGCCCATATCTATTAACATCTGCGATAACGGCATTCCTATTAATCCTGTTCCACCAGTGATTAAAATTTTTTTATTTTTAAAAAAATTTATATATTTGTTTTTAGCCATTTTATTGTTTTTTGAATTCCGTTTTCTATATTAACTTTTGGTGTCCATCCAAGCTCCTTTTTTGCTCTCGATGAATCAACCAAAATATTTACTGGTATAGAAGGTTTTGTTAGATCATGTTTGATTGTTATATTTTTATTATAAAACTTAACCATTTTTTTTATTATATCTATTACTTTTAATGATTTACCATAGGTACAATTATAAATTCTAAATTTGGCTTTTTGGAATTTAATAATTTTATCCACAAAATTCGTTAAATCAGATATATAAAGCAAGTCTCTTTTTTCAATACCTTTCCCCCAAACGCTAATTTTATTATTCTTCGCATGAACTATCTTAAAAAGATTTGATGCAAAAAAATGGCCCTTTTCAAGGTCAAATTTGTCATACGGTCCGTAAATATTAGAATGTCGAATGCAAGTATATTTTGTTTTTCCTAAATTTCCAAAGAATTCACATATCTTCTCTATGTAAAGTTTAGTGTGTCCCACACCAAAGTATTTCTCTTCTAATTTACTGTTTAATTTTACCGAATCTTCTTTAAGAGGAAAATTGCTACTAGGATACATTACGGTGCAACTAAAAAATATTACATGTTTTACGCCCCTCTTAAATGCTGAACTCATAATATATGAATTCATAATTGCATTATCAGTCACATGAATTTGAGGTTTGCCAACAATGTCTTTTGATCCAGATGTGGTTGCGGCTGCCTGAATAACTATATCAATATTTTTAAGAATTTTATCTACTTGTGTTTTATTGCACAAATCTATTCTTTTCCAATTTACATTTTTTTTTTTAAATTTATTCTTATGATGGTAGGTTGCAAATACTTTTACATTTTTTTTATTACTAAAATGTTCCAACATATTCTTACCTATAAATCCTGTGCCTCCAAAAATTAGTATGTTTAATTTTTTATTTTTCATTATAAAAATCAGCTATTTCGACAACTAAAGATATTTTTTTTTTATTTAGTAAAGCTTTTTTATAAGTTTTAAAAACCTCACTTGGTTTTGTTATCTTATAAATATCAATATTTTTACACATTTGTTTGAATGCATTTGAAAAATCTCCTTTATGTTGACTCTGAGGATCAAGTGGTCTTACAGAGCCTACTGCTGTTCTTATAATAATTTGAGGATTAATTTGATTATCTGAAATTTCTGATATTTTATCCAAGTGATTAACCAATTGATTTGTGGCTAATAAAAGAAAATTCCATCTTGGGTAAATCGTTACTGGCAAATATCCCTCTAAAGCCATGCCTAAGCTTATGCCCAACTGCATTTCTTCAGCAACCGGAAGTTCAATTTTTTTCTTTATATCTATATCCTTTAAAGTATTAAACATTGCTGTTCCAGGAACACTTACTGCTTGGCCTAAAAATATAGTATTTTTTTTCTTGGCCAGATACTCCATACTTTTTTTTATTTCATCAAAGTATTTCATTTGTTTTTAAAATTGTATTCGCTTACCCGATCCTGCGTGTGGGTATTTATTTTTATATTTATAATATTTCACAAATTTACTATTTTTATTCTCATAAGTAATTTTTTTATTTCCCCATGCCAATCTTGTTTCTGTACATACAGAAAGGTTATTATCCTCTACTATAAATACAATTGGTAAATTAAAATTTTCTGAAAATTTTATACATTCGTGTGCTATACCAGTTTCAGAAGTCATATCACCAATAAAACAGTAAACTTTATTTTTCGATTTTTTCATCTTTAGTGCTAAAGCAATCCCAGTCGATATTGGAAGATTACCACCAACAATTGCCGAAGATAATATTTTGTATCTCGGGAAGGTAAGGGCTATAGAGTTTCCTTTTAAAATACTTTTTTCTAATTTTTTTTCTGGGACGCCTTTGAGTAAACACTGATAGTGACTTCTCCAAGAACACAATACCCAATCGTTTTTTTTTATTTTTTTAAAGATATTTATTATTTGTTTTTCATTGCCAAAATATAAGTGTATTGGAGCCTTGATTTTTTTATTGTTGAAAAGATTTCCTATTTTTTTTTTAAAATTTATTAATTTTTTTTCTAATAAGGTTTGTTTTTTTTTTAAATTCATTTAATTAAATTTGGATATTAATTTAAAAAGATTTTAAATAACAATATATTAATTAAATTAATTATTAAATAAAATTGTATGATTATATGCCAATCTCCATTTAGAATTTCTTACTTTGGTGGGGGAACTGATTTTCCTGATTGGTATAACAATTATGGTAACGGGTTGGTACTCTCAACAACAATAAATAAATATTGTCGTATTTTTTTAAGAACCTTGCCACCCTTTTTTTCTTTTAACTACAGGTTAAGATATTTTGATACTGAGACAGTAAAAAATATAAATGATATTAAGCACCCATCTATTAGAGCGATATTAAAGGAATATTATTATGAAAAAAAAGGAGGATTAGAAATAATTCACTACGCAGATCTTCCTGCCCTATCAGGCTTAGGCGCCAGTTCTTCTTTTACAAATTGTCTTATTTTTTTGCTACATAAATATAATAATAAAAAAGTTTCAAAAAAACACTTAGCTGAAAAATCAATATTTGTTGAAAAAAAAATTCTTAAAGAAGACGGGGGCTGTCAAGATCAATACGCAACTGCTTTTGGAGGTTTCAATGAAATATCTTTCAAAGAAAATGGCGTTTTTTTAAAATCTTTGAATTTACAATCTGAGAAAAAAAAAAAACTAGAAGACAATACAGTAATTTTTTTTACAGGAATTCCAAGAATAGCCAAGAATATTGAAAGACAGAAAGTTAAAATTATAAAAAAAAAACTGAATTTTTATAAGGAGATTTATCAAATAACTTTAGAAGCAAGAAATTTACTTTATAACAAAAATAACCAAAAATTTTTAGAGAATATATCTGAACTATTAAATGAAAGTTGGAAACTAAAAAAAAGCTTATCTAATAATGTTAGCAATAATAAAATAGATGAAATTTGCAGCGCAGCACTAAAAAATGGAGCGATGGCTGGTAAAATTCTAGGAGCAGGAGGGGGTGGTTTTGTTATGTTTATAACAAAAAATTCCTCTGATAAAAAAAAACTAATAAAGTTTTTAAGTAAATTAATTCACGTAAATTTTAAATTTGAAAATGAAGGAACAAAAATTATAAACATGAGTAAAGATGAATATAAATAAAATTAAAAATTTTGAACCCCACCCTTTAATGGATAATAATATAAGTAAAAATGATGTTGATATAGTTATAAAGTTTTTAAAAAAAAACAAAAAAAGAATTTTTACTCAGTCAAAAAAAGTTAGAGAGTTTGAGTTTAAATGGTCTAGATGGCTAGGTTTAAAGTATAGTGTTTTTGTGAATTCTGGAGCATCAGCAAATCTAATAACTATGCTGGCTTTGAAAATATTAAAAGGAAAAGGAGAAGTAATAGTTCCTACACTTACATGGATTTCAGATATTGCTTCAGTTTTACAAAATGGTTTTAAGCCAGTTTTTGTTGATATAAATCCTAAAAATCTCTGCATGGATGAGTCGGAAATCATAAAGAATGTTAATCCTAAAACAAAAGCTGTTTTTTTAAGTCATATACAAGGATTTAATGGGCTTTCAGAAAATTTGCTTAAATATTTAAAAAAAAAAAATGTTGAACTTATTGAAGATGTGTGTGAGTCACATGGAGCCAAATTTAAAAATAAAAAGTTAGGGACCTATGGACTGATGTCTAATTTCTCATTTTATTATGCTCATCATTTATCAACAATTGAAGGTGGTATGGTCTGCACTAATAATAAAAAGATATATGAATTGCTAAAAGTTTTAAGGTCACATGGCATGGCAAGAGAACTTGGCAATTCTCAAGAAGAGAAAAAAATAATTAAAAAATATCCAAAATTGTCACCTAAGTTTATCTTTTTATATCCATGTTACAACGTAAGAAATAACGAAATTTCAGCTGTAATAGGAATAAATCAGCTAAAGAGATTAGATAAAAATAATAAAATTAGAAATGAAAATCTTAAATATTTTTTAAAAAATATAGATAGCAGTCACTATCAAACGAACTTTGATCTAAAAGGATGCTCTAACTACGCTTTTCCACTAATTATGAAAAAGAAAAATTTTAATAATAGAGCAAAACTTGAGAACAAACTAAAGAAATTTAAGATTGAGTTTAGAAGAGGAAACGCTGGAGGTGGCAACCAGTTAAGACAACCATATCTTAAAAATTTTGTAAACAAAAGTATAATTAAAACATTTAAGAATGTAGATCATGTACATTTTTTTGGCTATTATATTGGAAATTATCCAACTCTCAAAAAAGAGAAAATATATAAAATTTGCAAAATACTTAACTCAATCAATTATGAATAGAAAATTTAAAAGATGCTTGATAACTGGCATTACTGGCTCGGGTGGAAGTTATTTAGCTGAGCACATAATATCAAAAAATTTAAAAACTAAAGTGTATGGATTTTATAGGTCTGCTGGCTACAAGGATATACTGAAAAAAAAACATGGTGCTAAAATTAGTTTATTGAAAGTTGATTTAAATAATTATAAAGATACTTATAATGGTTTAAAAAAAACTAGACCTGATTTAATTTTTCATCTTGCTTCAAATGCTGATGTTAGAGGTTCTTTTGATGAGCCACTGCTTTTTGCAAAAAATAATACTTTGGTTACTGCAAATTTACTTGAAATTTTGCGAAGATTAAATTTTGATCCTTTGATAGTAATCTGCAGCACATCAGAAGTGTATGGTAATGTAAAAAAAAAAGATATGCCCATTAAAGAAAGTCAAAAAATTGCTCCGATAAATCCATACGCAGTTTCAAAAGCATATCAAGACTTGTTATCCCAAGTTTATTGTCAATCTTTTAAATTAAAAATAATTATTACTAGGATGTTTTCTTATACTAATGCTAGAAGGAAAGATTTATTTCAAACCTCTTTTGCAACGCAAATTGCAAGATGTGAAAACAAAATTAAAACAGAAATACGTCATGGAAATCTAAATAGTATAAGAACCTTTGTAGACATAGATGATGCCATGGAAGCTTACTGGTTAACAGCTACAAAAGGGAAAATAGGCGAAATCTATAATATTTGTGGCAACAAAGTAATTTCTGTTAAAGATTTTTTAAAAGAGTTGCTTAAATTAAGTAAATCAAAAATAAGAACTGTCCTCGATAAAAATTTGCTCAGGCCTCAAGATGTTAGCTTGCAAATTGCAAGTTCCGCTAAATTCAAAAAACATACTGGATGGAAAGCAAAGGTTAGTTTTAAAAATTCAGTAAAAAAATTATTAGAAGCTTGCAGGAAGGAAATGTAAATGAAAAAAATTTTAGTTACTGGTGCCGCAGGATATATAGGTTCAATGTTATGTACCGAACTAGTGTCCAAAGGGTACATTGTTACTGCAGTTGATAAACTTAAATATGATAAAAATTCTCTTTGTCATCTTTTTTTTGAAAAAAATTTTAACTTTCTTAAAGAAGATGTGACCAAACTAAATGTTATAAAAAAAATTATTAAGGATAAGGACTTCATTATTCCTTTAGCTGGCTTGGTTGGTGCACCGCTTTGTGAAAGAAAAAAAAAGGAAGCAGTAAAAATAAATGTTAGCGCAATCAAACTAATTATGAAATTTATCAAAAAAAATCAAAAAATTATATATCCAACATCGAACTCTGGTTATGGGATTGGGCAGAAATCTAAATTTTGTGATGAAAATTCTGCGTTGAGTCCAATATCATTGTATGGTCGAACAAAAGCTGAAGCTGAAAAAATTGTAACGCAGCACACGAATTTTGTAGCTTTTAGATTAGCCACACTTTTTGGATATTCCTACAGAATGAGAACAGATTTATTAGTCAATAACTTTGTAGAAAAGGCAGCAAAAACAAAGAGGTTAGAAATTTTTGAGCCAAAATTTAGAAGAAACTTTATTCATATAAAAGATGTTGTAAGAGGATTTATTTTTGCAATAGAAAATTTTAAAAAGATAAGAAATAATATATTTAATCTAGGTCTGTCTTCTGCAAATATTACTAAAATACAACTGGCAAAAAAAATTAAAAAAAAAATAAAAAATACTAAAATATTAGTAAACAGATCGAAATCTGATCCAGACAAAAGAGATTACTTTGTGAGTAATAAAAAAATTGAAAAAGCAGGGTTTAAAGCCAAAATTAATATAGAAGATGGTATAGTAGAGTTAAGAAATATTTTTTTGAATTGCGATATTAAAGTTAATAATAATTATTAATATTTTTAATAATATATTTTACTTGTTTAAATATATTATTAGAAGAATATTGAAAATAAATTTTACTTCTTCTAGCACAAATTTCATCCTTTTTTTGATCGCCAATCATAAATGAGCTTTTTTGCTTTATAGGCCATTTTTTTTTTAAATTTTCTAACATTTTATTGCCAGGTTTTCTAAGCGATGATTGTTTGTTATATCTATTAATTTTACTGCCTTTCAAATAAGGGCAATATTGCAGATCATTTATAAAACAACCTTTATTAAAAAAAATTTTTTTTATTTTTTTTGAAAAGGAAATGAATTCATCTTCGGTGTAGTATCCTCGTGCGATACCTGACTGATTAGTAACAATAAATATATTGTATTTTTTTTTATTTAAAAATTTAATTGTTTTTATAATTCCTCTTTTTAATTTAAAATATTTTATTTTGTGTACATAACCATAATCATGATTTATTACGCCATCGCGATCTAAAAAAATTGCTGGTCTAATAAATTTTTTATAGAAATTTTTTTTTGTAAACTTTAAATTTTTGTAAGTTCCAATGTCGATAAAATCTGATTTAATTTTTTTTCCTTTTACTTTTTTATTTTTAATTAGTTTTTTTAGTATAGAGTTTTCTAGAGAAATTTGTTTTTTTGGGATATTTTTTAAAATTTTATTTTTAAAATAATAAATACCCGAATTCATATATTTACCCCCGTATGATATAATTTGATCTTTGTTTAAACTAAGTTTTGTAAGTTTATTGTTATCTTTATAATTAAGATTTTTTATAAGAAACATTAATGCATCAAATTTATAATGTAAATTATGTTTAAATAAAAATGATAAATCTATATCAACAAACGAGTCACCATTCATTAATATAAAATTATTTTTTACTTTATCTTTTAACAAACTTAATGCACCACCCGTCCCAAGTTTTTTATTTTCAATAATGCAGTTTATTTTAATTAGATTAAAAAGTTTATTGTGGTATAATTTTTTTATTTTTTCACCTTTGTAGCCAGCAAGTAGATAAATATTATTAAAACAATACTTTGAGTAATGATTAATTATATAACTTAAAAAATTTCTATTATTTATTTTAATAATTGGTTTTGGTATTTTTTTTGTATATTTTGATATTCTAGAACCGTAACCACCTACGAGTATTACTAAATCAATTTTTTGTATTTTTTTTATCATTTTATATATATATATATATGTAAATTGACCAAAAATATTAATCATAAAATTTTTGTTGCAGGTCACAATGGCATGCTTGGTAGTGCTATTTGTATAAAATTAAAAGCTAAAGGATTTAAAAATATTCTACTCGCAACAAGACAGCAATTAGATTTGACTAATCAAAAAAAAGTTTTTGAATTTTTCAAAAAAAATAAAATAGATCAGGTTTATCTCTGTGCAGCAAAAGTAGGTGGCATAATGTCAAACAAAACGTATCCTGCCGATTATATCTACAGTAATTTGCAGATTACACTGAATGTTGTAAACGCAGCAAAACATTTCTTAGTTAATAGACTTTTGTTTATAGGATCAAGTTGCATATATCCAAGAAATGCACCTCAACCTATGAAGGAAGAGTATTTGCTTACCTCAGCAATGGAAAAGTCCAACGAACCATATGCAATATCTAAAATCGCCGGAATAAAAATATGTGAGAGTTATAATAGGCAGTTTAACACAGATTTTAGGTCAGTAATGCCCACAAATTTATATGGGGACAGGGATACTTATGATGATTTTAATAGTCATGTAATTCCAGCACTAATATTAAAGTTTCATAAGGCCAAAGTTAACCAAAATAAACAAATAACACTATGGGGAACAGGCAAAGCTAAGAGAGAATTCCTACATGCGGATGATATGGCAAATTTTTGTATCAAAATATTGAATCTTCCTAAAGAAAAAATATTAAACAACACTAAACCACAACAATCTCATATTAATCTAGGAACTGGGGAGGGGATAACAATTAAAAATTTGTCAAATATAATTGCAAAAATTGTAGGTTATAAAGGTAAAATAATTTTTGATAGTAACTATCCTGATGGTCACCCAAAAAAAATTAATAACATCAATCTGCAAAAAAAATTTAACTGCATCCCCTCTATAGACTTAATTTCTGGAATAAGAAGATCATATAAAGATTATCTCAAAAGGCACAAAGATAAAAATGAACTATTTTAATTTTCTTGACGTTCATGGTTTTCCAATAAGAAAAACACCTAATAATAAAATAAAATTATTAAAACAAAAAAGAGTTTTTTTGTTCTCAAAATTTATTAGAAGATTTGATATTTGCTTAACTTTACCAAGTTTTGATTTAATTAAAAATTTTTATCATGATAAAATACTTAATGAATATTATTTAGATAAATTAAGAACTATAAAACTTTTTTTTTCATTTAAAATTTATTTTAAGTTATTAGCAATTTTCAATTATTATGCTTTTAAAAGAGAAAAAATTATTTTAAATAATGATGAAATTGTTTTATTTGGACCGTATTCAAATAATTACAGTCATGTTTTGCATGAATTTTTACCGAGATTAATATATTTAAAAAAAAAAAAAAAAAAA
>Ga0214921_10012487_pt1 | contig 10140 bp, 7 predicted proteins | sample LL1505_MetaG_FD_177992 | JGI IMG/M metagenome (GOLD analysis project Ga0214921, IMG submission 177992) | Freshwater microbial communities from Lake Lanier, Atlanta, Georgia, United States - LL-1505 | ecosystem: Environmental > Aquatic > Freshwater > Lake | place: USA: Georgia | collected 2015-05-28
CGACAGCATCGTCGGCCCGCGCCGGGCGTTCGTCAAAGCGCTCGCGCTCCCGGTAGGGCGCGCGGCGAGGCCGATCGTCCACCAGTTCGAACGGCTCCAGGTCGATCTTCTTCTTGATCAGGCGCTCGATGTCACCCACCAGGCGGGTGTCGTCGCGGTCGACCAGGGTGACGGCCAGGCCCGAGGCGCCAGCACGGCCGGTGCGGCCGATGCGGTGCACATAGTCTTCGGCATTGAAGGGCACGTCGAAGTTGAAGACGGCCGGCAGGTCGGCGATGTCCAGGCCACGCGCAGCCACATCGGTGGCCACCAGCAGGTCAACCTCACCAGCCTTGAAGGCCTGCAGGGCCTTCAGGCGCTCGTCCTGGCTCTTGTCGCCGTGCAGTGCCTGGGTGCGCAGGCCGTCGCGCTCGAAGCTGCGCGCCAGCCGGGCGGCGCCCAGCTTGCTGTTGACGAAGATGATGGCCTGGGTGAGCGCGCGGGTCTTGATGATCTGGCGCACCGCGGCACGCTTGTCGTCTTCGGCCACGCTGTAGAAGACCTGCTCCACATTGGTGGCCGTGGCGTTGGCGCGCGCCACCTCCACCGTGATCGGATCCTGCAGGTAGCTCTGCGCCAGCTTTTTGATCTCGGGCGAGAAGGTGGCCGAGAACAGCAGGGTCTGGCGGGTCTTGGGCAGGTAGCTGAGGATGCGCTGCAGGTCGGGCAGGAAACCGATGTCGAGCATGCGGTCGGCTTCGTCGAGCACCACGTATTCGACCTGGTTGAGCACGCAGTTCTTGGCCTCGATGTGGTCGAGCAGGCGACCGGGCGTGGCAATCAGCACCTCGACGCCACGCTTCAACTCGGCCGTCTGTGGCTTCATGTCGATGCCACCGAACACCACCGTGCTGCGCAGCTGGGTGTGCTTGGCGTAGGTCTTGACGTTGTTGGCCACCTGGTCGGCCAGCTCGCGGGTGGGGGTGAGCACCAGGGCACGCACCGGGTGCCGCGCCGGCGACATCGACGGCGTCTCGTGCTTCATCATCTTCTGCAGCAAGGGCAGCGAGAAGGCCGCCGTCTTGCCAGTGCCGGTCTGCGCTGCACCCATCACGTCGCGCCCGGCCAGCACCAGCGGGATGGCCTTGGCCTGGATCGGCGTCATCGCGGTGTAGCCGGAATCGGTGATGGCGCGCAGCAGCTTGGCGTCGAGCGCCAGGGTCTCGAAACGCTGCGCAACGGGCTCGGCGACCGGCAGGGCGGCGTCGACTTCGCCGGAAACGGCGGTGGGGGTGGTGTCGGTCATTGGTGGCCCATTATCCGCGAGGCACGGAATCTGCATTCAGACAGCCACCCCGGCCGCGCCGGCGCGGTCGGCGGCCGTCTTTAGAATCTGCAGTTGTTCCCACTTCCACAGGTGTTGCCGGCCCTCCGCAAGCCAGGGCACACCACGATCGAGCCCCCTATGAAGATTGTCCTGTTGGGGCCGAATGGCCAACTCGGCTGGGAGCTGCGCCGCGCGCTGGCGCCGCTGGGTGAAGTGGTCGCACTGCCCCGCCATGACACCAACGGCATGCCGTTGGGCGACCTGTCGCAGACAGAAGCGCTGGTGCAGCACCTGCGCGCCCTGCGGCCCGATGTGGTGGTCAATGCCGGCGCCTACACCGCAGTCGACAAGGCCGAGAGCGACCAGGCCCTGGCCCGCACTGTCAACGCCACCACGCCAGGCGCCGTGGCCGCTGTGGTGGCCGACCTGGGCGCCTGGCTGCTGCACTACAGCACCGACTATGTGTTCGACGGCAGCGGCAGCCTGCCACGCCGCGAAGATGCAGCCACCAATCCGCAAAGCGTGTACGGCCACACCAAGTTGGAAGGCGAGCTGCTGGTGCGCCAATCCGGCTGCCGGCACCTGATCCTGCGGACCAGTTGGGTGCATGCCGCACGCGGCGGCAATTTCGCCCGCACCATGTTGCGCCTGGCGGCCGAGCGCACGCAGCTGACGGTGATCGACGACCAGATCGGCGCGCCAACCGGTGCCGACCTGCTGGCCGACGTCAGCGCCCACGCACTGCGCCAGGCGCTGCAGGACCCCGCTGTCAGCGGCACCTACCACGCGGTGGCGGCTGGCGAGACCAGCTGGTGCCAGTACGCCCGCCATGTGCTGGCATTCGCCCAGGACCGCGGCGTGGCGCTGAAGGCCGGGCCCGAGGCAGTGCAGCCCGTGCCCACCAGCAGCTACCCCACGCCGGCCAGGCGGCCACTCAACTCCCGCCTGGACACCAGCGCGCTGCAACAGACCTTCGGCCTGCAACTGCCCGACTGGCGCGTGGGCGTGGAGCGCATGCTCAGCGAAGCACTGCAGTTGCCCTGAGCCGCACTGCCAGATATCGACAACCGCCCGACAAGGCCCGCATGAAATTCACCGCCACCCGCCTGCCCGATGTCGTGATCATCGAACCCACCGTGTTTGCCGACGAACGCGGCTGGTTCATGGAAACCTTCAACCAGCGCCGCTTTGAGGACGGCCTGGCCGCCCTGGGCCTGCCGCAGCCCAGGCCCTTTGTGCAGGACAACGAATCGCAATCGGTGCGCGGCGTGCTGCGCGGCCTGCACTACCAACTGCCGCCCCACCCGCAGGGCAAGCTGGTGCGGGTGGTGGCGGGCACGGTGGTGGACGTGACGGTGGACATCCGCCGTGGATCGCCCCACTTCGGCCAGTGGGTGGCCGTGGAGTTGAGCGCCGAGAACCGGCGCCAGTTGTGGATCCCCGAAGGTTTTGCGCACGGCTTCATGGCGCTGAGCGCTGAAGCACGCTTCCTGTACAAAACCACCGACATCTACGCCAAAGACTGCGAGCGCGCCATCCGCTGGGACGACCCGGCCATTGGCATCGATTGGCCGGCGGACGTGCAGCCGCTGCTGGCGCCCAAGGATGCCAGCGCGCCGCTGCTGGCCGATGCCGAGACCTTTTGAGCACATTGGCGCTGCCACCGTGAATGCCGGCGGCCGACAATCCGCCATGACCACCGCCTACGACACCCTGCAGACAGATCTGCGCGCACGACCCAGGACCTGGTTGGTGACCGGAGCGGCGGGCTTCATCGGCAGCCACCTGACAGAAACCCTGTTGAACCTGGGGCAGACGGTGGTGGGCCTGGACAACTTCGCCACTGGCCACCGCCACAACCTGGGCGCAGTGCAGGCCAGCGTGGGTGAGGCCGCCTGGGCTCGCATGCGCTTCATCGAAGGCGACATCCGCAACCTGGGCGATTGCCAGGCCGCCTGCACGGGCGTGCAGATCGTGCTGCACCAGGCCGCGCTGGGCTCGGTGCCCCGGTCCATCGCCGACCCGATCACCACCAACGCGGCCAACGTCACCGGCTTCTTGAACATGCTGGTGGCTGCGCGGGATGCAGGCGTGCAGCGATTCGTCTATGCCGCCAGCAGCAGCACCTATGGCGACCACCCCGGCCTGCCCAAAGTGGAAGATGTCATCGGCAAGCCGCTGTCACCGTATGCGGTGACCAAGTACGTCAACGAGCTGTACGCCGACGTCTTCGGGCGCGCCTACGGTGTGCAGAGCATCGGCCTGCGCTACTTCAACGTGTTCGGCCCGCGGCAAGACCCGAACGGCGCCTATGCCGCGGTGATCCCGAAGTGGGCTGCAGCGATCCTGGCTGGCGAGCCGGTCTACATCAATGGCGATGGGCAGACCAGCCGCGACTTCTGCTTTGTGGCCAATGCGGTGCAGGCCAACCTGCTGGCGGGCACGGTGGCCAACGCGGCGGCGGTGAACCAGGTCTACAACGTGGCGGTGGGTGACCAGACCGATCTGCGGCAGCTGCACGCCCTGCTGCTGCAGGCACTGCAAGCGCAGCGCCCATCCCTGGCGACCAGCACACCGCAACACCGTGACTTCCGCGCTGGCGACGTGCGCCACTCACGCGCCGATGTGGGCAAGGCCTGCAAGCTGCTGGGCTATGCGCCCAGCCATGACATCCGCGCCGGGCTGGCGGTGGCTGCAGCGTGGTACGCCCGCATCTGACGGAGTCACAAGTTCAGCGCCTGGATGCCACCCAGCGCGGCAACTTGAAACGCACGATGCGCCAGTACAGAGCGGTGAAGGTCAGACCGAACAGCACAATGAACGCGCCGAGCAGCGGCGTGCTGTCCCAGAACAGCATCGCCGGCACCACGGAGGCCATGCAGAGCATCCAGAGATAGGGCGAGGTCATGGAGTTACGCCGCGCCGCTGAGCGCATTGACTGCTTGCCGATGGACCACCGTATGAACCGGCGGTAGATCAGCGAATGCAGGTGGATGCCGTCGGGCATGCCCGCGGGTTGGCCACGCAGCATGACGCGGCGGTAGATCGAGAACAGTGTCTCGAACACCGGGTAGATGCACACCAGCAGCGGGAACATCGGTGAAACGCCTGGGTTGCGGTGCAGCAGCAGGATGGCGAGCTCGGCGATGAAGAAGCCCAGGAAGTACGCCCCGCCGTCGCCCAGGAAGATCAGGCCGGCGGGGAAGTTCCAGACGAAGAAGCCGAGCACCGCGCCGACACCGGCCACAGCCAACCAGACGATCAGGGTGTCGTTGACCTGGAATGCGACGTAGCCGATGCTGAACAGCATCAGCACGGCACACATGGAAGCCAGGCCGTTGAATCCGTCGATGATGTTCAAGGAATTGGCGACGCCAGAAACCACAAACACAGTCACGATGACGGCCACGATCGGAAACGAAACAAGCCAATCGAGCCCGGGGATCGACGTTCGATCGATGACAGCGTCCATCAGAATCGCAGCCAGGGCTGCGGACACGCCGGTGAAGAACAATCGGCGCCGCGGACTCTGGGTCTTGGTGAGATCTTCGGTCAGGCCGGAGCCGAATGCAGGCAGGGCACAAGCCATCAGCAGCGCTGCGGCCGCAGCAGTCTGCGGCTGACCGAACCAGAGCACGGCCATGCCGCTCAACACGCCCAACACGATGGCGATGCCTCCGACCCGGGGCACAGGCACGGTATGAAATTTCTGCGGGCCGGAGAGCTCGTGATCCTTCAACTGATGCGCACCGAATTTGGCCCGACGCACCACGTACAAAGTGACCGCCATCGAGACGGTGAAGGCCATGATCAAAACTGACATTTCATTGATTCTATCGACTGACCTTGACCCCCGAAAAACTGACTTGACCCCTGATAGGACGACGGCCGCCCGCCACGGAGCGGGGCCAGGCTCAGCCTTAGAATCCATTGGAAAATCTTTCAGGACTCTGCAGCGAAGTCTCGTGCCGTTACCGGCAAACACAGCCGCATCGGCGATAGACGATCCCCAAGGCATGAATCCAATCCACAGTGTGAACACCCTGCCCAGCCCTTGGCGCTTGCGCCTCTGCCTCACCCTGGCAGCACTGTGCGCAAGCCCGCTGGCGGCGCAAGCGCAGGGGCAGACCCAAGGGTTCGTGCAATCGCCGAACACGGCGCAAGCCGAGAGCAATGCGGCGCCGGGCGGCCCGATTCGCTTGCGACAGCCCAACGGCGCCACGACACTTCAAACGCAGGACACGATGCAGCCGCAGCCCAAGGCGCCGCCGTACAAGCTCAGTGAATTCGAGATTTATGTGCAAAGCGTGGCGAGTTCGGCTGGCACAAACTCTGATCAAGTTCGGCGCTTCGGATCCGACCTGCTGACCGGCGACGCCGCGGCGCTGTCAGCGCCTGACTACAGCCCTGTGGTACCGCCTGACTACCTACTGCAGGCCGGCGACGAATTGGTGCTGACGCTTTGGGGATCGGTAGACGCCGATCTGCGGCTGCAAGTTGATCGCTCAGGCCGAATCAACGTGCCCCGCGTCGGACCGGTCATGGTGTCAGGCGTGCGCTATGGCGATTTGCCTGACGTGATCAGCCGCCGCGTGGCGCTGGTGTTCAAGAACTTCCAGCTCAGCGTGTCGCTGGGTCAGTTGCGCGGATTGCGGGTGTATGTGACAGGCTTCGTGCAGCGCCCTGGCGTGATGGTGGTCAGCAGTTTGTCGACTTTGGCGCAGACCTTGATGCGCGCTGGTGGGCCGTCGGCGGCCGGCAGCTTTCGCAACGTGCAGTTGCGGCGGGGCAAAGCGTTGGTGGCTACCTTCGACCTCTATGACCTGCTGCTCAAGGGCGACCGCGAGGCCGACCGCCTGGTGCAGGCCGAGGACGTGATCCTGGTCGGACCCATCGGCCCACAGGTGGCGGTGATCGGCAGCGTCAACCGGCCGGCAATCTTCGAGTTGAAGCCAGGCGAGACAGTGGCCGACGCGCTGCGCATGGCTGGTGGCTTTTCGGCGGTGGCTGACACCACGCGGTTGGCCATAGAGAGGCTTGACGAACGTGCCACGTTGCGTGTGACACAAATCGACTTGCCCGGCGCGGGACAGGCTGACTTGCGCACTGGTGACTTGATCCGCGCCTTCAACGCGATCACTGTGCTTTTGCCAAACCAGAAACAGAACAAGCGCGTCCGCATCGAGGGCGAAGTGGCCAGCCCCGGCGAATATGTGATGCCGCCCGGAACCTCACTGGCCGACGCATTGCGCCGAGCGGGTGGACTGACCCAGGCCGCCTATGTGTTCGGGTCTGAATTCACGCGTGAAAGCGTGCGTGTCACCCAGCAACAGAACTACGAACGCGCCCTGCGCGACATGGAAATCGACATGAATCGGTCGACTTTCACGACCCGGACAAGCACCACGGATGAAGCTGCTGGCCAGGCGGCCAGTGCACAAGCCACCACTCGGCTGATCGAAAGGCTGCGCTCGGTCAAGCCGACAGGGCGTGTGGTGTTGCAGATGCCGCCAGAGGGAGGCACTTTCCCTGAATTGGCGCTTGAGGATGGTGACCGGCTGTATGTGCCGCCGCGCCCCACGACCGTGGGTGTCTTCGGCAGTGTCTTCAACACTGGCAGCTACTTGTTTTCAAACGGACGCGCTGTGTCCGACTACCTGCACCTGGCAGGCGGGCCGACACGCGGCGCGGATGACCGCGCCACCTTCGTGGTGCGGGCCAACGGCAGCGTGGTCAGCGGCTTGCAGAGCAGCGGTTGGCTCAACAGGGGTGATGACTTGAAGAACCTGCAGGCCGAACCGGGCGACACGATCTTCGTGCCCGAAGAAATGAACAAGACAACCACCGTGCAGAGCGTGCGTGACTGGACCCAAATCTTCTTCCAACTGGCTGTTGGAGCGGCTGGCCTGAAGACTGCCATCGGCTTCTAGTGCACATGGCCGAGAACCCCAACCCGCCGAGATTCTCCTTGGGCGAAGACGATGACGATGAGCAGCCCGGCCTGAGCCTGGGCGACATGGTGGATGCGGTGCGCAGCCGCTGGCTGCTGCTGACAGCCGGTCCGCTAGCCGCCGGCCTGCTGTCAGTGGGCGTCACCGCGCTGATCGCGCCCACCTTCACCGCGCGCACCATGATCCTGCCGCCACAAGCCGCCCAAGGCGCTGCCGCGGGCGCGTTGGCCTCGCTGGGTTCGCTGGCTGGCCTGGCCGGTGGCATGGCGGGCTTCAGCACCACCGGTGAGCGCTATGTGGCCTTGCTGCAAAGCGTCACCCTGTCCGATCGCATCATCGATCAGTTCAAGTTGCAGGAGGTCTACGAGTCCAATTTCAAGACCGATGCACGAAAGGACCTGTCGGGCAACGTACGCATCACGCTGGGCAAAAAGGACGGCATGATTGTGGTGGAGGTGGACGACATGAGCCCGCAGCGCGCCGCCGATATGGCTAACCGGTATGTCGATGAGCTGCGTCGCATGTCAGCCGGGCTGGCCGTGACCGAAGCCCAGCAGCGCCGCGCCTTCTTCGAGCGCCAATTGGCCGAAAGCCGCGACAGGCTGGTGAACGCGCAGCAGGCACTGCAGGCCAGCGGCTTCAATGCCGGCGCGCTCAAGGCCGAGCCCAAAGCGGCGGCCGAAAGCTATGCCAGGCTCAAGGCCGAGGCCACCTCGGCCGAGGTGCGGTTGCAAGCACTGCGATCCTCGCTGGCCGACGATACACCCGAGATCCGCCAGCAGCGCAGCACGCTGGCGGCCCTGAAGGCCCAGCTGGCGCTGGCCGAGCAATCGGTGGACAACACCGGCAGCCCCGACTACATCGGCAAGTACCGCGAGTTCAAGTACCAGGAAACCCTTTTCGAGCTGTATGCCCGGCAGTTTGAACTGGCGCGCGCCGACGAGAGCCGCGAGGGCGCGCTGATCCAGGTGGTGGACACGGCGCTGGTGCCCGAGAAGAAGACCAAGCCCAAGCGGGCCATCATCGCCATCGTGACCACGCTGGCGGCGGGTGCGCTGCTGCTGGGCTGGGTGCTGCTGCGCCGCCGGGCGCAACTGTTGGCTGACTGGCGCAGCAACCCAGGTTGATTGCTCAGGCCGCAGCGGCCGGCGGCACCGGTTGCATCGCCGGCCGCCGCACAACCACGCGACGTCGCGGCCTGGGCAGGTTGGCCAGCATCAGGAAGGGCAGCCCCAGGAACAGCGGCGTGTTGAGAAACTGCTCGCCAACCGACAGGATGAGCACCAGCACCAGCAGCGCCACCCGGGCGGCTAGGCCACGCCGGCCCAGCGCCCAACCGCAGCGAAGAATGCCCCATGCATACGCAAGCAGCCCGACCCCACCAAAGGTGGCGATGAAGTTGCTCAGGCCGTTGCCGTGGGCCAGTGTCTGGCCATGCAGTTGCGGGTGGTCGGCAAAGCGGGTGGACTCGACCAGTCCGTTGCCAAACAGCGGATGCTTGTCGATGTACTGCAGATCGAACAGCAGCGCACCAAACCGATCGGGCATGAAGCCGTCGTAGCTCAGCGAATCGAGATATTGCTCGACGATCTTCTGGGCCAGGAAATCGGCCTCGAGGAAGGTGAAAAGGCCGACCAGCAGAAACACGACCAATGCAGTCGATTTTGCCAAGCCCGACAACCGGGCGCTGCCCAACTTGTAGAGCACCACCAGGAAGAAAACCAGGTAGCCAGTGGTGCTGAAGGTGGTAGCCAAAACTGCCACCATCAACAACGAACTAAGTCGGTACCGGCGCGTCAAAAGCGCCGTCCCCGGCATCAGAAACAGCGTCAGGTTGATCACGCCCTGCAGGGCACCAGGCTCCCACATCATCGACGAATTGCGCCACCACTCGGGTGTGGTGTGCACTGTATAAAAGCCGATGGACTTGATCCTGTCGCTGCCGGTCCAGGCCTCGCCGAACCAGCCCGGAAACGCCTCGGGACCCACCAGCAGCAGCATCGGGTAGAGGAGCACGCTGCTGGCACACAGCCAGACGGTTGCGCGAAACAGGCAAGGCACGAAGAGCACACCCAGCCGATCAATCAGCCAGCCAGCGACGAAGACCTTGACCAGAAAGTGCGCAGCGCCGAATACCGACACTTCGCCCAGCTGAAGCCGGTGCGCGGCAAACACCACACAAAAACTTGCCGCCAGCCAGCCGTAATTGCGCAAGAACAGCGCACTGGTGGAACTTTGGCGCAGAGCCAGCCCCAGGGCCAGCAGCAGCACGTACAACAGAGGCGCCACCGTCGGACTCGACAGCACCGGGTTGCCGCTGACGGCAATCAGCATCAGCACCAGCACCGTCTCGGCCAGCGGTGCGGCCGGTCGGAAGCGGGCCGCACCGCCACGCGCCCGGCGGCGCACGCCGGGCGCCTGCGGCGGGGGCGCTGCGGTCAATGCAGTGCTCATGCAGGCCTTCGCGTTGCCGGCGTGACGCCTAGGCAGCCCGGAAACTGTTGACCGCGTCGATCACCGTGGCCACCTGGGCATCGCTCAGCTGCGGGTGGCAGGGCAACGACAGGCAATCGAGTGCATGACGCTCGCAGGCCATCAGACCTTGTGGATCTCGCGCCAGGCCCTGGCACGGCACCTGGTGATGCACAGGGATCGGGTAGTGGATCAGGGCTTGCACACCGTGCGACTTCAGGTGCGCCTGCAGCGCATCACGCCGGGCGCAGCACAACACGAACAGGTGGTACACGTGCGCGCCGGCCTGCTCGGGCGCCGCCAGCAGCCGCACCGCGGGGTGGCAGATTCCTTCGGCATAAGCCCGGGCAATCGCCTGGCGCCGCTCGGTGAATTCGTCCAGCACGTCCAGCCGCACCGACAGGATGGCAG
>Ga0214921_10012488_pt1 | contig 10139 bp, 8 predicted proteins | sample LL1505_MetaG_FD_177992 | JGI IMG/M metagenome (GOLD analysis project Ga0214921, IMG submission 177992) | Freshwater microbial communities from Lake Lanier, Atlanta, Georgia, United States - LL-1505 | ecosystem: Environmental > Aquatic > Freshwater > Lake | place: USA: Georgia | collected 2015-05-28
GGGCTCTGGAGTGCGAGCCCTTCATCGTTTGCAAATTCCACGACGGCGGAACCGAAACCTCCCGCAATCGCGTGATCCTCGATCGTGCATACGATAGGGTATTTCGGTAATTCGGCGGCGAGCAGCTTTGTGTCGAGAGGTTTTGCGTAGCGGGCGTTGATAACGGTGCACGACACTCCGTGCCGGCTGCTCAAAATATCGGCTGCTTTGAGCGCGTTCGAGATGATCGGTCCGAACGCGACGATCAATGCGTGAGTTCCCTGACGAACGATCTCACCCTTGCCGAGGGGGATCGTGGAGAGGTTTGCGTCCATTTCGACACCGACTCCGTTTCCACGCGGATACCGAAGAGCGGTCGGGCCATTTCGTTTGACGCTTGTGTAGAGCATGTGGCGCAATTCGTTCTCATCCTTTGGGGACATGATCACGATATTTGGGATCGTTCGGAGGTACGCAATATCAAACACACCCTGGTGCGTTTCTCCGTCGTTTCCGACCACCCCTCCGCGATCGATCGCGAAGGTGACGGGAAGATTTTGAATGCACACATCGTGGACGATCTGGTCATATCCCCGTTGCAGGAAGGTTGAGTAGATAGCGGCAACGGGACGAAGTCCCTCGCATGCGAGCCCAGCTGCGTAGGTCACCGCGTGCTGCTCGCAGATACCGACATCGAAGAACTGGTTTGGGAGCTGCTGTTGAAGCTTATCCAGCCCGGTGCCGCTCGGCATCGCAGCGGTGATTCCAACAACGCTCTTGTTGGATTTGGCGATATCGATCAGGGTGTCAGCAAAAACCCCCGTGTAGCTCGGTATCTTTTTCGGGGCAGGGGATGAGGTCGGTGATTTGAACTCTCCCTTTGAGCGATCGAAGGGGACGACACCATGCCACAGGATCGGATCCTCTTCTGCTGGCTCGTATCCCTTGCCCTTTACGGTGCGGCAGTGAACGATCACCGGAATATCTTGGCGCTTCGCATTTTCGAGCGCGCGGATTACCTCTGTGAGGTTGTTTCCGTCGACCGGTCCGATGTAGCGAAATCCAAAAGCCTCAAAGAGCATTGCGGGCGAAGAGAAGAAACCTTGTGTAGCTTCCTCCGCGCGATCGATAGCTTTGTAGAGCAACTCCGGCACGTACCCCTTTCGATAGAGATCTTTAAAGGTCTTGCGCGCTTTAGATCCTGTCTCTCCCGTTACGGTGCGGGAGAAGAGCCAGCTCAACGCTCCAACGTTTTGCGAGATAGACATCTCGTTGTCGTTGAGAACAACGATAAACTTCTTGAGGCCGAGGTCTCCAGCGTGATTGAGGGCCTCGAAAGCCATGCCTGAGGTAAGGGAGCCGTCACCGATGATTGCACACACGTAGCGCGAGTGATCCATGGTGTCGAGCGCCACGCGCATGCCCACCGCGGCTGAGACTGAGGTGCCGGCGTGTCCTGCCCCGAAGGCGTCAAACGGACTCTCGCTTCGTTTTAAGAAACCTGAGAGCCCCTCTTTAGTGCGAATGGTGGCCATCTTCGATCGGCGACCGGTCAGCATCTTGTGAACGTAGGCCTGGTGTCCTACGTCCCAGATAAGTCTGTCATGAGGGGTATCGAAAACTCGATGAAGGGCTACGCTTAGCTCTGTTGCGCCGAGACTAGAGGCGAAGTGTCCACCTGAAGCGCTTACGGTGTCGATTAATTCATCGCGAAGTTCGGACGCTACCTGCTCAAGTTCAGCCTCCGAAAGAGTCCGGAGATCTTCAGGTAATTTCAAGGTGTCGATGAGCTTCTCGTCTTGCATAGCGAACAAATTGATCTAACTGGTCAGGTCAGGTGGCTGTGTCGTTCCATGTGTGTCTGGGGGCGCCCGCACTGAGCTGGGTGCCCTGCGCGCGTCGCGACTGACACCATACATGTAACCTTGCCCCCCAATCAAATGGGAGATTTGGGGTTCGGAGGACGTCTTGCCGGCGCGATGTAAGCATTTGGATTTGCTGGATTTCGATAGGCTCGTCCCGCTAGGGCTTTCGCGACCTTCGCGGACGGGAAGGGACGGCTAGCCCAACAGCGAAAAAATTGCAGCTAGAGCCCCGTAGTCGCACGAAAATCTCTCTTTCTGAATTAAAAACCGATTCCGGAGCGAGTCGATCGAGAGGGTGCGGAATCTCAACTCATGTACGCTTTGCGACCGCAAAGGGTGCACAGGTCGGGGGCCTCCGTCGGTGCGAGGGGGATGCCACATTTAGGTGGGTTAAGGAGCCTTGCATATGAAGCTGATGCGTTTCGCGATCTTCTTCGCTGCTGGAATCTATCTCGGTTTTCATGCGGATAGCATGGGGGATCTGAAAACGATCACCCAAGTTGTTCGGGATCTCATTGAGCGAGCTCGAGATCTCCGATAGTCCCTTCGGTTTGATTGGTGGCGCTTCGTAAAGGGGCGGCAGGCCTATCCGACGTCTCGTCTTTTTCCTAGTACTTCCCGTTGCTTCCGGTGTTTTGATTGTCGTGCCCGACAGCGAAATGAACCCGACGGTTCTTCGCCCATGCAGCCTCATCGTGGCCGGGATCAAGGGGAATCTCCTCACCATAGCTGATGGTATCGATCCGACTCGCTGAGATTCCTGCTGATACGAGGGCGCTCTTCACGGCTCGAGCACGCTCAGCGCCAAGGGCCATGTTGTACTCAACGGTTCCGCGCTCGTCGGTATGTCCCTCGAGTGTCACCTGAAGGCCGGATTGCTCTTTAAGGGTTCGCGTGTTCGCTGTCAGATCCGCACGTGCCTGGTCATCGAGGGAGTAAGAGTCGAAGCCGAAGTGAATGTCGTGAAACATCCCTTCACCTTCAGCAGAGGGGATAGATCCGCTTCCGAACCGCCCTTCACGTTGGGCCTCAAGCTCCGACTCTGAAAGCTCTCCATCGCCGCTTCCTGAGCTGAACCACGAGCACCCCGAGAGGGTCACCACGGAGGTGAGTGCGAGTGCCATAACGGAATGGGAGAAGAGGCTCGTAACTGATTTCATGACCGTCTCAACAGTATAAACACGATGTGCTGGAAATAATTACATCGGAGGGTGCGGAGCGCAACGGTAGGAATGCGGGGGTAGTTCGATTTTTATGGAGTTTGCTCTTCCGGGAAAGGAGGGGAGGTTCCCGTTTTTTCATTTCGTGCCCGCCTCAACTGTAGCAGAATGGGGCCGAAGTGAGACGTTGTTAAGCATAACCACCATGAATGCCGCCATAGAGTATTTTTCTAAGAATCAGGACCGTTTCATCTCAGAGTGGAAGGAGTTCCTCTCCTTTCCGAGTGTGAGCACCGACCCTGCGTACACGCCAGATTGCCTCGCGTGCGCGGATTGGGTAGCGACGCACCTTACGAAGCTCGGTTTTCGCGCGGAGTTGTGGACGACCGCTACCAAGCCTCTAGTGTACGCGCTCCTCCCCGGCAATCCCGCAAAGCCCACGGTGCTCTTTTACGGGCACTACGATGTGCAGCCGCCGGAGCCCCTTGAGTTGTGGAGCTCCCCACCGTTCGAGCCAACGCTCCGAGAGGGACGGATGTACGCTCGGGGTGCGCAGGATAATAAGGGCCAGGTTTTCTATTTCTTAAAGGCGATCGAGGCGTTGCGAGCGCAGGGTGCGGACCTGCCAACGATTAAAGTCCTCATAGAGGGTGAAGAGGAGAGCGGAAGTCTCGCGATGCACGCAGGATTGCCGCAGTGGCGTGAGCCTCTTGCGGCTGACATCCTAATGGTGTGCGACACCGGGATGGTGGCGCATGGACAGCCAACTATCACGATGGGGCTTCGAGGTATTATCGGGTGCGAGGTGCAGGTGCACGGACCCGCTATCGACCTTCACTCCGGTATCTACGGGGGGATCGTTCTCAATCCTATTCACGCATTGACTAAGATTGTGAGCGGCATGTTTCATGATGATGGGTCGATCGCTATCCCCGGTTTCTATGATGGAATCGTGGAACCAAGTCCTGAGGACAAGGCGCGCGCAAACAGCGCCCCGCTCGATCTTGAGGCGATAGCACAAAAACTTGGAGTTCCCCTCGCCGGTGGTGAGCGTGCGTTACCCCCGATGGAGAGAAGGGGTTTCCGCCCGACGATTGAGGTGAACGGGATCGGCGGAGGATATCAAGGGGTGGGGGGCAAAACGGTGATCCCATCATACGCGATGGCGAAGATCTCAAGTCGCCTTGTTGCCGGGCAGGATCCTGAAGTTACCCTCGCAAAGATCAAGAAATACGTGCGTGAAGCCGCGCCGGTTGGGTGTCGGGTGGAGTTCACCGCGGAGAAGCTTGGGGGACACGCCTTCCGTCTCTCAACATCGTCAGCTGTGGTGAAAACCGCGACAGAGGCGACTCGTCGCTCCTTTGGTTGTGATCCTGTGTTCCTGTGGGAGGGGGCGAGCGTACCGATTATTCCCGATTTGGCGGCCACCGCCGGAGCTGAACCCCTCTTGGTCGGGTTCGGGCTTGAGGAGGACGCTATTCACTCTCCGAACGAGTCCTTCTCGTTGCGTCAGCTTGAAGAGGGGTATCGCTACACGGTATCGTTCTTCCAGACCTTATGACCCAAGTTCCACTCGCAGAAAAACTTCGCCCGCAATCCCTGGATGAGTTCTCAGGACTCGAAGCCCTCGATGCCGCGTTCATCAAGCAGCTACGCTCCGGGTCTGGGCGGATCCCTTCGGCGATCCTGTGGGGGCCTCCAGGATGTGGAAAGACCACGCTCGCGAAGCTGATAGGAAAGCTTTACGATTGTGAGTATGTCGAGCTCTCGGCGGTGCTCTCTGGGGTTAAGGATGTTCGCGAGGTGGTTGAAGCCGCAAAGGAGCGAGAGAGACCGACCCTTCTTCTGGTTGACGAGATTCATCGCTTCAATAAAGCGCAGCAGGATGCGTTTCTTCCTCACGTTGAGGCCGGTACGATCGCGCTCGTTGGGGCGACAACTGAAAATCCCTCTTTCTTTTTGACCGCCGCGCTTCTCTCGCGGTGTCGTGTTGTTGTGTTGAAGCCCCTCTCTCCTCAAGCGCTTGAACGGGTCTGCGAGCGAGGTGAACGAGAGTTGGGAGCTCCGCTCTCGCCCGAGGCTCGTTCGATGTTCACCGAGGCGTGTGGTGGTGATGGCCGACGTCTCCTTAACCTTCTTGAGTCGTGTCGTGACTCGCTGGGTACTCAAGCGGGTGAGCCGATGAATGATGACGAGGTTCGAGGATTTCTGGCGAACGCCGGAGTGCTCTCGTACGATCGAGATGGAGAGGAGCACTACAATATCGCCTCAGCGTTTATCAAGAGCCTGCGAGGGTCCGATCCTGATGCATCTCTCTACTGGGGCTTTCGAATGTTGGAGGGAGGGGAGGACCCGCGGTTTCTGATCCGACGACTCGTGATCTTCGCGAGTGAGGATATCGGAAACGCGGATCCTCGAGCGTTGCAGCTTGCTGTATCAACGCTGCAGGCGTTCGAACTTGTCGGTCTTCCCGAGGGGAGGATCCCGATAGCGCAGTGCATTACCTATCTCGCCACCGCTCCTAAATCGAACCGCAGCTACGTAGCGCTCCACCGTGCTTTAGGGGCGGTGAAGAATAATCCGGGCGCCGCGGTTCCGAAACATCTACGGAACGCTCCTACCGGCCTCATGAAGGGGCTGGGGTATGGTGACGGGTATCAGTATCCCCACGATATGCCGTACGGCTACGCCCCGGGAGTTGAGTACCTTCCGAAGGGGATCGGAGATCGTCCTTTCTATGAGCCCAGTGATCGTGGAAACGAGAAGACGATCGGTGAGCGAATCGAGTGGCTCAAGAAGGTATCATCGTCTTCGAAGGGATGACGGCGCTTTGAATCGGTTCATGTTCTTCCAAGGGAAGCGCGGCAAAACCCAAGAGAGATCTCGTCATTTGACTAAGCACGTGAACGTGCGAGTAAACGTACCCGAAAGCCTTTATGTTTTCATTCCGTTGGGCGTCGGCATGCAACCTCATCGCTCAAGGCTTATCGTCACAGGCCCATCGTTGATAAGCGAGATCTTCATGTGCGCCCCGAAGACGCCGGTTTCGACCTTTTTGAGAGAGGTTTTTCGCAACGCCTCAACAAAGGTATCGAAGAGCTGAGACGCAGCGGCGGGCTCAAGCGCTTGAAAAAATTCCGGTCGACGGCCTTTTGCGGTGTCGGCGAAGAGGGTGAATTGGGATATGGCGAGGATCTCTCCTCCGACCTCGATGATATCTTTGTCGAACCTCTTCGCCTCGTTTTCAAAGATCCGCATCTTCACGATCTTATCGACCATCGGTTGGATACATTCGGCGGTGTCGCCCTTGCCGAATCCGACGAGGAGCACAAATCCGTGCTGAATGGCGCCGACGACCGTATCGTCGACAGATACACTTGCTTGAGAGACCCGTTGGAGCACTACTTTCATGGGGGCAGGATAGCGCACCAGCATGGTAGTGAAAAAGTGTGTTCTCTTTGTGAAGGCCCCGAGACCGGGGAGGGCGCGCATTCCTGCGCGCCGAGTGTTCGGGGGAGGCGAAGGTCTTTCGCCATGAGTAACAACGTGGCGACCAGGAATGGTCGCCCTCCCACCATCGCGACTCGAGATAAAGGGGAAGATTGCCCGCCCGATTGCCGTTTGGCGGTGTGTTCGTCGTGCCTGGAGCTTTGATGTGATGACAGGTGTAGGATAATCCACTCGATTACGGGGTTTAGGGGGTGCCCCGGCGCCTCATTGAATAAACCCTCGTAATTACATACGATAGGGGGACCCGTATGTTGAAACAGAACTGGCGACTCATCTCTCGGTTAGAGCGGATCGGTGACAATGTGATCATCCTTGCCGCTTTCTTCGCCGCCTACTACGGGCGCGACTCCCTTATCTTCTGGAACGATATCCTCGATCTCTCGCTTCCCTTCGCGGGAGAGGTGCTTGCTCCGATAAAAGACTATGCCCTGGTGCTCATGGTCGGATTGATCGGATACGCGGTGATGCTCAATCTCATGGGTGCCTACGGTAGCATGCGGCTCAGTTCGGTGTGGCGACTCTTTCGAATCTCGTTCATGAGTGGGTGTGGAGTATTCCTTATTCTTGCCTCGGCGCTTTACCTTCTCAAGTTGGATATCAGTCGATCGTTCCTCGGGCTCTTTATTGTCCTTAGTTCGTGTGGACTCACCCTTGAGCGGTACCTTGTATTTAAGTTCCTGAGATATTGGCGCCGAAAGGGAAGAAACTTTCGTAATGTGATCGTGTGCGGTATCGGCGAACAAGCGGTGCGGATCGCACGCGAGCTGACGCGTCGTCCGGAATTAGGAATTCACATCCGAGCATTTGGAGATCTTCGTCCCACGGATGCGCATCAAGCCAGCGCGATTCATCAGTTTCGTCTTGATCTGCGGGGGGTCGTTCAAGTCGGGCGTATCCTCGTGGGGGCTGAAACGATCGGAAAGGCCCTAGAGGACTACGCAATCGACGAGGTCATCTTTACTGACGTAGTTGAGGTGATGCCGCAGGTCGAGGAGATGGTATTGGTCTGCGCCGAGCAGGGGGTTCGAACCACTATCGCCGCTGATCTCTTTAGTATCGGCCTTGTGAAGTCAGGAATCAGTTATTTTGGCGGCATGCCCCTCATCCACTTTCAGACCCCTCCGGGTGACTCGTGGGAGCTCGTCGTGAAGCGCATGATCGATATCGGTGTCGCGGCGTTCGCGCTCGGGGTGCTCTCGCCGCTCTTCTTGTTGTTGGCGCTTGGTGTAAAGACGACCTCCGGTGATATCCTTTTCCGTCAGACCCGGGTTGGATTGAACGGGAGACTCTTTCAGATGCTCAAGTTTCGATCGATGTATACCGGTGCGGAGGCTGCTCTTCAGCAACTCAAAGAGCGGAACGAGATGCAGGGACCAGCTTTTAAGATGAAGGATGATCCCCGCGTAACCCCATTCGGTCGGATTATGCGTCGCTTTAGCCTCGATGAGCTGCCCCAATTTTGGAACGTCCTTATCGGTGATATGAGTCTCGTCGGACCCCGCCCACCGATTCCTGGTGAGGTCGGGCTCTATGAGCGTCGATCTCGGCGACGACTGTCTATGCGTCCTGGACTGACCTGTACGTGGCAGGTGAGCGGTCGAAACGAGATCAAAGATTTCGAATCGTGGGTGAAGCTTGATCTTCACTACATCGATAATTGGTCCCTCATGGGCGACCTCGTACTTCTGCTGAGAACGATACCGGCGGTTTTGTTGGGGACTGGGGCTCGGTAGGGGAACGCTACTCCGTGACCGCGTAGCCCCTGTTCTTACGAATCCAACTTCCGATTCAACCGATCGATATCAAGCCCTTTCGCGATATCGATGAGCATCTGAGACTTTTTGAAATCTGAAATAGTGATGTTGATCAGTCCGTTCTGTGAGATCGGAATAACTAATGAACCCCCTCCGTCCTTGCGTTCATACAAGGTGCCTTGGCTCGTTGAGAGAGGGATCGGTTTCTCGGAGATGACCTCAAGTATCGGCGGGCGAAGTCGACGAAACTCCTCAAGCACGTTACCTTCCACGAGTGGAGCGATGCTGGGGTGCGGAATCATAATTGAGAGGTGCGAGACCTCCCGCTGCGATGTTGAGAGCTCAACTTCCGCCAAGACGAGATCGCGTGAGCGTGAGCTTCTCGCCCGCTTGTAGTGCATGTACGGAAGCTTCGCTCCTGCCCAATTGAGAAGAAGTTGTGGAGCGTTGCTTGAGGTCCAAATCGCAGCAAAGTTGCTGTTGGGGTCGACCCCGCGTAGCCATTGATTCATCTGGACAGCACGCTTGTCCCGATTCATGTTGACGTTGCCACTCTGCTTAAATTCCTGCATCGCCTTTGATTCGATGACGTTCTCGAGGGTCTCGGCGTGGCAGTGCGTAGACGCACTGGTTCCCCAGGTGATCGCGGCTAAGAGGAGAGCTCTGAGGTACGGGATAGTGAGGGGGCTAGTCGGGGTTGGTTTCATCTGTAGCTCGGGTTGTAGAGAGGCGTTTGCGTAAACGACCGAGTCGAGTAGCCGGGCCGTGGCTTTGTTTAATGCAGAAGTTCTCGAGCGAGGCGATTAATCCGTCCTCTCCCCCTTTAGCGAAAGTATGCGCGAGATCGGCCGCTCGCTCAAGTGCCGCTAAAGCGTGGGGCAGGGCGCGCTTGGCGGTCTCGAATTGCTTAGCTTGTCGGAACACGGTCGCGAGGCGATCGACGCTCGTCATCATCATCGCCACGAGCGCTTCATTACGGTCCTTGGCACCGAGAACTGTGTCTGAGATCGGCTCCCCTTTGGTTGCCATGACGACAGCAGCGTCGATGCCCTCAAAGGTGAACGGCTTTACGAGATACCCACGAGCTCCAACAACCAGGAGGTCGAAAACATCATCGACGTTAGGATTCGCTGAGGCTGGGAGGGCGATGATGGAGCCATCGATCTCGAAGACCTTCGTGAGCCAATCCTTCATCGGATACGAAGAGCTCTTCTTAGCGTCGAAGATGACGTGCGTGAATTGTCGCGAGGTGAGCTTTTCGAGTGCGATGTGGTGGCTCGGGGCGTCAGATATGCCCGTGAAACCGAGGCTCTTGAGGGCCTCTCGCATGTGGTTCGCCTCCGCGGGGTCGCTCTCTACTACGAGAACGGTACAGGAGGCCCTTTCCCCAGGGCTCATTTTGAGCGTTTTCTCTTTCATATCCTCTCGGAGTAGTCGTCAGATTGGGAGAGGTGCTAAAGCATTTCCCAAGATCTTGGAGGGATAATTAGCTACAGAAGCTTGAGGTCTGGTTGTGAAGGGCGTGGAGTCGAGGGGTTACGCTCACAAGGGTAATGTGAGAGGGGGAGCCTAACCGCTCTAAAACATTCGTGCCGGAGCAAGGATTGAAGCCTAAGGCGGTTACCACCTTAAGGGCTAAGGAATCGGCGGCGACCTCAGCCGATACTCCACCCTGAAGGCGGTGCCCCAGAGCGACGTGTGCGACCTCGTGGGCGAGGACGAACGCCACCTCAGATGGCTCGGTGACCTGCTTCGCCATGGCGGTTGTGAGAACAACCTCATCGCCCTTTCGAATAAATGCATTCGGAGACCGAGAGTCGATGACCGTGAGGGTACGCGGAACCTTGTAGCCCTGCTCTACGAAGTAGTGG
>Ga0214921_10012489_pt1 | contig 10139 bp, 12 predicted proteins | sample LL1505_MetaG_FD_177992 | JGI IMG/M metagenome (GOLD analysis project Ga0214921, IMG submission 177992) | Freshwater microbial communities from Lake Lanier, Atlanta, Georgia, United States - LL-1505 | ecosystem: Environmental > Aquatic > Freshwater > Lake | place: USA: Georgia | collected...
TCCAAAACACGGCTCAGAAATTTCAAATCACTTTCTTCTTTGGTTGAAAAGTGATACACAAAGACATCATTTGCCTGTCCGTGTCTATCCAATCTACCGTTTCTTTGCTCCAATCGGGATGGATTCCAGGGTATATCAAAATGGAGAAGCCTATGCGCTGTTTCCTGAAGATTCAAGCCCTCACTTGCGGCATCCGTAGCCACAAGAATTTTTGTAGTACTGTTTGGATCATTGAACCTTGTTCTCACTTCATCCCGTTTCGAATCTTCCAGTCCACCATAGAGAATTTGTATCTCATCCTGTTTACCGAATTTAGAATGAAGGTTTTCTTGCAAATAATCTAAGGTAGTCTTATATTCTGTAAAAATAATCAATCTTTCACCGGGAATCCATTCTTCTCCATTTTTCAAATTTTGTAATACAATCTTTTCAAGTTCTTCCAATTTGGAGTCTTTTTTTGGATAATTGGAACCCTCTTTAAAATTGAGATTACGAAGAGCTGAATCAACTCTCTCGATGGCTTTTTGAAACTCTTTTTTGTAATTCTGAAACCATCCCCCTCCCTGCCCGCTAACCAGGGCAAGTTTGGATTCGAGTTCCCTATCATCGTCCACCTCTTCGAGTGCTGAATTTCGGGCTATAGCGAGGGATTCCCCTGATTCCTCGAGACTAGTATCACTCTCTTCAAATCCATTGATAAATCTCTGCCAGGAATCATAAAAACTAACTGTCGAGGATAATAAACGTTTGTTCAGTATCTCTAAAACAAAAAAACCTAGGTTTCTTTCTCCGTTTCTATTAGAATTAATTTTTTGTCTTACAGTACTTCGAAATTCCGAGAATGCTAAAAATAGCTCTTTTTCTTCTTTGTAGAGATCAAATTCCTGTCTCACAAGTTTTCGTTCGGGGAATCGGGGGGAAATCTGCATGTCCCTATCCATCTGGTTTATCTCCCGTTTGAGCCGTCTTACACCCGTAGTCTTCCAAATATCAGCGACATCCTGGGTGGACAATTCATTTGTCTTTGTATATTTTACGGGATCCAAGAGTTCGAGAAGCCCCGTAAAGGATTCTGTATAACCATTATGTGGGGTTGCTGTTAGAAATATTTTATGTTCGAAGTACGGGGTGATGGTTCTCAGAAGTTTTGTAAGGTCACTTTCTTCACCAAAAGGCGGTGGCATGAGATTGTGTGCTTCATCCACAATCAAGAGATCCCAGGGGAGTCTAGCCCCATCTCCTGACTTACGGACAGATGTTAAAAATTCTTCCAAGATATCAAATTGCTTTAAATAATGATAGGAAGAGATTACCTTGGAAAAAGACTTCCAGGGAGTTGCTGTCATACCAATTTCTTTTTTTAATTTATTGGAAAAGTCCCTATCGACCACTTCAAAACTGAGAGAAAACTTGGATTGCAATTCTTCTTTCCATTGGTATCTGAGAGATGCTGGTGTGAGAATTAGAACTTTCTGGATTCTTCTTTTACGGATTAACTCCGTAAGCACAAGCCCTGCCTCTATAGTTTTTCCAAGTCCCACATCATCGGCAATCAAGAGAGAAACCCTAGGCATCTTCAGTGCCCGAAAAAGGGGCTCCATCTGATAATCGTCCACCTGTATGGCACCAAAAAAAGGTGCGGTCACCACTTCCCCGAATGGATTATTTGCCCCCACCAATTCAGGGATCGGACTGAGAGATGTCCACCTTGCCGAACGTATGAGAGCATCGTACTCATGAGGGAAAAAAGCCTTAAAATTTTTTTCAATTTTGGGAAGCTCCCTCGGCTCAAACAACCTGCCTCCCATGGATTCCTCTATCTCCCAGAGTAAATAGTCCTCAGGAGAACCATGCTGATCGAGATAACTAACCCTGACAACATGCGTAAGACCTTCTCCCTGATCCCGAGCCTCTACAGAGGAGATGATTCCCCTTCGATTGCGTACTCCGCACATCATACCTATTCTGGGGATGGATTTTTTTTCGGTCATGGATTTTTCCTTTTGGGTTTAATTTAGGTCTTTAGGTTGTTACTTATAATAAATTTAAGAATATATATTATTTCATCTTTATCTTCAATATGTTCTAAATATTGAATAATCTTTTCATGGTACATACAAAATATTTTATATATAAATTTATTTTTATTAATTGAATATTTATTGTATCTATAATATATATATATTATAAGAGCATAATCAATTTTAGAAATTAAATATTCCTCTTCTGCTAATTCTGGACTTTCCTGAACTAAATCAATATCCGGAGGAACATCATAGTAATTTCTTAAACTAATGTACCAACTTTTCCTATCTTGATATCTACCCCAATATTCTCTTTTAATTGATGATAATTTTTTATTAATATTTGTAGTACTATTGATTGAGACTAAATTTTTACTTTTATCATGATAAAATTTTATATTATAAAATAGAAAGGGTTTAGGATTAGTCTTTTTCATTATCGATATACTAAAAATATTTTTTCCTTTTCAATTTGAAATATTTCTTCTTGTACTTCGAAATGATTAATATATTTCAACTCTTTCTACATCCCCGCCTGAGTCCTTGATCCCGGTCGATATTGATTTAATAAGTTTATATAACTTCTGAATTCAGTATTGGATATAAACAGATCATCCCTTACACTCTGATTGGTGAGATTCTTATTTAAAATAGGATCCAAATTAGGTTTAATAGTTTTAACAAAGTACTCCAACTTCTTAATAGCCTGGTTGGATATAGATTCTCGTGCAATATCTCTATCCAGACTGAATCTATATGACTTTCCACCCCAAGTAGTTGCATTGTAATCTTCAGAAGGAATCAATCCAAACTGATCTGAGTTATCATTTAAATAATTTATACAATTGAGTAGACGAGTTTTTTGTTCCCCGACTAGATAGTTCCAATCAGCTTTCTTAAGACTAAGCTCATTGTTGTAGCATATAAAAAAATCATAATCGGACATCAAATTTTTATCTCTATTTCTAAACCAGAATCTATAGGAAATTGTTGTGAAAGTATTCGGGGTTCCCCGGTCGGAAAATTTTATAAAAAAATAATTCTCATTTCCATTCAGCCAAAAACTTTCTTCAAGTTTTTTATTAGGACTGGTTCTACCTTTAAATATGAAAGTAGGATTTTCTTTCCTATAATCTAATAACCAATTGATTACTTTATCTAAGTCTTCTTGCATATTATTCTCTCTTTTTATTATAATTCATAATTTTAATAATCTAGAAATTATTTTATTTAGTTTCTTAATCATATATTTTGAAACAGTAAGCCTTTAAATCAATTTACACCATCTTCCCATCAAACCAACATAAATCAAAGGCATCGTACACAGAATCCCAAGGATTCATACTGGTATCCTGTTCAGAGTATATTATGTGATGAAAGAATAGGACTTCAATGGGCATTATTCCAGCCTTGTTTAGATTTATTAATTTTTCCCTTTTTTCAATTGGGGAACTTCTCTCGCCCTGAGAACTACTAAAATCAAATAGTTCGCGAGTTGATATATTTTTATCAAATATCTCTTTATTAATTTTTTTAAAAAGAGATTTTCTTTTATCATTCAATTGATTAATTCTTTCTTTTAAATTATCTAATTCTATCTTCATCAGAGGAAATTTAAACTCGGGGTCAATAGATTTATTGAGATACAATCCAACAAAAAAATATTTATCCCATAAATTAATTTGTCTTACAGTAGAATTATTATCATCCAAATGATCCGAATCATCATTGGGATAATCCTGTTCAAAAGACTGAGATTCATAGTCCATTAAAAATAATCTTAAATCCATGAGACCATCTGATGTTTTTGTGAATAATTCCTCGAGCAGTGATTTCTTCTCATTATAATTTGTATTAGCCCAATCATCTGATTTAAAATTAAATAAGATATCGTAATACATATTTAATTCTTCTTGATTTTTTATTTCCTTCATTCGAAATTTATATCCTTACTTTCATAAATACTAAACACTAACAAGTATTGTTCCATTCAATTTATCATCTCGGTTAGATGAGTTATTACCCCGCATACGGCCTATAATCTAAAACAGTGTACCTCACCTCTGTTTCCCCTATAGTCAAATACTTTTGATACAAATCAGGATAGTCTTCTTTAAACTTATCCTTCGAGAAGTTATTAGTTGTTTTCTCCTTAAAATCATAAGTGCAAACCTCTTCAATTCCCTTAGAATACCCACACCTACCCTGTAGAATCAAAGTACTCATATTTATTTCGTACTCTATGGCTTCCACTTTTCCAAATACTTCGAGATACTGAAAATGAAGACTTTTTAAATCATCTGTTGACTTTAGCTTAGTTTGGTTCAATTGAGAGTAAAGTTGGGGAATCTGTTCTTCTTGTTCTTTAAATTGTTTGTATCTCTCTCCGATGAGCTTGGGTGTGGTGGGACTTTTCATTTCAATCTTAAAGTCTCTTTTAAAGGCTTCCTTAGGTTCAATGTACTTCGCATGGAGATCTGGATGCTCTTTTTTAAGGCGAGCTGTATCAAGACTTTCTGATTCCTTTTTTGGCTCTGCTATGAGAATGCCTTCAATCCCTGTATGGTCTTTCATTGCCAGTTTTAGCTTAGTTTCCAAAACTGATTGTTCAAATTCCATTTGAGTGTACTCTAGTTTTAAGCTCTTAATTTTTTCTAAAAGAGAAAGTTCCTCGGAATATGGAGAGCGGGAATCTGTTAAGTCTTCCGGTTTTGCTTCTGATGCTGACTCTGCCTTTGATAGAAGTTCTGCATTGCTTTCCATTTCCATTTTTAGTTCTTCAGCTTTTTGTATTGCCTCCTTTAATTGATTCTCATCAAGAATAAACCATTCTCTAATGAGCCTACTCTTTGCATAAAGCTTGTGCATGAGAGTTTCAATTTTACTAACACCCATCATTTCTATGGTATGATAGTCAAATATCGCCCTAGGATTTCCTGTTTGGTGTTCTTTGGTTCTAGCAGAAACATCTTTTTCTCCATAAACTAAACCAATTTTGACATACTTTGTGTGTTCTCCCGTTAACAAATCTTTCTCACCTAAGAAATAAAGTTTACCAGGTTTTAAAAATTGACTCATATTACTTGTCATTTGTAAGTTCCGTGTATATAGTATGGATGTATAGAATTTGTAAACAGAAATTTCATAACTTTCACAATATTTTCTATAGTATATATTCACCTCTGGACAAAAAATATTGCAGTGAATCTAAAAAAAGTGACAATGGGCTATTATGCGACATAAAATAAAAAAGGAATCAATTCCCTTAATTTAAGTAATCACTTAAATCAATTTTTTAGATGTCTATTGACTTATTCGGAAGGAGTAGATCACGATAAATAATTTAAGACTTTTTATATTTATAGTACTTCATATGAGATCTTACTTTTTTTATCAAAACTGATTCTAATTGAGTAGAACTCATAGTATCACTTATTTTTAGTTTAAAGATTTTGAAATTTTTAAATTAAATAAAGATTATAATTAAATTTATAAAAGAGAGATTATCTATTATTGGTGTACTACAAAATAAATATATCTGTTTACTGCAAACGCTAAATCAATATGTACTATATAGGTCTTAGTATAGTGTTGGTTTCGATCTGTTCTGAGAGCTTGGCATAGGATAACCAATGGGATGATTGGCATTGATATGTCTCGCAAATCCCCGGTGGTTGTCCTTCGAGCGGTTGGTGTGGTTCGACTGGGCTCACCAACCAAGCTTGTCGAACCACAGGAACCGACTCAAATCCCCGCAACGCAAAAGAGTATTTCTATATTGATACTCACCAGCATAGTTGATTTCGAGAGCTCGGATCAACGGCTTGGTCTTGATACATTGGGTAATTATTTGTATTGGAGGGAATTTTTTAAAAATAGGAGAAATTATCCTTAAATAGCCAGCATGATTCGACAGGCACATCATATTGCTCGATCCAATGAAAATTACTCTATCCCTTGTTCCCTAAGCTGAGATTCAGAAAGTCCTATGATTAAAATGATTTTCTCTATGGTATCCCCAAACTCTCTCATTTTTCTGGCAGTTTCCATTGCTTTTTCCATAACACCTTCCTGTTTGCCCTCTGCCTTTCCATCCCTAAATGCGGCATAGATTCCAGAATTGTAATCAAACTCCGCTTTGAGCTGTTCCTCATAAAGTTGACGGGTTTTATCATCTTGGGATAGGTATTCCAATTCATCGATGGCTTTTTCAATCATGGGATTTTTAGAACGTAATTCTTGCAAGGGTTCCTCCGTAAGGTTGTGGACTTCAATGAAGTTTATTAAACTATCCCATGTTCCCTAAGTTGGATTTCAGATAGTCCTGTGATTAAAATGATTTTGTCTAGTGTATCACCATATTCCCTCATTTTTAGAGCTGTTTGAAGTTTATTTTCGAATTCACCCTCCAATTTTCCTTCCTGTTTGCCCTCTGCCTTTCCATCCCTAAAAGCGGCATAGATTCCAGAATTGTAATCAAACTCTGCTTTGAGCTGTTCCTCATAGAGCTGACGGGTCTTATCGTCTTGGGATAGGTATTCCAATTCATCGATGGCTTTTTCAATCATGGGGTTTTTAGAACGTAATTCTTGCAAGGGTTCCTCCGTAAGATTATGGACTTCTCTGAAAAAGTAAGCCCAGGACTCTAAATTGGTTTCTAGCTTGGATAAGTGTTTGCCGACCTTTTCCAGTTCAAGTATGTGCATTTCTAAATGGTCTGTCAATAGGATTTTACCTGTCTTTTTATCCAGGAGTAGAAAGGTGGTGTGGAAATCTTCCGTGTTTTTAAACAAACTTGCGTTTAAAAAGGTTATGGAATAAACTCTCGATAACCCAGAATACTTCATCCCTTTTTGGATCCCTGCCCCATAGACTTTTGACCAATAGAGTAAAAGCCTTTCGGGAAAGAAGGGATGGGGACTCCCCTGCATCTCTATGAGAAATTCTCTGCCACTTTCATCTTTGGCACGGATATCTAGAATGGATGCTTTCTCTCTATCTGTTGATTTGGGAAGTTCAGGATTTAGTATTTTGATTTCAGTGATTTTTTTGTCTCCCCCAAATTCGGGAAATGAGTTGAGGATGTCTATGACTAGAGCCTCATTTTTTACAAGTAAGGCTTTGAAGACGAAATTGTTGGATGGTGGCAGGAAACGCATAGTTGCATACTAATTGTATAGTATTTTTTAGAATAGTATTTATTTTATGAAAGATTGGAATTTTTCTCAAGGAATCGATTCAAAAATACTATTGTGCATAGTTAATTTCGAGAGCCTCTATCAACGAATTTTTATTATTTGTAGCACTCAATTCAAAACAATCTAACTTTATATATAAATTCATATATTAACTATATTTTAAATTTAAGAGAAAAATACTCAGGCTTACCTAATAAGTCAACTCGATTCCTTATCCAACTTCCCTTTAAAAACAAAAATTCCGATCATTGAAGCGGAGACAAAAAGTGATACACTAATGAGTCCTCCAAAATAATCACCAAAATGACTCTCGATAAAACTTTTGTATAATCTTATCTTTCGTAAGCAAAGTAGATTTAAACTCCATAGCGGTTGCCACAAGGATACGATCAATAGGGTCGGTATGCTTCCATATTAAAAATACTGATCTATGAAGAATATTCCAGTTTGCGTCAATCATTTTCAATTGACCAGATGATGTAAGTCTTTTTGTAAACTCTTCTTCTGGTAAATTTAAAACTATCTTTCCCTTCTTACTCAAGTGATAAATTTCCCAGAGACTCATAGAAGAGAGAAGTCTTTTTTCAGCTGGAGTTTTTTCTATTAATTCAAGAACATTTTTGCTCAAACTGGGAGGATCCAAAATCCACCAAAGCAAAGTGTGTGTATCAAGCAAAATCATCCCGTGTAGTTTTCCCACAAACTATCATCTGCTTTTATTAATTCTTCCTTAGTGCACAAAATTTTTCCAGCTCCCTCTGGAAATACTTCTGCCCATGATTTTGAATCCCAAATTGGTACTACCTTTAAGACAGGTTTTCCATTGTCGGTAACAATTATTTCTTCTCCGGTACTTTCAACGTTCCGAAAAAGTTCGAGCATTTTGGATTTTAATAGGCTTTTTGAAATTATCATACTTCTTTTTAGCTATAGTCATGACTATAGTCAATATTTTTTATTTTCTAAAATTCAAGATTTTTGGAGCGTAGTTCTTGCAAGGGTTCCTCTGTAAGGTTGTGGACTTCAATGAAGTTTATTAAACTATCCCATTTTCCCTAAGCTGAGATTCAGATAGTCCTGTGATTCGGATAATTAGATCTTCATCAAATCCCTCTTCCCTCATTTTTCGAGCTGTTTGAAGTTTGGTTTCGAATTCACCCTCCAATTTTCCTTTTATCTCTCCATCCCTGAATGCGGCATAGATTCCAGAATTGTAATCAAACTCTGCTTTAAGCTGTTCCTCGTAGAGCTGACGGGTTTTATCGTCTTGGGATAGGTACTCCAATTCATCGATGGCTTTTTCAATCATGGGGTTTTTAGAACGTAATTCTTGCAAGGGTTCCTACGTAAGATTATGGACTTCTCTGAAAAAGTAAGCCCAGGACTCTAAATTGGTTTCTAGCTTGGATAAGAGTAGTATTTATTTTATGAAAGATTGGAATTTTTCTCAAGGAATCTGTTCAAAAATGCTATTAGGTATGGTTGGTTTTGAGATGCCACGTAATCTCTCCTAGGGTAGGGTTTCAAACCCTACCCTAGGATAATCTCTGTATCTAGGAAATCTTAGACATATTTGACCTGTGCAAGAATATATTTTCTACCTACTTCATTCAAAGCATCCATATCAACTAGATCTACTTTTCGATCAAATTGAGTTTCTAATTCTTGTCTTACTTGGTCTATATAGGAAAAGATTAACCAACCGGTGTATGTTTCCTCCAATTCATCCATGGTACGATAGAGGATATCTAAATCACTATCTGGTTTTTCTTCGGAGCTGGATAAAGATCCAAATATTCCTAAGATCTCAAACCCATCTTTTAAGTAATTTGGTTTTATTGTTTTTAATTTATGATATATACTATTCTCAGTCATTTCATTTTTCGTATCTTTTGAAGACTTCCTATCACCAAAAATATCTTCTAGATCTCTTAAGCCCTCAGTCTGAAACTTATCATTCATCCAAAGTTTCTTGCAATCATTTGTATATCAGGATTTTCCATCGAAATGGGAACAAATCATTTCTCTAACTTGTATTGTTTCAGAGAGGAAAGCACCGAAACTTTCAGATTATTTCCAATCCTCCTGAAAACCCAGAAAACAAATTTCTGCTTTTTTCTTAGCATTAGTCATAACTTATAAAAACTTCTCGACAAACATTTTTTGAATCCGAACAATATCAGTTAGATGATTATGTAGTACATTATACACTTCTTTCTTATCAATCTTTGCATATTCATGAACAAGTAGATTCCGGAATCGAATCATCCTGATCCAGAGAGCAGACAGGTCGGAATCAATGTACCCTTTCTCTTGAAAAATAGCGGCAATGTCTTGGTACCAATGCACACTTCCCCAACCATTTTTGGAAATAATATGATTTCCTATATCAATCGTAGCTTCAATGGACAAATGCAAATACCTTTCTACGCTACCATGAATTAACATCGATTGAATAAATTCTGACTCTTTATAATTTTTTGATTCCTGCAAGAATGATAGATACTCCTGTAGCAGTTCGATCTTAGATTGTACTACAGATTTATTTTCCACTGAGAATTCTCTCTTTTAGATATTTTCTTTGTATTTCTTTATAATATTCCATATCAATATAGATTTTTATAATTTTAGATCGAAAGGAAGCCAGATCAAAATCTGGTCTTTGGTAGATGATATAATTCTTATCTATAATTTCAAATTGTAAGACAGGAGTGGCCTCCAGTATGAACACCAAACTAAAATTTCCAAACCCTGATCTAATGAGTTCTGTGCTTAACTCCTCTTTGATATTTGCTTCTGCCATAAAACCAAAGTCCACATCGCTCTCTGCATGTGTCGTTTGTGTAGCCACAGATCCAAATAAGTAAACAGCTTGCAATTCAGGAAATTTTTGAAATACAGGAATCGCCTTTTCGTA
>Ga0214921_10012490_pt1 | contig 10138 bp, 9 predicted proteins | sample LL1505_MetaG_FD_177992 | JGI IMG/M metagenome (GOLD analysis project Ga0214921, IMG submission 177992) | Freshwater microbial communities from Lake Lanier, Atlanta, Georgia, United States - LL-1505 | ecosystem: Environmental > Aquatic > Freshwater > Lake | place: USA: Georgia | collected 2015-05-28
CGGTCCAAAGAAATGCATCAAACATCTCGTGGGCTGTGGGAGTGAGTGCTAATCCATTCTCAGGCACGTCTGGACCGCGTTTAGAGTGTGCCTGGATGTGTGCTGCCTCTAAGAGATTGAATCCACTGTCAGAATTAAGCCTATAGCCGGTTAGGGCACAGGTAAAGTAATAGCCTGATATTACTTCGACGGCAAACCGAGCATCACGCCCTCTCTTCACCTGAGTCCTATACTCTTCTGCATCTTCTCGTATCTCCGCGACCTCCTCAGGCCTTAAAGTCGATATACCCAAAGCTGCACAAAGCCCTACCTGCTCATTAGCGGGAAAATAGGTAGATACTAAAATTTTACGAACTTTCAGCCGGAAAACTGGGTCGCTCAACAAAGCTAGAAACTCAGGATTCAAGATAACTTCACGTTCATCTTTTCCAACTGGTTTGTAAATGCCGTCGGATGCCAAATATCGAAATGGTAAGTCTAAATCGATTTTATTACCCCGACGCTTAACGCAAATCGGCGAATACGATCTAAAACGCAAAACTAACTCAGCATCCTTAACTACCAGTCCATTTACCCCCACCTTCCCTGCCTCAACCAAATCAATAATCGAAAGTAGCAACAGCGGCTTATTCGGCGCTACACCCTGCGACCCTTTAGATCTCGAAACATTCAACCTTCCAACAATCCCTATCCATTTTTTATCCATTATCTGCTACAAATTGGATTTGTTCTTTAAACAGAACAACTGCTTTGGCCTTAGTTAGTCCAAAGCCCCAAGTCGTTTCTTTATATGAGAATTTTAGATAATGTTTCTCAATCAAATATTGATCACGATAAAATTCTGGTTCCTTAACTACAGTGACATACCCGCCCCAGCTTGTCCCATCTATACTACGATGCTGAGAGTTACCAATTTCAGGCCTAGAGCCATTACTCTTAACATAATCTTCAATTAAATCCCAAAACTCTAAAACAATCTTAGATTTATCTCTGCCAAAAGAGAAATGGGGATTACCAACTTCAAGATCTATACCCCAAGGCATTTTATTTCTCTCAAACTCGATAGTGAGATATTTAAAATCACTTGTCGGAGGCTTAAGCAGAGCTCTAATTTCGTATGACATATTTTATTCTAAGCTCCAGCACGCGAGTGCTGTATTAATGATTTTTTGTTTTTGGACTGCTACGTTTGCAGCATTCCAATTACCAGCAACTAACCTATCTGCCGAAGGATTAATCGCACCGGGATTAATAAACTGATCATCTTTAATATGAATTAATATATTTCCTACCGACTGATGGTATTGAGCTGGACCTTGCTGTGCATAATCTAATTTTATGTCTGAAACTTGTGGAATAGTTACCAAGTCTGGATTAACGGTGTAACGATCTAGTGTAGCAAAAAATGCACGCCACTTGAATTTAACAATATCTGAGTGCAAGAGAACAACATTCTGTAATCTATTTTTAAATTCTTCATTATCAGGAACTCTATAAATAGGATTCTGTAAATGGTTTTTAATATCGTTAAGAATTACAGGCCACGTATCGGTCGATGAACTTATCATTACAGCAACCTGCGCAAAGCCCCTCTCGAGTGAAGTAGTTACCTGTTCACAAATTGCACACCTCATCATCACTGCCTCCAGAATTCTTACTATTTCGTAAACGCGAGCTCGACGCTCAGCTGGCAAGTCGTGGGCGTACTTTCTATTTACTGCTAACATAACCGGACGACAAATCTTTGCACCTATGAGTAATAATCCACGGCAATAAGAGTATTGCCCGCTGGCTTTGAGGATATTTTTGTAAAAATCAGCGGAAAAGTTTAGTTCATTACAAAAACTTTCGATGTCTGCACTATTTGCTGTCCGAAATTGAGTAAAGAGCCCTTTGTAACTTTTATAAACTCTCGTTTTGCCAATAAAACTTCTTTGGCTGTTCCAATAAAATCTTAAGAAGTCGATTCGATCTGTAGGCTCAGGTAATAGCTGAGCAAATCTATCCCACTTACTTACTACTATACTTCTTGTGGCTACATTATTATTTGCCTGAAGAAATAGTGCGTTTTTTACTAAGTCATCGGGTCTTAAATCTTCACCTCTGGCGTTCAAGGTCTCAAAAAATTTAATCGCATAGTCTTCATCGTCAGTACGAATAGAAACAAAGATTAGATTTTCGGTTAAGATTTTATATAATTTCTTTAGACCCTCAACTTCAGTATAATTACGTTGGGATGCTAAAGCTAATTGGTCTTCTAATTTAAGAGTGAGATATTGAAAGGTATTATAAATTTGTCTCTTCTGTAGTGCAGTATTTAAAGGATCTGCGGCATTCTGATCTAGCGCAAGTCCACTATTGTGGTGTAGAGCCTCCATTATCTGGGCATACACATTTTGATCACTGTCTAGTGGAGTAGCATCGTTACCTCTTTTAAGTTGGAGACGATTATCGTTATTTTGATTACGTAAAATCCCAGTACCCTCCCTACGAAGACTCTCAAGCTGAGGATGTAATGACATCCTGCGGAGTAAACATGCTAGAAGCATTGTTAATGTCGTTAATCTTTGCTGACCGTCTAGTATCATCCGACGACTGTTACCCTGACCGCATAACATAACAGCACCTAAGAAGTAGTCACGTAAAGGAGTATTGGTTGTGGAAGATTCTATGATGTTATCCCAAGAATACTCATCGAACAAATCCATAAACAACTCGTCGATATTTTCATAGTCCCATGTATAATCACGCTGGAACCAAGGTACATAAAGGTCTCCACTTTCAGAGAGAACTTGTGGAAGATTATATTCGTTCGAATGAATGCTCATGGGCAGACCATACTAGCCATGAACCAAAATGGATCAAATAAATAATATTTTACTATAAAAGTACAATAAACTACCTAAGTATTGTAATTATCTTATTTTTCTTGGGTAGCAGTAACAGGTTCGATTCCCGCGATTTATGCTCATGGCCTTCAACAGCAAAATCCGGATCAACAACCTCATGATTTCTTATCAAAGAATGATTTTTAGTTAACACGAGTAACTTTACGGTATTTGTATTCTGTATTCTTAGAGCTTTAGCTACCTGCTCCCCATAGTTTAATATTTTGTGTAACTCTCTCCACTTGTAGTTCTTCATTTTCTTTCTTTCTCTACCGATAGAGATCTTAGATTGACCTATACTAATTGCTGCCATTGGTACGCCGTCAACAATATCGAGTGTTAAAGCCTTTGAACCACGGGGTAATTCGATATTCGAAACAGTTAGACGTGCTTTTTGATAATTAGTCTGCTCGTACCCTCCTCTATTGCGTCTGGTTAGAATTAATTTTCCAGCTTTTGATGTAAGTTGAGTAACAGGCTTAACATGCTTCTTATCATTGGTGCTATTACTATAACGAATAGTAACAATAGGAATGTTTGAATCTAATAGGATTTTCTTTAATGATACAGTTACTTTTTTGGTGCTCATGGTTTTAATGTAGATTTTGAAAAGTATTCCTTGGCTTTTAGATAAACCGAATAACCAGACGGGCCTGTGCGTATCTCAAGCATTTCCACTGAATGAGCTGAGTAACTCTTACCCTTATCTCTTTTAGAGAAATGCAGCAAAAGTTTATCAAGTGAGTTTTCCACAGATTCTAAACTCTGTTCAGGTATAAAATTATACACCCCAGAAATATACCATTCATCAGGCGTACCATTCTTTGTTATAGTGAATGCAATAATACCTCTGTTAAGGAGTTTACTTAATCTATTACCCTTGGGAGCTTTAAGAGCTTTCTCTGCATCGAAGAGCTTGATTGTACCATCCGGAAATCCTGTTCTATGTGCTGTAACAAATCGGATACGCTTATCTATATTAGACCAATTGGACTTAAGTACACTTGAAGCAGCCGATCTATTGCCCGTGCGTACCAATGCATATATTTGATCATCATCAAGAAAGTCTTTAAAAGGTACACGTATATAACGTGCCACAGTAACGACATCATGCAGAAGTTTATCTACAGAGTCGGGCGTCATATTTATTTCAGAAAGCTTCCGTTATTAGACCAGGCCTGGAACTCAGCCATGCTCATGACTCCAGCCAATTTTCCGCCAACTTGTTTCCGCAACCACTTGATTGCACCTGGGCGAAATCCACTACCATCAATGATTACATAAGTGGGGTAAGGATAATGTTTCTTAATATTCTCCACGAGGAATGGCAATTTTTCATCGACACTCCCTGCACCCTGCTGCCACTTACATTCAATAATGATAGCTCCACCACCAGGCCCACGAGAAATCGCAAAGTCGCAAAAAATCTTCGTTTCATAAATCCCAAGTCCTAATTTCAGCTGACGAGAATACACTCCAGCACGTTCATTGACTACATAACTATCAAACATCGCATTATCTACCTGCTGATATTGATAGCGGTTAAGCGCATATTGTACAAAATCCTCCAATGAATCACCGTTCAGATTAGCACTATTATTTTTTTCAGCGGGACTCATAGTTATTTAAAAGCTACGATCTCTTCTACCTTACTTCTACCCTGTCCGTCGCTATTAATATTTCGAGCAGCGCTAATAAAATCAAATTCAAATCCCTGATTCTTATATAATTCCCGTGTAAACGGATTGCTGGAATTTGAAATAATAACCTTAACGCCTGATTTGGCTGCTCTCATGGCACGCTGGGCTAATTCAATCTGCTCCTCCCCTCCAAAGCCCCCGCCATTATAATCAGTGAAGGTTTCATAATAAGGTGGATCAAAATAAACTAAGGAACCTGTTCCGGCCAACTTCAGACTGTCCTGATAAGGGCAATGTTCAATCTCAACGGCTTTGAGTGCCTCACTAGCTGAACGTAAAACACCTTCATTCACTATAGCAGGATTGATATAACGCCCCCTGGGTATGTTCATTTCTCCATCAGCGTTTTCTCGGTACATACCATTAAAACCTGTTCGATTTAGGTATATAAAAGCGGCTGCTAATTCGATTTTTTGTTTGTCAGATAATTCAGATTTCTTGTGGAAATCATTATAAATATAATCGCGAACATAATAATAATATGCGTCGTCAGGCACTTTGGGTTTATGCTTATTTTTAACGATTTTGTCTCTGCGTTTTTTTTCTTTTTCTGTCCTAGGCCAAGAGGAATCTGGACCGTGATTCTGCTCATGTTCCTTTAATTCCATAATAAGTTTTTCATAATCTTCCTGAATTACCTTATACGTATTTATCAGAGACTTATTCATATCAGACAAAAAAACCTCAGTATTTGGCCCGATTAGACCTACATTTTTGAGATGAAAGAACATAGCTCCACCGCCGAGAAACGGCTCAATATACACTTTTAGTGGCGTTACTGGCTCTTTGGTATTAATACCGGCCAATCCTAAAATCTGGTCGGCTATCGCACGTTTACCCCCAACCCACTTAATGAAAGGTATATATTTAGGTGTAATTTCGACTTTTTTCGTCATATTTGTGCATTTTCTTTAAAATTAAGATTAATTCAACAAAATTTTTCACAAATCTGCTTGACCTAAAAGATTTTCTATAGTTAATGCGCACAACAGAAATTATTCTCATTTCATTAATCCAAATAAAAACTACTCACATGCTCATCAAAGTACTTAAATGCACTCAGAACGACAATTCCGTTTACACGGGCAAAATGTCGGTCGCAGAACTCATCAAGGTTTCTGACGTCGACTTCGCGGACCCTGATGTCGGCAAAAATGGCTATCAACGAAAGCCTAACGAAAAGCGCTTCCACGAAATAGCCAACTATATGAAGTACGACAAGTCCATGCTACCCCCAGCGATCATCATGTCATACCGTGGAACATTAAAAACATCAAATAAACATGGAGAAATTATGGATATTGAAATCCCTGCCGGAGAAAAACTTTGGGTGATTGATGGTCAGCATCGTCTAGGTGGCCTCAAGCTTCTTGCGACCGATGAATCCTACGACTCGGCTCACTACAAAAACTTCCAAATGCCAGTGGTCATCATTGAATGCCCATCGATCAACGTTGAAGCCTACCAATTCTCAATAATCAACTCCGAAGCCAAAAAGGTAAGTAAGTACCTCGCCAATGAAGGCATCCTCAAAGGCGGAGGCAAAGGCCTCACAGGCAAGAAGTCATGGCTCTCACGTGCGGTGGCTACAACTGATTATCTCTACAAGTCTCCAGACTCCTTGATGTTTAAGCGCATCAAGCATCCAAACAGTCCTCGTGGTGGGGACTACTTCTGCAGCGCACTCGGCATGATGAATTCCTTGGATTCACTTCTCAACGACGCAACCTATTCAAGTCTCTGGGAAAAAGATGAAGAAAAAGTAAAGAAGATGGTGGCAGACTATTGGGCAGCATGGCAGGAAGTAATCCCCTTCTGCTTTGATGAACACAGGGACTATGCACTTTTTAAGAGTAGCGGAATGATCTCAGTGAATTATTGTCTAATGGCCATCATTGGAAAAATCGGTAAACGCTATCCCTCCCAGGAAGAATTCGAAACTGTAATCAAAAAGCTGGGCCGCTACACCACTAAAGACTACTGGCACGTCAACAGCGTAGATGGAATGATTCATAACCTTGGCAAAGGCCAAATCATCGAAGAAGCTCGCAAAATCAGTAACAAGATCTTGGAGGTAAAAATATAGTTCATGTCCGACTCGAAGGACGAACAGCCGGAGTTTGATGAATCAGATTACGATGGCGTGCTGGGTGGCGTCGTCTACAAAGGTCGTAACTGCGTAGTAATCGGGATGAAGCAACTCGAGGGAAAGAAAAACGGTGAACTGCGTCGCTTCATCGACATAAGAGAACACTTCATCGTCGCCGGGGAAAATCGTTGGCAATACACGGCCAAAGGCGTGACCATACCGATCGATGGCTTAGAAGATTTCCGAACAATCATCGAGCGTCTCCAAGGCCTGATTGAATAAAATTCCTTAATCCCCTGCGGCCTAAAAAACCGTATCCAATTTACCAAACTAATATCTGAGGACCAGCCTCAGATTATAACGCCGTAGTTTCCAAAATGAGAGCGATAACATTAAACTTGGACAAGAAATGTGAATTAAATTTATAATGTTATTATTGTATATTTTTATTATCTCGAACAAGATTTGATTATGAGCGAAACCTTCTCCATTGATATCAGTAATATTTTCAAAGAACGTAAGTACAACGTTCCAGTACTCCAAAGAAACTATGAGTGGGAAAGTGAAAATATTGAACAATTATGGAATGATCTATTTGTAGACGAGATTTGGACTCATGGAATAAACACAGTAGAGCCTCACTTCATGGGAACGGTTGTAACATGCCCTCATCAATCAAGAGGTAGTTCCGATAAAACTCCTAGCACAACCACGAAAAACTTGGATATACTAGATGGCCAGCAAAGACTAACAACACTAACTATTTTCTTGGTCGAGGCATATCGTGTAATGTTAAGAGAAAAAGGAAACTTTGATCACATCGGCACTGTTAAAAATACTATATTTGTTAACACACGAAAGGAAGATAAAAAGGAATTAAGACTAAATCTACAGCCAAGCCTCGATCTAGATATTTATCATTATTACACTTCTAAAATACACTTAGAAGATGTCGCAGATATAGACATTAGCATTCTCAAACATAACCTCCAGAGTAAATACCCAAGAATAAGGATTGGTAGAAATAAATTATTAAACTGTATTACTAAATCCAAAGAACTATTAAATAAAACCATTGGTGAAGCTTTAAAGCATAATCTTACAATTAGAACGATCATGGATGATATTTGCTATAGACTGCTGTCAAAAACAACTTTCTTACAAATAAATACTAGTTCAGCTTCATCTGCATACAGAATATTTGAATCTCTAAACAATCGCGGAGTAGATCTTTCGCAAGCAGACCTTATCAAAAATAAACTTTGCTCTCTCTTAGCGGAAGGTGAGCTAGACACCTTCTCCGAAAGCTGGAATTTGATTAAAAACGATGTTAGCGCAGAGCCAAACGGTATAGTCAATTACCTGAGAAGTTATATTATTACAAAATATGGTCACGTGACAAAGAATGACCTACTAGATAAATATGTAAACCTAATCGGTATCGATATTGAACCAAATGATAAAAAAATAATAAAGAAAAATCTAGATGAACTAATCAAAGGATTATGCCAACATGCCTCAAAATTTGCTCAGCTTACTTCACCAGAAGAGGTGGCAGGTCCAGATAATTGCAAAGACTGGGAAGAAAAGATCTCATTTCTGAACAAACTACAAGCTAAGACATGCAGACATGCACTACTATCAGCTTTGATGAATAATTTTAAAGATTTAAGTAAACTTGTAGATATTATAACAGTTATGCAGCTAAGGGCAGCCATAACCAATGAAAATCCTAATAAAATCGAGAAAGCACACTGCATAGTCGCTAAACTTATTGGAGATAAAAAGGGCGATATTGATTTCTCTGAAATAGAGAAAGTATACACAGTTTTAATACCTTCAAATGAAGACTTCTTTAAAAAGTTTATGACAGTTAAGGCCACATCTATCCCGGTCTGGAGACATATCTTAGAACGTTACCATGAACGCAAGTCAGGCACTGAAATGAATATATCTGATACAAAAAAAGTACATGTTGAGCATATACTAGCTATTAAAGCTAACCAGGAATCACAGTTAGAATCAGAAATAAGCAAAGATGAATTAGAACTATATGTACATAAACCCGGTAATTTAACCCTGCTAGATCATAAACTTAATATTAAAGCCCAAAACGATAAATTCAGCCGAAAAAAGACTGAATTTTATGTTAAATCCAAAATACCAATGAACGATATTTTTAGAGATAAGGCTAAATGGACCAAGACGGATATTACAGAAAGAACATTCATCTTATTTGAAATTGTAACTGAAATCTGGAAGCATCCCATCGAAGGAATTGTTACCGCAGAAAAACTTTCTGAATATAAATCGATAAGTCTAAAAGATGAAAATGGTGACTCATAAATTATTTAAAAATTAGTTTATCCTGGATCTAGGGGTCTAAGTCGCAAAGCTGCTAGCATGGAACCAGTGCAGCCCGGACTTTATGAAGCGATCATTACTGAGCGGCTGAAAAAGGCTTTGGCTGATTCCGGACTGAAACATGAGTTTGAAAAATTAGATAAGGCGGACTCCCCTTACCTTCTAGCTCAGTATTTAAATCTTCTGACCATACAAACACTCGAGAGTGTTGATGAGGATGATGCGCGAACCAAGCAACTTGAAGTTGCTAACGCTATTCTATCAACCCTGGAACGTTTCAATACCAACATCTCAGGTGAACGTGTTGATAATACCAAAGAGTTCTTACGCGGTGTTTTAGCAGTCGGACAAAATAAATTACCACAATCACCTAGCACGCCTTTAAACGAAAGCGCACTCTTCACGGGTTCATCTCAAAGTCCTCAACTGAGCAATGAGCTCTTGTTTGAGATGAAGTCGGCTGATCGCGTTGATATCATCGTATCTTTTATTAAAAACTCAGGCTTTCGGATTCTAAGAGAGGGTTTTGATAGTCTTAGAAATCGAAATATAAAAGTCCGAATCATCACTACAACTTACATGGGGGCGAGTGACCCCGAAGCGATCACGGCTCTGTCGAGCTATCCTAATGTTGAAGTTAAGGTCTCATACGACACCAACAGCACACGATTACACGCCAAAGCCTACTTCTTTGAACGTCTTAGCGGTTATAGCACGGCTTACGTGGGTTCATCCAACATGTCTAACCCAGCCATGACAGAGGGCCTAGAATGGAACCTGAAGGCCACACAACATGACCTTCCTAATATCATTAAAGCATTTGAGGCCGAATTTAGTAGCTACTGGAACGACGATCGTTTTCAGGCCTACAAGCCAGGTGATGAACCTAAATTAAAGAAAGCGCTAATCGCAGGACGTTCAGAGCAACTGCCGGATCAAAGATTGTTATTAATCGATATTACTCCTCGACCCTACCAAGAGAGAATACTTGAAGAGCTCCACGCTGAACGTGTTATCCGAAATTCATTCCGGAATCTCATTGTTGCCGCAACGGGAACCGGAAAAACAGTTATCTCAGCTTTTGATTATAAAAAATT
>Ga0214921_10012492_pt1 | contig 10137 bp, 7 predicted proteins | sample LL1505_MetaG_FD_177992 | JGI IMG/M metagenome (GOLD analysis project Ga0214921, IMG submission 177992) | Freshwater microbial communities from Lake Lanier, Atlanta, Georgia, United States - LL-1505 | ecosystem: Environmental > Aquatic > Freshwater > Lake | place: USA: Georgia | collected 2015-05-28
GGATGTACGTATGTGTATCAGGGTGAAGAACTTGGTCTTCACGAAGTGACAGATATTCCGCATGATCAGATTCAAGATCCGGCCTATGTTGGAAATCTCTACACCGAGAAGGGCCGCGACGGATGCCGCGTTCCATTGCCTTGGAGTAAGACCGGTACTTCCTATGGATTTGGAAACGGTGGTTCGCACCTGCCTCAACCATCATGGTTTGCAGAGATAAACGTTGAACTGCAAGATGGCAAAGCAGGATCACCACTTGAGATCTATCGCAAAGCGCTTGCGCTGCGAAAGAAATTGCAGGGTGAAGAGCTACTCATGTGGCACGAGACAAAGAATAAAGAAATTCTTCATTTCTCACGTCCAGGCGGCTGGAACTGCATGATTAACTTCCGGGGATACCCACACAAATTTGAAGCAAAAGAAATTCTTCACTCATCGGCGCCAATCACTGACTTCTCGCTTCCAGCAGGAACCACAGTCTGGTTTAGGGTCTAGATGTTAAGGTTTTCAGCATGAGTAATCGCGAATGCGCAATCGTCACCGGGGCAAGTAGTGGGATAGGTGCTGCAACTGCTCGTGCTTTAGCAGATAGCGGTTATGACGTGATTGCATGCGCGCGGCGAACAGATCGCCTTGATGCACTCGCTGCAGAAAATTCGGCAATCACCCCTCATCATTTAGACATTACAGACCAAAAGAGTGTTGATCAATTGGTAGCTGATTTATCGGATAGAAAAGTTTCAGTTCTTATCAATTGTGCAGGTGGAGCATTTGATGGAGCAACAGTGCTGGATTCAGATCCAGCCATCTGGAGCAAGACTTATGATCTCAATGTCGTCGGATCTGTTCGCATGGTGAAGGCATTCACCCCAGCGATGCAGAAACTAGGACACGGACACATCGTGATTATCTCTTCGACTGCCGGTCATGCTGCTTACGAAAATGGTGGAAGCTATGTCGCTGCAAAGCACGCCGAAACGTCACTTGCTCGCACGCTACGACTTGAACTCAATGGTCTACCTATTCGAGTAACCGAGATTGCACCAGGTATGGTCAAGACCGAAGAATTTGCAAAAATTCGATACGGAAATGCCGATCGTGCTGCAAAAGTTTATGAAGGTGTTGACGCGCCGCTATTGGCAGAAGATGTTGCTGAAGCAATTAGGTGGAGCGTTACTTTGCCAGCGCACTTCAATGTAGATTCTTTAGTAATTCGCCCAGTAGCCCAGGCTGCACAACATAAGGTTCACCGTACGAAGTAATTAGTTAGCTACTTTGCTACAACCCGAAACTTTCCAAGGGTTGGATCTGTTGCATAAGCAATACGTACTCCGGCTTTCTGTGAAGCAGATAGACCGTGCACAATTTGTTCGGTCAAAATCTCACCTGGCGCGATAACTGCAACGCCTGGGGGATACGGTGCGATTAAATCCGCACTCACTCGCCCAATAGCATCTGTCGCCGAGACCATCTCAGTTGGCGCAAAGTATGCCTCGCGCATAGAAATACCAACTGTTGGAACAACAGACCAGCTCAGCGCAGTTGCACTTGGACGTGGGGCACTTTGTTGAGTGCGAGCGATCTCAATCAACAAATCAGCGACCTCATCAAAGTCTGCGCGTGTATCGGCCAAGGTTGCAAGGAAGACGACAGTGTCTTGATCTGCCATTTCAACACGAATTCCATGCTCGCCTAAAGCATTTTCAATAGCTACTCCAGAAGCTCCGAGCTGATTGGCTCGAAGAATTATCTTAGTGGGATCAAAACGCCCAGCAGGAAAATTGCTAGCGTTAAGGAAAATTGGCAGCGAAAATTCTGACTGAACCTTCGTTGTGAAGTAGGCAACATTGCTCAGTAACTCACCAAGTAATTCTTCCCCACGAGTCTGCAGAAGTGCACGCGTTGCATCAATTGAGGCAAGAGGTGCTCCGGCAGGAGAAGTTGTATGGGTAGTCTCAAAACTTTGTTCAAGGCGCTCTGCACTTAGGAACGTTGTTTGAGCCAGCAAAAGTGCAGAAGCGCTATAGCCAGGAAGTGCTTTATGAACACTAGTGATGAGAGCATCAGCACCCATCTGTAATACATGGGCTGGCATATCTTTATGAAAACCAAAGTGTCCGCCCCAAGCAGCATCAATAATGACTGGCATTGATTGTGAATGTGCAAGTGTCACTAGCGCACTAATGTCTGAGAGAGTTCCTAGATAACCGGGCTCAGTCAGCAATAACGCGATTGGCTTTTCGGGAAGCACTCGCTCTAATTCACTGACAGGAATACCGATTGGAACTCCAGTTGCGCTATCAATTTCTGGTGCAAGCCACAGCGGTTCGAGCCCGGCCAGCACCAGCGCACTCAACACAGATCGATGTGCGGTGCGGCTTATTGCAACTTTGTCGCCAGGTTTTCCGAGAGCAAGAATTACTGCTTGGTTTGCATGAGTAGATCCACCGGTTGAAAATCGTGCAAAGTCTGCGCCCCAAAAATCTGCCGCAAGTTTCTCGGCTTGTGCGAGCACTTTATTGGTGAGCTTAATTTCATCGAGCCCTCCATAGAGTGGGACATCAGAATCAACCAGCGCTCCCAAACCAGCATCTAAGCGCGATGCTCGCTGCTTATGCCCTGGAATAGTAAATGGGCTTCGCTTACGCTCGAAGTAAGAGAGATAGGCATCGAGCAATGGTGCGATGTTTCTAAGATCACCTGGACTCATAGAGACAAGCCTAACTTCTCGGCCGTCCCTACTTTCCCCAAGGCTCTATGATTTACCCATGACTTCTCAGGCACACGAGCCGCTTCCGCAATCACGTCATATTGCAACCGAGATTCCCGGTCCAAAATCTGCTCAGGCACTGGTTCGACGCAAAGAAGCAGTATCCGCCGGTCTGGGTACCGCCTTTCCCGTGATTATTGCTCGTGCAGAGGGTGCGATCATGGAAGATATAGATGGAAATCGCATCATTGATCTTGGTTCAGGCATTGGCGTAGTCAATGTAGGAAACGCCAATCCACGTGTTGTCTCTCGAGTTATTGAGGCAGCGCAGGCCTTTACACATACAAACTTCACTACCGCCCCTTACTTGGGATATATCGAAGTGTGCGAGGCACTTAATGAATTGACACCAGGAAAGTTTGCAAAGAAATCGATTTTGCAAAACTCTGGCGCAGAAGCTGTAGAAAATGCCATCAAGATTTCGCGTCATTACACAAAGCGCAGTGCTGTAGTTGTCTTTGAGCACGCCTACCATGGCCGTACCAACCTCACGATGGCGCTGACTGCAAAGAACATGCCATATAAAGAAGGTTTCGGGCCTTTCGCTAATGAGATTTATCGCATGCCAATGCCATATCCGTATCGCTGGATTGGTGATGCTGCAACGATTACAGCTGATGCGCTCGCAGATGTCACGCATAAGATTGAGAAAGAGATTGGTGCAAAGAATGTTGCAGCAATCATTATTGAGCCAATTCAAGGCGAAGGTGGATTTATTGTGCCGCCTAAGGGATTCCTTCCCGGGCTGAGTGAATTTGCAACTGCGAACGGGATCGTGTTTATCGCCGACGAAGTTCAAACTGGTTTTGCTCGTACTGGAAATTACTTTGCTGTAGAAGATGAAAACGTTGAGCCAGATATGATCGTGACCGCTAAGGGAATTGCTGGTGGATTACCGCTTGCTGCAGTCACAGCTCGTGCAGACATCATGGATTCATCACACGTTGGTGGCCTTGGCGGAACATACGGCGGAAACCCAATCGCATGTGCAGCCGCCCTCGGTGCGATGGAAGCTATTCGCGAAGATAAGCTCGTTGAGCGTGCACGCCAGATTGGAAAGATTCTTAACGAGCGTTTAACTGCGATGGCTGCAAAGTATCCAGTCATTGGAGATGTTCGCGGACGAGGTGCAATGCAGGCAATTGAAATTGTCGTTGCAGGAAGTAAAGATCCAAATCCACTTGCAATGGCTAGCGTCATAAAGTATTGCCAGGCTAAAGGTGTTCTCATCTTGACCGCTGGAACCTACGGCAACGTCATCCGCTTCTTACCTCCGTTGGTAATCAGCGATGAGCTACTCATCGAGGCCCTAGGGGTTCTTGATGAGGCGTTCACTGCTCTATAAATCACCCTTGTCTCACCCCTAAAACACTCACCCTGACCTTCCCTCACCCCATCATTTAAGTCACCCTTAGGTGTGGCAGCAAAGACAATCGTGGGGGATATTCCTATCCCAGAGCTCCTCGATGGGGTGACGCTCTCGCGCACCCTGCCCATCAGATTACCTGCAAACTTTATTTCGCGCTCCCATCTTGTGGATTCCATCAATACCGATGCACCAGGAACAACTTTGATTGTTGGCCCACTCGGTTATGGCAAAACTTCATTAGCTGCCGAAATCGCTCAGAGGAATCTGGGACGCACCTTTTGGTACACGATGGTTGATGAGGATGTTGCGCAAAAGTTTAATTCACATGTCATTCAAGCAGTTCGAAATGTTATTCCTGGCTTTGCTCCTTGGTTTAGGACTGATCTTTACATTGAACCGATGAATCTCATTGCAAAATTCAGCAACGACTTAGCATCACTCAAAGGCGAATACATCTTTATCGTTGATAATCGAAGAACTAAGAGCGCTGAAGACTTCGCAATAGCAAACGAGATGATCAAATCCCTCCCTCGCAATATGCATCTCATTCAAGTTCGTAATGATCACCCTGCTGCGTCATCAGTCGAACTTGCTCCGATTGGAAAATTGAACACTCTTGGGAAAGCAGAACTCAAGTTTTCATCCGATGAGATGATAACAATGATCTCGCTGAGTGGACTAAGCGATCGGTCAAAAGAGATCCTTGAAATTCTCGAAAACACGGGAGGCTGGCCAGCGGCGGTACAATTGGTTATTCGAGGCGCAGCCAAGGGAATTGGCTTTAAGGTCACTGCGAAACAAATATCTTCTTCAGTGGATCCATTACGTCTGATAGCCGCAGAATTCGTCCGCACCCTGCCGATCGAAGAAAAAGCAATTCTGCTTCCTCTCTCTATCGTTGAAACTTTCACTCCCGAGTTAGCACAAACGATTGTCGGTAAAGGATTTTCTCAGAGCGCGCTCGATGTCTTTGCTTCTGAAGGAACAGTGCTTTCAAAGAGTAATGATGCAACACCAGTTTATAAAATACATTCACTTGTCCGTGAATTTCTCTACCAGGAACTCAGTAGCGATCAGTTGACCTGCGCTGAATACCATCGCTTGGCATCTTTATACTTTGAGAACGATCTTGATGCGACGATGGCTCTTGAGCATGCATTTCTATCCAAGGATCTCATCCGATTTGAGAAGCTTTTTCGATCAGGAGCTCGGATCTATTCAATTACAGGACGTGGCAACGAACTACTTCGTTGGGCAAAATATGCTGGAGATGACAGCGTTCAAGGACAGATTCAGCGCCAAACCGTAGAGATTGGTGGGTATTTAGCCAATCTATCTTTCGAGAAAGCTGATGCAGTAAAAGCCAGTATGCGTTTGGCATCGCGAGGAACCCCACTTGAAGGATTTATTGAGCGTTTTGCCGCACTAATTGAAGTTGCAATCAATTTCTCACATGGGCAATTTAATGATTTCGAAACTATTGCTGAAACGGCATTGTCAGATGATGTCTTTGCAGGAGATGTGGAATATACCGATGCACTCTTTGTTCTTCGTCGCCTAGCGGGCTACTACTTTGTGACTAATAACGTTGAAAAGTTGGAAGCGGTAGATGCTAGAGCGAGAGATCTTCTCGCAAGGAAATTTTCTTCTCTCGGTCATGTTCACCAACTTGCAGTCAGAGCCCTATGCGCATATGAACAGTCTTATTATCAGGAAGCTTTTGAATCATCCCGCATGGCTCTTTCCCTTAGCAACGATCTTGGAATGGCTTCTCTTCACTCCCCGATAGATATCAAATACATCCAAGCGCGCTGTCATTATGAATTTACCGATTCCGAACGTGCCTACGAGATTTTCAATGAGGTTATTGAGAGCTCAGCAAAGAACCAACAGTGGGTCTGGCATTGTGCGACTGTCTCATTCGTTCTGGTTTCGCTCGCGCAGAGAGGCGATGGAGCGAGGTCGATGCAGATGTTGCGTGAAGCTCGAGAGAGAATCTCCCTCATACATTCAAAGAATCAACTTCATTCCATCCTGGATCGAGGCGAACTTGTCCTGCAATTGATTAGCGGTGACCTCGAGAAGATGAAACTACTTATTGAGACTTCACTTCCCGGGCGTTCGACAGAGTTAATCAAACTCCACATACTTCGTGCTGAAGGTAAAGAGTGGGACCCATCCAACGGTGCCGAGTTGCCAGAGCGAACTCCTCGCCAGCGCATTTACAAATTCCTCTCCCAAACAGTGCACGCATACGAAACTGATGAAGAGCTTGCAATCTCACACTTGACTCAAGCGCTCAAAATTGGTGCTGAGGTCGGCGCCAAAGCAGTCTTCATCCGTCAGAGGGAGCTCTATCCGCTCTTCCATAAAGTTGCAGTTCGAACTCCAACGTTTTACAACGAAGAAATATCGCGAAAGGTGGCTATACGAATGCAGGAGATCGATTCGGCTAAGGGTGAGCCACCAGTACTCACCAAGAGAGAGATTGAAATAGTTAGACATCTCGAATCCGGTAAACCAATCACTGCAATTGGCGCATCTCTTCATATCTCTCACAACACGATGAAGACTCACTTGAAGAATGTCTATCGAAAACTCGGCGCAGATGGGCGTGATCAAGCGGTAGATAAGGCAAAGTCACTCGATCTGATCTAGTTTTAGGCCAATTCAACTCCGTGGGATACTTAGCCCATGGCGGATGAGCTGGATTCTTTAGACGATTTCGATGATGATCTCGATCTCACGCTCTATGCCGATCAGCGAGAATTGATTCAAGAAGTTACGACCCAACTTATCGAGGTTGTTGAGGTAGGTCTTCGAATCAACGGGGTTTTCCATCTCGCCCTCACCGGTGGCACGTTAGGCACAGAACTCACTCGCGAATTGGTAGCTCACTGGAATGCCAATCCAGAGATGTATCAAGGCCTCCACATTTGGTGGAGTGATGAGCGATTTGTTGAACGCTCAAGTAGCGAACAAAACTCTGCGCCAGTCCTTAACGCAGTAACAAACCAGAATGTTGTGATTCACACTCTTCGAGCAAGTGATGAAGTTGAGAACATTGATGATGCCGTTAATGACTATCTTGCTCAAATCGGTGAGAACTTTATGGATCTAACTGTTCTGGGTCTTGGCCCGGATGGACATGTCGCATCCCTCTTTCCCGGGGAGGCACACATTGATCGCCTAGAGAAAGTAATCGCGATTTCTGATTCACCAAAGCCACCATCAATTCGTGCAACGTTCACTCTTTCGATGATTAACACATCAACTCTGGTCTGGATAATTGCTGCAGGTGCTTCAAAGGCAGAGGCAGTCACCAAAATCATTGAGGGAGATCTCTCGATACCGGCCAGTTATGTAAGAGCAGCAGACCACACGCGTCTCATCGTTGATACGGATGCATTTTTTACTGAGTAATTGCAATAGACTTCACGAGTAATTTCGAAAGAGGGTATGAGGATATGAGCCAAAACGTGAATTTCGGAATGGTCGGACTCGGCAGAATGGGCGCAAATATTGTGCGCCGCCTCTCTCGTCATGGAATTAACTCAGCCGTATATGACCTCAGTGCAGACGCTGTCAAAAGCCTTGCTACAGAAGGTGCCATCGCAACATCGGATATGGCAGATATGGCAGCAAAGCTCACAGCCCCTCGCACAATATGGATCATGGTTCCAGCTGGTGTCACAGATTCAACAATTGCAGCAATGGCCGAGCACCTTGAAAAAGGCGACACCATCATTGATGGCGGAAATAGTTACTACAAGAACGATCTAAAGAACGCTGCATTGTTGGCAGAAAAGGGAATTAACTTTGTTGATGTCGGGACATCAGGTGGCGTGTACGGTCTTGAGCGCGGATATTCATTGATGATCGGTGGCGACGCAAAGGTTGTTGCTTCACTTGATCCAATTTTCAAAGCGCTCTGCCCAGGAGTTGAATCAGCAGAGCGCACACCAGGTCGCACTGGTGAACCAGTACAGGCCGAATACGGTTACCTGCACTGCGGCCCAGTTGGTTCTGGCCACTTCGTAAAAATGATTCACAATGGAATTGAGTACGGCATGATGGCAGCTTTTGCAGAAGGACTTGCAATCTTTGAAGCAGCGGACGAGATGACACCTGCGTACGATCTCGATATTCCAGCAATTACAGAAGTCTGGCGTCGTGGATCAGTTGTTGCATCATGGCTGCTTGATCTCACCGCACAAGCACTCGTTGAATCAGAAGAACTTACTGAGTACTCAACACAGGTTAGCGACAGTGGTGAAGGACGATGGACTGTTCAAGCCGCAATCGAAGCAGGAATACCTGCACACGTATTAAGCGCTTCTCTGTATGCGCGTTTTGCGTCACGAAATAATGACGAGTTTGCCAACCGAGTCTTAAGCGCTATGCGTTATAAGTTCGGCGGCCACAATGAAAAGCCAAAGGCATAAATAATGAAAGCTGATGCTTTAGTTCTCTTTGGCGCGACCGGAGATTTAGCGAAGAAGAAGCTATTTCCCGCACTTTATGACCTTGAGGACCTTAACGAGTTAAACCTTCAGATTCTTGGAGTCGCATCATCAAAGTGGACTCAAGAAGTCTTCGCTGAAAATGTGGAAGCTGCAATAAGAAGTCGTAAACCCAACTTGAATGAGAAAGTCTTGAGCAAACTTCTTGGGGAGATGCAGTTACTTGTTGGAGATTACGAGAATCCGGAGACTTTTGATCGACTTGCAGATCTCATCAAAGATTTTAAATTGCCAGTTATTTATTTGGCAATCGCTCCCGAGCACTTTGCCAAAGTCACAGAGGGTCTGGCGCGAGTAGGCATCACTGATCGGGCACGCGTAGTAGTTGAAAAACCTTTTGGACGAGACCTAGAGTCTGCAATTAAGTTAGATAGTGAGATCAAGCAGGTTCTGAAAGAGGATCAGATTTACCGTATTGATCATTACCTCGGCAAAGAAGCGGTTGAAGATCTCCTCGTATTCCGCTTTGCAAATACTCTTTTTGAACCAGTGTGGAATAGAAACTATGTTTCAAATATCCAGATCACAATGGCGGAGAGTTTTGGCATTGAAGGGCGTGGAAAATTCTACGACGGAGTAGGCGCTACCCGAGATGTACTACAGAACCATATTTTGCAGGTGCTGACCATGCTCACGATGGAGCCACCGATCAGTATGAGTTCGCAAGATATGCAGAACGAAAAGATCAAGGTGCTTTCAGCAATTCGCGAAATCAAACCAGAGGATGTCGTTCGCGGACAGTATGTTGGCTATCTCGCAGAAGATGGAGTAGCCGATCATTCGGACACTGAAACTTTCGTTGCGATGAAAGTCTTTATTGATAACTGGCGTTGGGCGGGCGTTCCTATCTATATGCGCACAGGCAAGAAGATGCCAGAAACTGTTCTTGAGGTGCTGGTTGAATTTAAGAAGCCACCGCGTGAGCTATTTGGTCGTGGAAGTCCTAACACGGTGCGTTTCCGACTTGGAGCCAAAGATGGCGTTGATATCTCACTTCTTGCCAAAAAGCCTGGCACTAGATTAACAACCGAAGAGATCGATCTCACCGTTGAGTTTGTTAACGAGTTTGGAGATCGTCAAGGACCTTACGAGCGCCTACTACGCGCTGCGATGCTCGGTGATCACTTTAGATTTACGCGCATTGATGCGGTTTTGCACTCATGGAAAATCCTTGATGACATTCTGAAATCACCCTCCCGAGTACATCCATACTTTGAAGGAACTTGGGGACCAGATGAAGCCCAAGAAATGATCCCTGGGGGCTGGAATCCCGTAGGCACTCAAGTTGAAGACTAAACTCGGAGCTTCTTACTGGAAGTTATGGAGCGCCACCGGAATCTCAAATCTCGGTGATGGAATAACGTCGATTGCATATCCATGGCTAGCTTCGGCTGTAACGAGATCACCTCTTCTTATTGCGCTTTCAGCGGTCATCTCTCGCTTGCCATGGTTGATTTTCACTTTGCACGCTGGCG
>Ga0214921_10012493_pt1 | contig 10136 bp, 1 predicted proteins | sample LL1505_MetaG_FD_177992 | JGI IMG/M metagenome (GOLD analysis project Ga0214921, IMG submission 177992) | Freshwater microbial communities from Lake Lanier, Atlanta, Georgia, United States - LL-1505 | ecosystem: Environmental > Aquatic > Freshwater > Lake | place: USA: Georgia | collected 2015-05-28
GCGCTGCGACCCTTCCAGATCCTTACGGGTTATCGACCTTGCAAAACGCACAAGCCCCGTTGGCCTTTGAATTCAAAGACATCCAAACAGGTCAGGTCGTCCGCCCCGGCCCCCCCGCCCGCGTTACCTTGGTTCAATTGTTGGGGACTTGGTGCCCCAATTGCTTGGACGAAACGGAATACCTATCAGCCGTCTACCCGGAATGGTCTCGCCAGGGTGTTCAAATCATCGGACTTGGTTTTGAACGGACGTATCAACCCGAAAAGGCCACTCAGAACCTCCAAAAACTACGGGCCCGTTACCAAGTGCCCTACCCCTTGGTGCATGCCGGTCAACCGGACTCGGCTTCGGTCCGCAAAGCCATTCCTCAATTGGTCCGCCTCAAGGCCTTTCCCACCACCCTCCTATTGGACGCAGGTGGCCGCATTCGATACGTACATACCGGTTTTGATGGACCCGCCACCGGGTCGGCCTTTGAACGCCAAAAGGCTTTGCTTCAAAACAAAATCAACGCCCTCCTGCAGGAGTGAGGGTTTATTCGCGTCGTAACATAACGGTCTTGGATTTGTTAAGGCCGTTAAGGGTAGTCCAATTTGTTTGTACGGCATAGATGCCTTTAGCCCATTCGGCCGAAGGTAAAACCAACTCTTGGACATCCCCGATTTTAACAATGGACGGATTCGCTTGATAGACTTCTCGACCCACTGCGTCCAGGACACGAAGTGAATAGGAAAGCACCGGCTCACTTGTTGTTAGCCGTAAACGCGCGTTTTCATTGGTAGGATTGGGCCAAATAATCAAGTCTTCGGAGGATTTATTCCAAATTTTAACAGAAGGAACGCCTAACCTTGCCATATCATAGGGTATTGCCCAAAAGTTGGCAAGTTCACTAAGCCCTCGAACCTCGATATCTGAAGGCCCGAACTCCTTGGTATCCCCATCCATACAAAGCTCAATCTCGAACAAAATTTCCCCCTCCTTGACAGCGAATTGGTTTTGTGTAAACCAACCTATTCTTAATTCATCCTCCCATTGTCCATACTCCATAATTCCCTCTGGAATCTTGGAATTCACCTTTAAAACCCTTGTTCCCTTGGGCAGCACCATCGCCAATGATATTGCGCCAAGTTCTTGGTTATCAAGGGAGTATATGGGTAAATGGAAGCAGTTGTTTGGAGTGCTTTGGGTCCCCAATTCCACCAAATTAATTTTAGGAGCCAAGCGGGTCTGTACTGGATTGTACGATCCGTTAACATCACCGTAACACAAAGTTTGAATGTTTTGGGTGATGGTTTGACCGTTTGCTTGAACGATTGGGTTTTCCGAAAGCCATGCCCCTACGTTAAAACCAGGGACCAAGTTCGAATATCGACGTGTAATGAGGAGGGCATCGGTATTGTTAACGTTGTTACTTCCATTCACATCAGCAGCTTGAAGTCTGAAGCCTTGCAGCAACACATAATTGGTGTAATGTCGAACAATAGCCAAGGCATCGGTTGCATTGACACCGCCCCAGGTTAGGCTGGGTGCGGCTTTCACCCGATAAAATCCGTTGCTGTAGCCAGAAAATGAATAATCCCCAGCGTTGTTGGTGGTCGTTGAATCCAAAATAGACCCTGCGCTATCCTGAAACAGGATTTTTGTATTACGAAGCGAAGTACGGAGCGTATTGTTGTAGGAAAGCCTACCGTTGATGGCATTACAATTTTGAACCCAAACATTGATAGAACCTGAGGTTGAAGTACAACCAAGAGCCGTGGATACAACAACGGCATATGTTCCTTGCTGACGGGCTACGAAGGTTGGGTTCGTTGCGTCAGTTATTGGCTGGCCATTCATCGTCCATTGAAAAGCAGTTCCCAGGTTAGTATTGGCCAATAGGGTTAGGGAATCGCCCTGACAGAAGGTCGTTGAGCCGGTGTAGGAGATGGTCGAGGAAGGATTGGGGTTGATGTTGATGGCTACGTTTGGAGACCAGGCCTCACATAGAGTCGATAAATCAACGGCTTTAACAGAGTAGTCGCCGGATTGCGTAGCGGTCCATTGGGTACTTGGGGTGCTGGATAAAGGAATACCGTTTAAGTACCACCAAAATTCAAGTGAATTACCTTGGGTTGCCGATGCGTTCAAGAGAACCGGCTGTTCGCAAGTCATTGTGCTGCCCACTGCCTGGACAACGGGGTTGGGAAGAGGGTGGTCTGAAATGGTTTGGATTGTGGACCAACGAGAGCAACCGTTGGTATTGGTGACCTTGACTTGGTATAGACCGGATTGACCAGCAAGGTGACTATCTCCAGTGGAACCTGTCAAAGGTTGACCATTTAAGTACCATTGATAAGTGTAAGAAGGATCTGCAACGGTCGACAAGACCGAAACACCCCCGTTGGGACAAATCGCCTGTGCAGAGGCTGTTAATTGAACGGAAGGTAAAGGATGGATGGTTAGGCTTCCGTATACAAATGATGCAGGAATGCTTGAAGCCTCCTCATCGCCAAATTCGCAATTACCGGGTGTCACGAGGTCCCAGGATAATCCTGAGGAGCCTAACCCAACGACTTTGAGTACACCTAACGGTTGTCCGTCGGGGATATTGGCGGATTGTAGAGAAAACCAAGCCAAACGAATTTCGTTGCCAACTTGGTTTACAAACCATTGATTCGAGGCCGTTTGTGGGGCAGAGTTGATCCAATCGACCAATTGCAGGCTGTTTGCATTGAAAGCAAAAACCAAGGATACCGCACCAACTTCTCGGGCCCCGGAAATAATTACGGGTATTTCGAGGGTATCCCCCTCACAACCAACGGCTGAACCAAGGGAAACGGAGATCCTTTGTTTAATTGAAATGGGCATTTCTGGACCGTACCAAAAACGACATCCGTTAGAAAGTTCAAGGCGGAATTTAGGGAAAGGTCTTTGGTACGTTAGGCAGTGATAGGTTAGTGAAGGCGTAGATGTTCCCTGATAAGCCCCATTGTCCTGAAGATTATCCCATTGGCCAAGGTTTCCGTTCCAAATTTGCCATCGTTGATTTAACGTGCCCGATGATTGAACGTTTAGATGGATTGAATCCCCGACCTCAACGATGTATGGGCCTTGACTGCTTGATAGAATTGTTACGGTATCAACCAGACTAAGGCTCCCACCTTCAAAACAATAGTCTAAAATATTCAGATTCAAATCTGCTAATTCGCAGTCACCTTGAACTTGGATATTCCAACCAAAGCTGCCGGGTTGATGTACCACAAACTGATAGTATACCAGGGTGTCTGCTGAATTGCTAATTAAAGGTGTTAGTCCAAACCAAGCCATACGAACTTGACCAGGGGCCGTCCCAATACTGCTTGTCGAAACCATGTCGGATCGTAGGCCGGTATAGCCAACATAAGTCATGGCTGTGTCGTTGTACTTCAAAGCCAATGAAATAGCTGCTACAGAATCCAATCGAGAAGCAATTACAGGTACATTGATGGTGTCACCCTGACATACTTCCATATTCGGAATAAAAATCTTTGGCGAAACTCTCACCGTTACACTATCCACACAGCTGTGTATGCCATTGGAAATTGTTACATAATAGGTCGTGGTCTGCGTTGGGGTTACATTGATTGATGCGGTGGTGTCACCGGTGGACCAGAGATATTGATTATAAAAAGTTGGCGTTGTCCGACCTGAATTAAAATATCGTTGAACCATGTTCAAATCAAACTCGATATTATGTACTGAAAAATCTGATAAGTATCCACCCCATGGATACCCCCCACCTCCAGAACCAAGTCTTAGTATTCTATTACTAGATGCATTTCTATATGCACCAGTTCCAATCAACACGCCATCATAAAACAATTTTGCTCCGGAATCTACTGAATTGACCAGAACGAAGTGATGAAAATTCCCATCAAAATAGGTTGAAGGGAAAGGGGCAAGAAAATTGCTGCACGCATCCCAAGTGTTCCAATTAAATCCATTGCAACTCAAATAAAGCGAAGGACCAGATCCATAATGGCCAGCATTGAATATCATTGTTTCATTGCCAGACATTGCCGTTGCTTTCAACCAAAAAGAAAATGTACTTGAAGGAGATTTAGACACTTGAATAGACACATTATCATCAATCCCATCAAATAATAGCGAATTATCAAATGGATTTGATGAAAAATTATTTAATGTGCCATGATTAAGATTGCTCGAAACATCAAGTGTATTAAATCTAAGCGGCCAATAGCCTTCAATATTATTATTTGATAAAACAAAAGATTCAATGTCCAATTTTAACGTGTTTCCAATGCAAACACTAGTATCGCGTTGGTTAATTCGATTGGAATGGATGCTTACAAACACTGAATCTTCCACCGTGCACAACCCGCTATATACTCGACAACGATACCAGCCCGTATAACGCACTGTTTTGGTTTGGGTGGTATCGGATGTGGACCACTCGTAGCGATCGAATCCAGAACCTGCGTCAAGAATTAATGAATCTCCACAGTGAAAAAGCGTATCAGAAGCGAAGAGATTGGAGTTAAGTGGATTGGGTAGCACAGTAACGGTTACGCTATCCATGCAATTGTGTATCCTGTTTGAAACGGTCACGTAGTACGTTGTTGTCTGGGAAGGGGAAACAGCAATAGAGGCCGAGGTGTCACCGGTCGACCAAAGGATTTCATGTTCATTACCAAGATTAAATAATCTTACAACTTCATTCGGGGTTAGCGATCTATTCCAAATTCCAATATCATCTAACTTACCATTGAATCCAAGATTCCATGCTCCATGATAACCAAACAATAAAGGATGAAAAGAATAATGAGTATAATTATCGGTGAAGGAACAGAAAAACAAACCATTTACATAAACTGAATGGAGATTTCCGTCTTTAGTAGCAACAATATGAGTCCAATCATTTGATGATTCTGGTATATCACATGATCGATTGACATAGCCATCAGCATCACTTATAAAATGACTGCTGGTGAGTGTAACCCAACCCGTCCCCACTGCTTGCCTTTTCGAAATGATTGCACCAGCGCCTTTAACCCAAACAGAGTAGCTTAAATTAGCTGGATTTTGGCCAAGAATAGTGGCTCCTACATCTACAAATTGTCCTTGACTAAATTGGTAAGAAGAGTTAGGTCTTCCGAATCTATCCGTAGTCAAATTCGCACCATTGACTGTGCCATTATTACCATTACCACTTTCGTCATTTGCATTTCCATTAAAAGGCCAATAGCCAAGAAGTCCGTTACCAAGGCTTCCACTTAATAGAATTTTTGTGCCGACATTCAACTCTATCTGCGAACCACTACAAACGGATGTGTCATTAAATTGAATTAACTCAGGGATAATACTAACAAACACTGAATCTTCCACCGTGCACAACCCGCTATAAACCCGGCATCGATACCAGCCCGTATAACGCACGGATTTGGTTTGGGTGGTATCGGATGTGGACCATTCATAGCGATCAAATCCCGCGCCTGCGTTAATAACTAATGAATCTCCACAGTGAAAAAGCGTATCAGAAGCGAAGAGATTGGGATTAAGAGGATTTGGGAGCACATTCACTGTCACACTATCTGTGCAACTGTGAATCCCGTTTGAAGCAGTCACGTAATACGTGGTGGTCTGGGTGGGGGAAACGGTGATAGTCGATGTTGTATCGCCATTTGACCAACTAACCGAGGTGTAATAATTTGGCTTATACCTTGTTATCATGAATTCATCGATCCACATTTCACCCTGCGTCCCGGTATTAGTGCATGCATCATGAAAAATAATGGATTCAATTTTATAGTTACCGCTACCTAAACTTTGTTGCAATTGATCGTGTAAATTAATAGTTTTAAAATGCCATTGGTTATTCCTTACAAGCGTATCGTTAACATTCCACGAACCAACCTTTGGGCCATAGCAACCCAATTGTTCGCCCTGGGTAAAAGCGATTCCACGCCAACCAATACCCGCAATATGAACCAGCATAGTAGTAAATGAGCCAGATGGGATTTTATAAGCCATGCTCATAAATGGGTAATCAGCGCTAAAATACCCGCCGTAGGGCTGACCGAATTCCGTTTGAAATTCGAAATTTCGTCCCCAGCCATTATTGAAATATAATGAATGATTGCCCTTATATGAAGTATTAGAAACGACCTGAGGGTCAACGCCATTACGTTCACTCCAATCGTCAGAACTTCCAGACCCTCCCTCAAAATCATCATAATCGTAATATAAACTATCAATAAATTCCGTTGTTTTTGGATAATAACAGTATGACATTAAATTTATTTCTAACCTACTACCAGTACAAATTGTGGTGTCGTTAAACGGAAGAAATTCGGGGATTAGACTCACAAAAACAGAATCCTCGGCCGAACAGGCACCGGCGAATACACTGCATCTATACCAGCCTATATTGCGAACGGTTTTGGTTTGGGTGGTATCGGATGTGGACCATTCATAGCGATCGAATCCAGCTCCTGCGTCAAGAACTAATGAATCTCCACAGTGAAAAAGCGTATCCGAAGCGAAGAGATTGGAATTAGCCGGAATGGGCAGCACATTTACGGTTACACTGTCCAAACAGCTATGAATTCCATTTGAAATTGTAACATAATAAGTTGTTGTTTGCAGGGGATTAACCGTAATGTTCGGGGTTGTATCTCCGGTTGACCATAAATACCTTGTGGGTTGTTCGTGCAGCATATCGTTAATTTCTGAACGATTCAAGGCGCGATTCCAAACCATTATTTCATCGAGGTTACCTTGGAATGGTGCGGTACCCCCCTTAAGAGGCGCCCCTATTCTTGTCGGAACTTGGGGAAGCATGTATTGCCAGCCCCCCCAATTATGGCCGCAATTCACGAACATAAATTGCCCGTCTTTATAAAATTCAATATTGGAATAACTATGATTAGAATTACTGCCTACGACCATGGTGTAGTGATGCCATAAACCATCGTTGGTGATGGTATTAGCGGTTGCAAAGTGGGATTCATTTTTGAATGATAGACCAAGAGCCTGACATTGACCCGCATTAAGCTGGACTCTAAAGTCATGAAAAAACTGGCCGTTAATTTGACAGTCGCTGGGACACGCTTGGCTAAAAATTTCCATATCCGAGCCGGAATTGGATTGAGCCCAAAACGAAATAGTATAGGGCCCGTAAGTAGTTAAAACGGGTTGATTGGTTTGAATGTACTGATTGGAACCGTTGAGTGACGCCGCACGACCTGCTAAACCAAAACGGTCCGTGGTGTAACCAATTTGTTCGTAATCATTGGGTCGATTGATGCCATAAGTACTTCCGGCTTGACCGTTAAATGGCCAATGGGCAATCATTCCCTGCCTCAACGAATTGGAATAATTGCCAATCGTTTGGAGGGTTACGGTGGTCCCGGCACAAACCGGCATCGTTGGCTGAATGATTCGGTCTGAAATCAAACTTACATAGAGAGAATCAATTACTTGGCAGTTTCCAAGGGTGGCGATGCACGTGAACCATCCGCTCCTTCTGGCGGTTAGGTTGGACAGGGTATCCCCTAAATTCCAGCGGTACGAATCGTAACCAGTTCCGACGCTAAGGTTTACCGAATCCCCGCAAACGAATAGTGAATCATGAGGGAACAAGGATGTTGGTAGGGTATTGGGCGTAACAAAAACCGTAAACGAGTCTGTACACGTGCGGTAAGAATCGGTGACGGATAAGGTGTAGGTGGTGGTTTGCGTTGGATTTACGCGGATGCTGGCCGTCGTATCACCGGTTGACCATAGGTATCGAACTGTGGATAAGGGGTTGGCCGCACTACCTCTAACCAGATAAGCATTGTTTTGGGATACCTCGTCAATTAGTTCAGATTGGTCTCCAAAACCGCTGAAAGTATAGAGGTGCTGTAATCCGTTGGTAATACCCCATGGATTGGTGCTCTGGGCATTGAGTACTTCTTGGTCGCTAAGAGCCCTGTTCCAGATGGAAATATAATCAAAATCCCCATCGAAGAGCGCGCTTCCACCAAAAGGAGGATTCGCACCCAATCCAGAGCCAATAAATAGTGGAGATGGCTCTGTTTGGTAATTCCACCCTCCCCAATTATGTCCACACGAAGGGACCGCGGCAGGGCCATGGGAAATCAGATTGCCGTTAAGAAAAACTCTTGTATCGGAAAAAGCCATGCTGCCGCCTGAACCCATAACATAGGTTAAGGTATTCCACTCATTCATCAAGATAGCTTGTCCCCACGTATTAGCATGGGCCGTCGAAAAGAAACTGGGTCCGGAATTAATGGAAGCACAGTGACCAGACGCTGCGCCGTATCCAACATTAAGATTCATTCCCAAATCAACGAGACCCGGTCCTGTTGCTAAACTACCGTGGGATAAAAAGGATTGTCTTGAATTTTGGTTTGTTTTGAATCGAATTGAATAGGTTCGAGGTTGATTGCCAACAGGGCCAGGGTTCGATGCCTGGTAGACCCGATGGCCATCAAATAAACCACTTAAGGAAGGACCAGTTAATGACGCTGATAAACGAAGCATAGAGCCTGCACACAAGGTGTCTGCTGATGCCACGAGTCGCATACCCAAGAGGTCAACGTAGACACTGTCATTGAGGGTACATTGACCAGATAAAACTGTACAGGAGTACCAACCGCTACGATTAACGAAGCATAATGCCGTTGTATCACCGGTATTCCACAAATATTGTCCAAGCCCTGGTGTTACACCAATCGTGGTGGAATCGCCGCAGAGAAACAAGGTGTCAGTAGCAAATAAACTACGGGGTAATAAGGATGCCGTTACGGAACCGTTCGTCCAATGAGTATTTGGAATCACCAATGCATTGGAATCGCTGTACTCACAATTTCCTGGGGTCTGATTGTCAAATACAATGTTATGCGTCCCAGGAACCTTGGTTATAAATCGAATTATAAATAAAGTGCCACTTAAATTCACTGGGCTGATTTGATTCCAAACAGCCCTAAATTGAGTTCCAGATGCATTGGCATTAGGCCCTAAGTTGTTAAACCATCCTGAATTGCTTAAAAAGCCGGAGGTTAATGATGGATTTAATGCAATAACCCCGGGAAGACAACGAAGTTTGGTTGAGTCATAATCAATGGCCATGGAGATAGAGGAAATTCCTAGTCCGTTAAAGTTTTGAAGTGTAACAGGCACATCAAGCGTATCTCCAACAGAGGAAAAGCAGTCACCCACATGGGTTAAATCCGTTTGAAGGTTATAGGGGTTGTTATTGCATTGGATACTGCCATTTTGGTAAGAAACCTGAGAAATTTCTTCGGCCAATTCATTGTAAAAACCACAAACTTCGGGAGTCAGCAGATCCCATTGGATGCTTGAGGATCCAGGGCTTAGGACCCTAAAACTCAAATTAAAGGCCAATCCACTCAGTTGAACGGGATTTAATTGGTACCATGAAACCCTGAATTGTTTCCCGGTTAGATTGTAGGATGTCCCTAGGTTGGTAAAATTCCCGCAATTCCCGATAAATGCCCCGGATAAGACCGGATTCAATCCGGTGATATGGTTTAAACATTCGAGTTTGGTGGTGTCATACTCAATTGCCAAGGAAATTGCAGAAACACCGATTCCTGGAGCAGATGTAATGGTAACAGGGATACTGATGGTATCCCCGGGTTGGCAGCTGGTTGATGTGTAATTTCCTATTTGGGCGGAAACGTTTTGGCCAATTGCGTTTTGTGTAATAAAAAAAAGGCTACAAATCACAAAAAAGCCTGAACGAAGTAGATTTAGATGTATTTGCATAATACAATAATTAATCAAAATTCATTTAAATTATTAAATACTAAGAAGATGCGCAAATATAAATCGATTAATTCATGTTTAAATAAAGAATTTTTTTTGATAATTGCTTGTGTTTTTTTGTAAAAAATGGGTGTTTTGTTAATTTAAATTGGCTACAATGTAGTTTTGCGGGCGATTTTGGAGCAGGAAGTTTGGAATACCGAGCGATTGTTGGAGGAATACGCCCGTACGGAGCGAATTCTTGGGGGAGTTTCATTTCTTAACCAAAACGAGAAGGTCGTAGGCCGTCCTTATTGGGTTCAAGCCCAAGGATTGGCAGGGTCAGCCCGGTGGTGGATGGCTGCGGCGGCCCAGAAGGC
>Ga0214921_10012494_pt1 | contig 10136 bp, 9 predicted proteins | sample LL1505_MetaG_FD_177992 | JGI IMG/M metagenome (GOLD analysis project Ga0214921, IMG submission 177992) | Freshwater microbial communities from Lake Lanier, Atlanta, Georgia, United States - LL-1505 | ecosystem: Environmental > Aquatic > Freshwater > Lake | place: USA: Georgia | collected 2015-05-28
CTTACATCACCTCTAAGCGCGCATGGGTGATGTAAGCCTTGGCGTGGAATTTACTTTTGTCATACACGCGGCATTCGATCTTTTTATTCCGCAGTGCCTCAAGGATGGCAGGTACTCTCTCGAGAAAAGGTTCCGGCGTTTTTTGCTGCTCAATGCTTTGATCGAGTACTTGCGATACATCGTTCCTTACCGAATCAAGGAGAGCTTTTCGGGTTCGACCTGTCATTTCGCTTCCCATCAGGATGCGAATCTTGTCGAGCTGCTGCCACTTTCCGTCTAGAGCAAGTAACGCCCCAATTTCAAAAAATCCCGTAGCTATGTCAAAGGATTTTGCGATAGTGCACCACTCTTCTAAATAGCGCAGCCCAGTCCATCCTGACACACTGTTGTCAACGATAAATAGCTCGCGGCCTTGTCGGTCTGTATTCATTTTTTGATTGATCCGTTTTGTTATCCAGCCGTTTGCAAGCTCTTCGATGGCTTAGAAGCTTCTATTGCCGACTGCTGTGTGATCCACCCGTCAATGTCCGCCTTAGAAAACCGCCAACTGCCGCCCACCTTAAAGGCAGGGATCTGCTTGGCCCCTGCCAGCCGGTAAATGGTTCGCTCGGTGACCTTGAGGTAGTCGGCGACTTCCCCGATGGTCATGATGGCGTTTTCAGCTGTGCTGGATGGCATGGTCTTGGCCAGATTGGTGGTAGAAAACACCAGCATAGTGCAAAATTTTCAATCCTTGGGTGAAAGATTGAAATATTGTGCTGGGGGTCAGGCTCAAGGGATGAGCCTTGACCGGGGCTTGACAGGCAGAACGATTCGGTTACAGTTAAACCTGCATCAAGACAAGGCCCGACGGCCTTACCAACCTGCCCCCGGGCAAGGTGGACGCTAAAGCGGATGCGGCTCCAGCCGGAGCAACCAACCGGGAGATGCGTCGGCCCTCCATAGACTCTCTGGAGGGCTTTTTTATGTCTGAAACGACGCAGATCCATCCCGAAAAGGTCCGGGCCTACATGGCCACGGACTACAGACTCGGCCACACCGATCAAGACATCGTCTTGAACATTAGCAAACGTTCAGAGCGCCTGGCCGCTTTGTTCGTTGGCAATGCTGTCACCTGCGGCGCGTTCCTTACCGCCTACAACCCGCGCGGGGCCATCCAGTCCGATGAAGCCAACGAGCTCGGGCATGCCGAACTTGCCGGCAAGCTTCTGGAGCTGAAGCTGCAGACCATTAAAGGCTCCGGCAGCGAAGAAGGCACCGAATGGCCTGCAGAGAAGAGCTTCTTCGCTTTGGGCCTGGCCCTGGAGCCTGCCAAAGCCATTGGCATTCACTTTGACCAGGACGCCATCGTTTGGGTGGGACCTGATGCAGTCCCGCAACTGATCCTGTTGCGCTGACGATTTTCGGGGTGGCCCACCTCAAGGGCTGGGGGGATTTGATCCAAATTGCCGCCCCCGACAAATCGTCAAATGCGGCTAAATAGGAGATAGTCATGTCAGAAGCAATTACTTCGAAAACCGCCACAAACAACGCCATTGAATGCGTTTTGTCGGCATCTGATAGTTATATTGAGACTTTGAGCATCCATGACATCGACTTGCAGCCCGGGCTGTTGGAGTTGGTGATCAGGACTCAGTTCTTGAGCGCTAAAAACCCGGCGGAAAAGCGTGTGAAGTCCAGAACATGCATTGAGCGCTCCAGATTGATTGAGCTTCAACAAGGTATCGGCCAGTTCTTGCAAGCAACAGAGAGCTCATCTGGTGAGCCATTGAAAAGGTAAATTAGCGGCAAGGTTTTAGTTAACCGGGGCGATTTCAACCGAATTGCAGGCCTCACCCATCGGAAAAACTGCTAAAGAGGAGAAAAACTGTGACTCAACTTCAAAATGGACTCTATCCGCACCAGGTAGACGCGATCAAATTCCTGACCCAGCACGGGCGTGCCATCCTGGCCGACGACATGGGACTTGGCAAAACGCGCCAAGCCGTGATCGCCATGAATGAGGCGGCCCCTAATGGGGTCGTGCTGGTGATCTGTCCTGCGTCGCTCAAACTGAACTGGGAGCGCGAAATTCATCTGGTTCAGGCCGACGACGCGGTCGAGGTCATCGGCGTCAAAGGCTATGAGGTGGCAGAGCCCCGCTGGGTGGTGGTCAACTATGACCAGTTGGCCAAAAACGCTGAGCGCCTTCGGACAATTCGCTGGTCGGGGGTGATCATCGATGAGGCGCACTTCATCAAGAACGCCAGTCAGCGCACCTCGCAGGTTCTGAAAATCATTGGGGTATCAGACAACAAGCGTGAAAGCGTTGAAGGGCCACGGCTGGTCTTTTTGCTCACCGGCACACCTATGCCCAACCGCCCGCGTGATTTGTTCAACTTACTCAGGGCTGTGGGCCACCCAAGCGCCCGCAGCTTTCTGTCCTTCGCCAAGCGGTATTGCGGCGCATACAAGAATGACTTCGGCTGGGTTACGGAGGGTGCGTCGAACATCGCCGAACTCAATCTGCTTCTCAAAGAGGTGATGCTGCGCCGAAAAAAAGATGATGTGTTGGACCTGCCGCCAAAGATTCGGTCCTGGGTGCCGGTGCAAATTGAAGCGGCGGGTGCGTGGAAGTCATACGAAGAGTTCTTGGGCTGGCTTGGCAACTCCGACCCGTCCAGGCCCAATGACACGGAATTCCTGGCTCGCATCACCAAGCTGCGTGTGGCACTCCACAAGGCGAAGCACACCGCCTGTGCCGAGCGCATCAAGGACGTACTGGCCACTGGGCAGAAGGTCGTGGTGTTTACTTGTTACAACGAGGGCATCACCAAGCACAAGAAGGCGCTGTGTGAAAAGGCGGTCACCATCACAGGTTCCGACAGCGCCAAAGAGCGTATGGCCGCCATGGATGCATTCCAGAAAAACCCAGAAGTCCAAGTGGCCTTGTGCAATTTGATTGCAGGTGGTGTGGGTTTGAACATGACGGCGGGCACGCACGTGATTTTTCAGGACCTGGACTGGGTGCCTGCCAACCACTTGCAAGCTGAGGACCGCTGCTATCGCATAGGGCAAAACCAACGAGTCACGGTTGAATACCTGATGGCAGATGGCACTCTGGACGGGTACATTGCGCAACTGCTGGAAACCAAGCTCAAGCTCGTCCAGGCGGTGGAGTCGAACGAACTGCCTGAGGCTTCAGTGCTGAAAGACCTTCAGGCCATGCTGCAAAAGCTCGGGCCAGCGCTGCTGCAAGAAGTGCGCGCTGGTAAGGCGCAAGGAGCAACGGCAACGCGCATAGAGGCCATTGGCGACTTGGTGGCTGCACTCCCCCAGGACTCACCGCTTCTTGAAACCGGCTCATGGGAGTTTCCAAGCTCCATTAACCCAAAGCTGAGCTATACCGTCACCTTTGGTCGCGCCGGTCATTTGCAATGCACCTGTCCTGGATTTGAATACCGGGGTGAGTGCAAGCATGTGCGTGAAGTGCGCAAGACAGCCTCGGCAGATTAATCGATACCAAAAGGAAAACTTATGTATTGGAACAAAAAGTCGGATCACAATCCCATGGGCGTGGCGATGGGTGACTTGAAAATGATGCTCGAAGCCTTCGTCAAGGGGGGCATGCTACGCAGCCAGCACACAACGCAAAATCGCTGTGGTGGTCAGAATTCAAAAATATAAATAGAGAATTATTTTTTGTTTGATACATACACCGACGAGCTTGCATGAAAAATCATAATTTTGAGTTAATTAATCAGGTCTATGAATTGATACAAGTTGAGGATTACGAGAGCGCATACAGGCTCATAAAGCCTGAGGCAGAGAAAGGTGATCCCGATTTTCAGCACATGCTGGGCGTCTTTTATTTCGACGGTAAATTTGTTGAAGTCAACTACGATCTATCAATCTATTGGCTTACAAAGTCAGCATCTGAGGGCGACTCCAATTCACAAGCCCTACTAGGGAGAATTTTTGCATTTAATTTTGGTGGGCTTGGAAATGTTGAACTAGGTGCAAATTGGCTTCAAAAATCTGTTGACTCAGATAATTCATATGCATGCACGCTTTTAGGAGAAGTTTATGCAAACGGCATGCTCACGGGTGAAAAAGATTACGAAACTGCGGCCATACTTTTTTCAAAAGGTAGTGAGTTAGGAAGTATGGAATGCAAACAGAAACTTGCATACTATTATTCAAATGCATTAGGTGTAGTAAAAGATGAAAATCTTTCTTTTAAGTTGAATTTTGAGGCAGCAAATGGCGGCAATATAGATGCAGCGCTAAATCTTGCCATTGAATATGCGTACGGTAGAGGAACTGACAAAAATTTTGAGCAAGCATTTCATTGGTACTCGATTGCTGCAAAGGCGGGTAATGTCATTGCGCAACATAACCTTGGTGCAGCATACGCAAAGGGAGAGGGAACTCCTGCTGACTATATTGACGCTCAATATTGGTATTTGACTGCTGCAAAAAAAGGCAGTTACCTATCCCAACTTTGTCTTGGTCAAATGTATGAGGTAGGCCAAGGAGTTGAAAAAGATCTGATCAAGGCGCTTAGCTGGTATTTCCTAGCAAGGAATACCAGTGACAACCCCGAGCTTATTTCATTGATTAAGAATTTAGAAAAAAAGCTTGATCAAATAAAAGTAGCAGAAGCTAAAAATCTTGCCTCTAAAATCCTGGAAACAACTCAGACATCCAATCTATTTGATAGATATAAGCAGTCAGAAGTTATTGCTAGTGGAATTGAGGCCTATGAAGATGGCAAATTTGAGGAATCATTCGAAGCTCTAAAAATGCCTTCGCTTCAAGGCAATATGCTTGCATGTCGCTATACAGGGCTGATGCTTCGTTTTGGGCTCGGTCAAGAGCCAAACTATGCAGAGGCAATAAAATATTTTGACAAAGCCTCGTATCTGGGGGATGCGATTTCTCAACACCAATTGGGTGAAATGGTTCAACAAGGATTAGGAACTGAAGCGAATCCAGAGCTTTCCTTTAAATATTTTCAATTTGCGGCAAATTCAAAATACCCACCTGCCCTTTGGTCGCTGGCAATAAAATATCAGCACGGTGATGGTGTTGAAAAAGACCTCGCAAAAGCGATTAATTTTTTTGAAGCCTCCGCAAGTGAAGGATATGTCCAATCAATGGTGGACTTGGCTTCTATTTACGTATTTGGAAAAGATGCGCCCTTGAATTATGAAAAGGCAGCGTATTGGTACACACTTGCTGCTGAAAATAGAAGTTCAATTGCTTTGAACGACTTAGGGAACATGCATATGTATGGAATGTATTTTCCAAAAAACAAGGAGCTGGCAATTGAATACTACAAAAAATCTGCAACTGCTGGCCACAATGCTGGACGATACAACTATGGAAATCATCTCCTAAATAACAACTCTAACACAGAAGAGTTAAATGTTGCAGTTAATTTGATTAAACTTGCAGCTGACGAAGGACACACAAAAGCTCAAAGTCGATTAGCTCTCATGTATGTTGAAGGTAATGGTGTAGAACCAAATTATGATTTAGCATTCAAATACTTTAGCTTTTCATCCGAAGCAGGAGATGCCGAGGGATTGATTGGTTTAGGAATGTGCTACTCGAATGGCCATGGCTGCGAAAAAGATGCTGTAAAAGCAAGTCAAATGTTTGAGGAAGCTGCTTCATTAGGTGCGCCACAAGGTCAATTTAACACCGCATGGAATTATCATTACGGCATTGGTGTACAAAAAGATCTAGATACTGCTTTTAAATACTATGCACTTGCTGCGGAGCAAGGTCACGCAGGCGGATTACGTGGTTTAGGAGAAATGTATGAACTTGGAACTACCGGCATAGAAGCCGACATTGATCTTGCACTTAAATACTACCAAAGAGCTGCCGAACTAGGTGATTTTGTAGCTGAATACAACCTTGGTGTGTTTTATCAGTACGGTACTGGAGTTACGCCTGATCAGGAAAAGTCTGCGCACTACCTTGAGAGGGCTGCAAGTAAAGGACACAGGTCCGCTGCCTTAAATCTTGGACTATTGAACCAGGCTGGCATCAACGGAAAACAAGATTACAAGAAAGCAATGTATTACTTTGAACAAGCAGCAGAGGCCGGTCATCCAAAAGCAATCGGCTGCATAGGCTTGTTATGGCTAAATGGTCTGGGAGTTGAAAAAAACACAAAAAAAGGAATTGCTTTTCTTGAAGAAAGCGCCATCCTTGGAGAGGTTCACAGTCAGTACAACCTTGGTTTGATTTACAGACTAGGTGAGGACATTAAACAAGATTTAACAAAAGCAGAATATTGGTTTAAACACGCAGCAGCACGAGGATTAGCTGCTGCGCAAATTGATTTAGGAATTTTGTATATCAAGGGTGAAGGTATTGAAGCCAACTTATCAGAGTCTTTCAAATGGATACTTTTAGGCGAAATGAATGGGGATGAGCGAGGGCAGCGGTTGAAGGACTATTGCACTGAGAATTTTGATAAAGAATATCTAGAAGAAGGATTTAAGCTCGCACAAGATTTTGTGCAAAAGTAAATATTTTGAAAAGCATCCATCTGATCAATTCAAAATCGTTTTTTGCAAAATACGACTTGACTCGAAGTTGTCTTAAATAAAAAATCTGTTCACTTCACTGAAGCGATTGATCGATTTCCATTTAACTTCAAGGATTTAACAATGCCGAACCTAAATGAACATTCAGGAATTGACTTTTATGAAGCTCAACAAAATGTTGGAGACACGTATTTTTTGTTCACTATCCAAGAAGGTGAATCAGCTGGAGGAGGCGTAAGTTGCTACTTTTGGTTTTCCTCCTTTGAGCAACTAATTAATTCAATCAGGTTGCATATGGATTTTTGGAATTGGAGAAATGGATTCGATGAAGCGTCAAAAGCACTTTCCAAAATAATTGATGCCCACAAAGAATCTGACACATTGGATTCAAAATTACTTTCGAAATTGAACGAGTACTCACAAAAAAATGCCGGCGTGAGTCTTTGGGAATGGGGTACTTATGAAGATCTTTGCTCAGGTCATGAACCTTTCAGCCTAGAGACACGGACTGAATTTCGAGAATGGTGCGAGCAAACAGATCAGTTTTCGTATGTGACAAACGCAGATGATGGGTTAACCAATACAGACCCGATTACCGAGATCGAGCAAGATTTATTTTTAGAGTACCTAGCTCAAACTCCCACCTAATGGAGGCTAACAAGCTGGTCATTATGTTTAATTAACGCTCATTAAAACCTATGTCCTGGCATCGCTATCTGACCAAATCACGCTTCAAGCTGGCCGTGCAATGCCCTACCAAACTGTTCTACACCGGCAAAAAAGACACCTACCGCAACACCATGCAAGAGGATAGCTTCTTAGCCATGCTGGCTGAGGGCGGCTACCAAGTAGGTGAATTGGCCAAGCTGTACTACCCCCAAGGCGTAGAGGTGGAACACACCGAACACGCCGCAGCGCTGGCACAAACGGCTGAGTTATTGCTGCAAGATGAGGTGGTGATTTTTGAGGCGGCAGTGCTTTGGGAGCAACTGTTCATCCGTATTGATGTGTTGGTCAAGCGGGGCAACAGTTTGGAGCTTATTGAAGTCAAAGCCAAGTCATACAACTCCAAGGCTCCCGAATTGGTAGGGGCGCGAGGCAAGATCACTTCCCAAATGCGACACTACATCGAGGACGTGGCATTTCAGGCGCATGTGGTCAAACAGGCCATGCCGCACCTGACCATGAAATGCTTTTTGATGATGCCCGATAAATCGGTTGTGTGTGACGTGGCTGGGTTGAACCAATGGTTTCCAATTGAGCGCATCAACGGGCGTTCACGTGTTGGAGTGACATTTGCAGCCAAATCAGTGACTGCCCTGCCCCCAATACTTACCAAAGTGAATGTGGATGATTTGGTGGCCGATGTGGTGCGCGAAGGCGTCAAAACACCACTGGGTATGCAACCCATCGCCCAAGTGGCCAAATCTTGGGCTGAGGCCTATGCCCTGGATCACAAGATAACGCCCGTTCCAAGCGCGCAATGCGGCAAGTGCGAGTTCAAAGCCGCCCCTGGCGACAGCTTGCTCAGTGGTTTTAAGGAATGCTGGAGCCAGGTGTATGGCTTCACGGATAAAGACTTCGCAGATGGCACGGTGCTTGACCTGTGGAATTACCGTCACAAAGACAGATTGATTTCTGACAACCGGGTGCGCTTATCCGCAGTCACCGAGGATGATCTGGGTGCGCTGTCAGACCAAGAGGACTTGACCGTCGCCGATAGGCAGTGGATGCAAGTGAGCGGTATTCCGGCAGACGAGGACCGGGGTGGTTTTTGGATAGCCGAGGGCATGATGCGCCAAGCGATGGCCTCCTGGCGCTACCCCTACCACTTCATTGACTTTGAAACCAGTGCCGTGGCCTTGCCCTTTCATGCTGGCATGCGCCCTTACGAACAAGTGGCTTTTCAGTTTTCGCACCATGTGATGCACGCCGATGGGCGTGTGGTCCATCAAACCGAGTTTTTGAATGCCAAAGCCGGTGCGTTTCCTAATTTTGAATTCATCCGCGCTTTGCACAATGCTTTGTCTGGCGATCAAGGCACGGTGTTCATGTGGAGCCCCCACGAAAATACCATACTGAACAAAATCAGTGATCAGCTCCAATATAGAAGTGATACGCCTGAAGATGCGCATGCTTTGAGGGAGTTTGCCTTGTCGCTCACTAAAACTGGCGACCGGGCCATGGTGGACTTATGTGCGCTGGCCAAGACAGCTTACTTTCACAAAGACACCAATGGCAGTTCCTCCATCAAAAAGGTTTTGCCTGCGGTCCTGACCTCCTCACCGCAATTACGAAAGTTTTATGGACAACCTGATTATGGAAACCCCCAGGTCATGCCCAGCTTGAACTATCAAAATTTTGTGTGGTGCCCTACAGATGCGACGGGTCAACTCCCTGACCCCTATGAGTTGCTGCGCGACCTGGGCGCTCAGCTGCTAGGCGAGGAAGTTCGCCCTGGCGAGGACCCGGATGATCTGGCCATCAGTGAAGGCGGCGCAGCAGCGACTGCTTACGCTCGCCTGCAGTTTGAAACCCTCTCGCCCGAATCACGCCAAAGGCTTGAGAGCGCACTGTTGCGCTACTGTGAGCTCGACACCCTGGCGATGGTGATGGTTGTGCAGGGGTGGGGAGAGGCTTTAAATCACAAACCCTAGAAGCTTTAGTTACTTAAATAAGTAAATCAAGATTATGCAAAATTGAGTGCCTAACCCGAACGAACCCAAGAAGAAAACCAGGAACAGTTCTGGCGATGGCTCAGAGCTAACCATGATGTTGTAACTCAATGCGACAGCGTGATAAAGCACGAAAAGTAGGATCAGGTGACCGACAAAGAACCTGGACTTCATTCAAAACCCTTTAAAAGCGTCGCCCCTTGGTTCTTGTTTACACAAGCAACGAGGGCTGCACAAACCTCGACGGGACCTTTTTTACTTAAAAAACACCTGCTGCCGCATATCCCGTATGAGCACTTCATTGAAACGTTCCCAATTGCGATCGTCTTGCGCGTTGCAAGTGGGTGCCTTGCGGTGGGTTTGTAGTTCTCGGGTGATGGTGAGAAGCTTTCCCTTGAGCACATAGGTGGATTCGTAAGCAATCGGCCCCAGGTTGAACCGCACGCCTTTGGGGATGCGCTGTATCTTGGCCCCTGGCAAAAACGCCAATTCGATGCTCTCTTTATGCCAGTACGACCCACACGCGACGGGAAAGCGCCGTTCAGGGGGAGGCTTAAAGCCGCTCATCTCTTTGAATTTGCCTGGTGCCACGCCTGTGGGGATGGCCATGGCGCTGGGACCGGGAGCATTCACCACGGGGTCAAGGACAAACTCGGCTTCCACCAAGAAGGGTTTTTCAAAGTCGGTGGCGTCACTGGGCAGGATGCGCCCGGTGCCTGACTCTTGAAAGCGGTCAAGCATGCGGTTGATGACGCCTCGGGGGTCGCGGTTGATGTTGCCAAACTGGCGGCTGCGGGCTGCCACCTCGTATTGCCCACGCATCTCTGCGCTGCTGCTGCCTTGGATGCTGCCATCGGCGCGCATGCGCATGCGCACGCGGGTTTGGGTGTAGTCGTTGCTGGGGTGGTCTGCTGGG
>Ga0214921_10012496_pt1 | contig 10135 bp, 7 predicted proteins | sample LL1505_MetaG_FD_177992 | JGI IMG/M metagenome (GOLD analysis project Ga0214921, IMG submission 177992) | Freshwater microbial communities from Lake Lanier, Atlanta, Georgia, United States - LL-1505 | ecosystem: Environmental > Aquatic > Freshwater > Lake | place: USA: Georgia | collected 2015-05-28
GCGTAACTGGTCATTTCAAACCAACGGTAATGATAACTGGAGCAAGTCTTTAGGGTTCAATGTTCGCCCAGTGCGTTCGTTCAGTGCACCGTCCCAACCATTATCTGCAAGTGCAAGTTCTGGTGATGCCGAAGCAGAACTTTCATGGAGTGCTCCGAGTACATCAAATGGGTCAGCAATTACCGATTACGTCATCAAGTACGCAACAACGAGCGGTGGTCCATACACAACCTTTAATGATGGTGTCTCAACTTCTCGCACCACCACAGTGACCGGACTTTCAAATGGTGTTCCGTATTACTTCACAGTGTCGGCAGTGAATGCTGCTGGTACAGGTGCGGGTAGTTCAGAAACATCCGCAGTCACGCCTTTGGCGCCGGCGCCGGTGATTTCATCAATTACTGGAAGTAATGGCCAAATCGATGTGTCGTGGGGCGCAGTGAACCATGGTGGTGACAATTACCAAATTTGGTGGGGCACAGATCCAACGTGGGCAACTAACTCCACAATGACGGGCACTACGAATACGACGTACAACATTTCTGGCTTAGTAAATGGCACCACGTACTACGTACGAGTTGCCGGCTGGAATAACTCTTTGTCGCCACAAGTTGGCACAACGGCATGGAGCACAAATGCTTCTGCAGTTCCGGCATCGTCAACGCCACCGAGTGCTCCGACTTCCATAAGTGCCGAGAGTGCTTTCCTTGGAAATAACTTGGTGGTCAATCCGGGTGCAGAGTCAGGGACATCAGGTTGGTCTTACACAGGCGATTGGTATGTGGGGCCGGGTTGGAACACTGCACGCTCAGGAACAGAATCTTCGGCAACCTCCTATACGTTGGCTACACGAACCCAGACGGTAAGCCTGTCCTCTGAGACCACTGCTTACTTGGACACAGCCCCAGACATTGAAGTCAGCACCTGGTTCAATGGTCGGTGCGGAACGCAATTCTTCATGAGGGCTGAGTTGTTAGATGGCAGCGCCAATGTTCTTGCGACGCAGAATTTCGGTTCTGAGAGTTCGTTGATAGCCAACATCGACCTTGTATGGAACAAACGGACGTTGCGGTTTAGTGGGTATCCGTCGGGTGTCCGTTCAGTTCGCTACACCGACGGCGGCAAAGACGGTTGTTTCTGGGCCGGATATTACGGTGCCGCGATGGATGACACCAGCGTGAAAGTTCGACAACCGTCAGTCTCAGGTATTGCCCAGGTGAATCTCTCATGGGCGCCCGAGCCCAGTGGCGGCGCAACGGTTACCGATTACATCGTGGAATATGCAACATCAAGTGGCGGCACATTCAGCGTGTACAAGGATGGAGTGCATGCTGGAACTTCGGCATCAGTTAATGGGCTGGCAGGCGGTAACACCTATTTCTTCCGTGTGAAGGCTGTGGGCTCGGGTGGACCGTCGAGTGCGTCAAGTGAATCTTATGGCGTATACATCCCTGCGATGTCCGCAACAAGCGGTGTAAATGTTGTTGGTTACACCACTACCGACTACTTGCCGACTAGGTCTGATGCCGTTTATGAAAGTTGCGGGTTCGGTTATTACTCGCAGATCTACATGAATTGGGATAATCCTGCCGATTATTTCGGAACCTGTGGTTCTGAGGATTTCATGTTGCATTTCCAAGGCCGTTTGACTTTGCCGGCGGGAACTCAGAGCGTGCGATTTATGGCGCTGTCCGATGATGGTGTCGATATGACGATTGCCGGAACTCAATTTTCATCATGGAGTGAACACGGATGTGACCCAACTTTTTCAGATCGAATCAGCCCGAGTGCTGGATCACCACTTCCATTTGACCTTTGGTTCTACGAACGATCAGGTGGAACATGTTTTGAACTGTATTGGCAATTAGGTGATGACAATGCGCCTTGGGAACTAGTCCCAGCCAGTGCCTACAGCAGAACTGCTCCGTGCGCCGACGGAGGTCCATGCGCGATAGGCGATGTTGGTCCTGGCGGCGGCATTGTCTTCAGTGTTCAAAGTTCACCCAGTAACGCGTTCTCTGGCGTTTCAACTGGTGGCATCTATCTTGAATATGGTCAAGAAAGTTCCGGTGCTTTTGGATGTCGCGGAGGGCTTTCTACGGGGTACGGATTGAATATCGGCCAAGGAGCTGAAAATACAGCGGGATTTGCCTCCATTTGCACGGGTAGTAATGCAACAACAGCGTTGAATCTGGTGGAGGGTGGACAGTCTGATTGGTTCTTGCCTTCCAAACTTGAATTAAACGAATTATGTAAGTTTGCGCGAAACCAATGGTCTGCTCTTGGAACAACTGCAGCGTGCGATTCAAGTGGGACATTGCGGGCTGGTTTCACTGCCGGCCGGTATTGGAGTTCTTCGTCGGTCAGTTCAAGATATGGCTATAGCCAAAGTTTTTCCGACGGCGCGGTCGCCAGTCCGGAAAAGTGGGATTCCTACCAGTATCGACCTATTCGCGCGTTTGGTAGCTGACGAAAAGTTACGAAGCCGTCGAATCTATTTTTGTTGTTCTGGTGATAAAACTGCTTCGAGTGCAATGAGGGATGTCTCAACCCACTGCGCTCCAACTTCGGGTGTTTCATTACCGATGTCGAGCAAGATGCGACCGAAAAACTGCCCTTGAATCCAATATGAGACTGCCAATAAGTCAATGTCATTTCGAATAACGCCATTGTTCTGTGCAATCGCCAAACTTTCGGCGTAGTAGAGCGATTCATTCTGTTGCGCTTCTGTAATCGCATCAGCAACTTTCTCGTTGTGAAGTGCAGCAGTCATTAGTCGAGCACGAGAACGTCGCACGTCAACGCCTCGGTCATGGCTTTCTTCGCGCATAAAGAGGGCAACGATGTCGAACAATTCTTTGAAGGATGTGCATTGTTCGAACAATTTGCGTTGCATAACGTTTTCTTCGTGTAGAGAAACTCGAATGATCTCGATCTCGGCTGCAGCGATGAGGCCGGCCTTATTTGTGAAGTGGTGATACAGCGAGCTGCGTGCCACGCCTGTCTTTGCAAGAACTGAGTCCATGTCAAACCCAGTTTCACCACGAGACTCCAACTCTTCGATGGCGGCGTCCAAGAGAGTCTGCATGGTGGCTAGACCGTCTAGGCGCTTCTTCTTGGGTATTGGCATCTGGTGAATCCTAGTAATTATAGGCATTGGGTCTACTGAGAAATTTGCCCAACGGATAGGACCAAGACATCAGAAGCATCCTGCTAATTAACTTAGATTTTATGTCCAACTTGCCTTGTATTGACAGGTAATTAGGCATAAAATCTACTTTCGTTATTCGTGTCTCGAAAGGCAAAAATGAAACAAAAGACCAAAATACTCGCCGCTTTCGCGGTGGCTAGCGCACTGATCTTCGCATCGTGTTCTAACTCTGACTCCGCAATGCCGGGCAAGACAAAGAACTCAGCGATTGCTCAGCCTGGCGAAGGCCTCAAGGTCGAGGTATACAAAATTGACCCAGCAGTACTCGATTTGTCGAAGGGCAGTGAATGGGGCGAAGGACTCGAAGACCAAATCGGTCGAAGCGGATCTGGCCTCACTCTCTGTGAAGGTGCAGACACCGAAACAGGAAATGTTGAATGGAATGGCGGCGTTATTCACGGATGCCAAGAAGAGTACGTAGTTGTTCACTACACCGGCACAATCACCGCACCTGGTGACGCTGGTCAATCGCGTTCAGTCGTCATGACCATGGCAGCCGACGACGGTAACTCGTTGTCTATTGATGGCAATTCGGTCATCGATAGCTGGGTTGCAAAAGGTTGCACCAACACCACTGGTGAACTCACCATGGAAGCAGGAAAGCCAGTAGCAATTGACGCTTGGTATTTCCAGTTCCGCGGTGGCTCATGTGCCGGTTTGTATTGGCAGATTGATGGCAGCGAAATCGCCGTCATCCCGCCTTCAGCATTCACTCCTGGTGATGTAGAAGCTCCTGAAACCTCAGTTGCGCCAGAAGAAGAGACCACCACCACAGTTGCTGGTGAAGTGTCAACTTCAGATGCAGGATTCGGACCAAACTTGGTTGTCAACCCAAGTAACGAAGAAGGAACCAATGGTTGGTCATACACAGGTGATGTGTACGTTGGAAACGGTTTCGGATACGAAAACGGTGAATGGCAACGTCCACGTAGCGGAACAGCAATTGCTGCTACCTCTTACTGGCTCGGTACACGTAGCCAAACTGTCAGCCTCTCTTCAGAGTCAAATGAGTATCTCGATACATCACCTGAGATTGCAGTAAGCACCTGGTTCAATGGTCGCTGCGGCGGTCGTTTCTTCATGCGTGCTGAGCTTCTTGATGCTGACGGCAATGTTCTTGACACCAAGAATGTTGGTAGCGAAGGCGACCTTCAGTATGTACATGAATCCGACTGGACAGATCAGTCATGGGTTCAGCATTCATTGTCATTCACTGGGTATCCAGCAGGCGCCCGTTCAGTGCGTTACACAGACGGTGGCCAAGATGGCTGCTGGTGGTGGGGTTACTACGGCGCAGACATGGATGACACTGAAGTTCGCGTAAAAGCAAATACTTCAACAACGTCAACTGAGCCAGCTACACCTGTAGAGGTCACAACGACCACTGTTGCTGATGACAAGCCACTTCCAGTCGACGCACCAACAGAAGTTGTTGTGGACGACAAGGCAAAAGACTTCACATGTTCAGAATCTTGCGTCGCCGGCTTTGCCGCTGCTGCAGGTTTGCCAAACGGTGATGTTTCAGTCAGTGTTGATGGTGGAACAGCAGTTGCACTTACTGGTGCAAATTCAGTTCCAGTAGCTTCTGATGCAAAGTCGCTCGTGTTTACGGTCACTTCCGGTGGAGAGACCAAAGACATCACGGTTGCTGTGAAGCGTGCTCCTACTGAAGCAAGTGACACCACAGTTGCTCCTACTGAAGGTTCAGATACCACTGTTGCTGCGGGAACAGACTCTGGAACATCAGATGACAGCAGTGGATCGTCGCCGATCCTCTGGATCATCATTGCGTTGATCGTGATCGCAGTTATTGCGTACCTCGTTCGTCGCAGTCAGGCTTCTAAGGCCTAAACCCCACACGACTGGGTAGTCCGGGAAACCGTGGCTGGCATAGCGAAAGTTATGCCAGCCACGGTTTTGTCGTTTCTAGCTATAACCAGCGACGCTTACGGAAGAACCACACTTGAAGCACTGTGGAACCTGCAATAACGCCGAATGAGAATAAATAGCCATAGTGCCACTTCAATTCAGGCATGAATTTAAAGTTCTGCCCGTAAAGCCCAACTACAAAAGTAGGGAACAGCATGATTGAGGCAATTGCGCCAGTGAATCTGTTGGCTGTTACTTGTTCGGCGGAATCAATTTGTCGTAAACGGTCACTGGTCGATAGCAGTTTTGATTCAATGGCGGAGATCATGGACTCAACATGTCGGGCGTTCACATAGATGTCGTAGAGATGTATTTCGATGTCACGCGTAAAAAGTTCACGTGCATTGCCGTTGATGTCTTGAGGTAAGTCGATGGTGTCATTGGCGATTTTTTCCAAGATATTCTCGGTCTCCTCCACCACTCGCTTGATTCCTGGCATCTCGTGACGAATAGCCGAGATACGTGGTCGAGCAAATTGTGCTGCAGCTTGGAGTTCTTTTTGCTGTCGTCGAGAGAGCACTGGTACTTGAAAATCAACATCGATAATTTCTTCAAGGTCATTGCCGATAAGTAGGTCGCGAGAAATTGCTTGAATCATGTTGTCCAAGAAGGTGGCATCTTGATGCATTTTGTCGATTGCGAGCCGGAAGAGAATTTGCAAAAAATTGCCGGACATACAACCAGATGTCATCTGTGAGGTGAGGTGAGTGGTGGACTCACGGATGTCATTCCAGTTAATTTCGCTTGTCTCATGCGAGGTCACAGTGATGAGCGCATGATCATGTGTCGCAACCAGGACTAGTTCATCGAAATTTGCTGTGCTGTCATTGACGCTGGAAGGAAATGACAACTGCGCAAAGAGGTAATTGTCATGTGTTTCCATGCGAGGGAAAGGGTCATCCGCATAGCCGGATCCTTGGAGCAAATGAGAAGTTGCTACTGGGTGAAGCGTTACACCGGCTATCTGCTGGAACGATTCGATAGCGCCGATAACGAGTTCACGCGAATCTGTGTTGTTGTGGAGCCAAAGAAGATTGTTATTGGAGAACATTGTCCGATATTAGGACAGAAGCGAGAGAGCGGAGGACGACAAGAAGTCGGCTTCTGAGTGATCGTGTGTGACGAGGACGGATGTCATTGACGATGACTGCAGGATTGCCCGTACCTGGTGCATCAATGAGTTGCGTATCTCGTCGTCAAGCCCAGTAAATGGTTCGTCGAGCAACAGAATGCTCGGCGATGGAGCCAGGGCTCGAGCGAGGGCGATACGTCGCGCTTCGCCACCAGAAAGAGATTGAATCTCGCGCAGAGAAAAATCGGGAAGGCCAACCAACTCCAACATCTCTTCCACGCGGTCCGAGGTTTCTCTCGGCGAGGCACCCCGCATACGCAATCCGAATGCAATGTTCTGTGAAACCGTGAGGTGTGGAAACAAATCACTTGATTGCGTCACCATGCCGATGCCGCGCTTATGAGTGGGTAACTGCGTGATGTCGCGATCATCAACAGATATTGCACCGCTAGAGATGCGTACGAGACCGCATATCGCTTGTAGCACAGTGCTTTTGCCAACTCCAGATGGCCCTGTGATGGCCAATGTGGTGGCGGTAGGCACTTCAAATGACAGTTCAGAGATTATTGGTGTGCCTGCATAGGACACCGAGAGATTCGTCACTTTAAGCACGGCTAGTTACCCCCAGGGTGAGAACAATAAGTAGTGAAGCCAATACGTATCCCGATTGTTGGGTTAACGCACCGGGACGGCCGAGTAGTTGTGTAATTGCCATTGTCATAGTGGTGGAATTGGATCGCGTAAGAAATGAAGTGACCCCGAATTCGCCTAATGAGATTGCGGCCGCGATACCTACGCTGCGCAGCAGTGCTGGTCGAAGAAGCGCAATTTCTATTCGCAGCCAAGTGTGCCACGGTGATGCACCCAGTAGCGCTGCATTGTCGCGAAGTGATGAGGGGATTGCCTGCATTGCTGGTTCCAATATGCGAATTGCAACAGGTAGAGCAATGAGGGCATGAATAACTGGAATGAGCCACGTGTGACTCCGCCATGCGAATGGATCTTTGTTGAATGTGATGACAAGTCCAAGGCCAAGAGTTGCAGCAGATACAACTAGTGGTAACGAGGTGATAAAGCGAAGTATGCGACGTTGCTCTGGGTATTGAAACCATTGACGCCCCATCTGTTGCGCAGCCATGAGAGCAAGCGACACTGTCACAACGGCCGTTATGGCCGAGAACAAAAGTGATGTGCCGATCACTCTCCACGTGGAGACAGTGAGTTGGGGCAATGTCCCACCGAGCACTGTTGTCCATGCGTGAAATGAAATATGACCCCGATACGAAACGGAACGTATCAATGTGGCTACAAGCGGAAGAGACACAACGATGACGGGACTACCAACTGACGCAAGAACAATCCATCGACCTCGTGGTTTGACGAATAGAGACATCGGATGCGTGATGACATCGACTGATGAAAATTGTCGCAATGATGGACGAGATATTTGAAATACAAGCAAGACCACAATCATTTGGATGATGGCGAGAGCGATGGCTACATCGGTGTTTCCTAGCCGGACTGATTGGGTGAATATTTCCGTCTCTACGGTGCGCCGTGAAAATCCGCCAACTATTGAGATGACCCCAAAAGAGGTGAAGCAGTACGTGAACACCAGTGCAGTGGCCGAAATGACTGCGCTACGTATGTTGGGCCACACAATGTAAACAAAAGTTTGCGCGGGTGAAGCACCCATTGTTGCTGCCAATGATTCATATTTTGGATGCAAGAATTCCCAACGCGGGCCCACCAAGCGCACTACGACGGCCACGTTGAATACAACATGCGCCCAAAGAATTGAAACAACACCTGTGCGCTGCGATACTGCGAGCACGCCTGCTGCAACAACAATGGATGGTAGGACAAAAGGTGCTGTTAGTAGACCTCGGCATAAGCGTGCGCCAGGAAACTGAAAACGTGACAGTGCCCAGGTAGCAGGGATGGCAAAAATCATTGTGACAAGAACAGATAACACCGCTTGCCACAGCGAGAACCAGATAATGCGAAGCATTGAAGGGTTTGTGAGTACGTCCCGAGTGGTGCTCACGCTAAAGAATGTGGCAATAGCGTTGAGAAATGGCAGGACAAGAAAGACGGCAACGAATCCCACGGGAAGAAACGAAAGCAGTCGTCGAGTGGTCATAACAGCAAGGCTCTCCACTCGTTTAGCCACTGCTCTCGATTCAATTCAATGTCTTGTGGACTAACAGTGAGTGGGTTCTTTGCCCGCACAGCAAACTTCACAAACAAATCCGGCAGTACAGCATCTGGATTCACTGGAAAGACAAATAGTGAGAGCGGCATTGACTCTTGAAATCTTTTACCCAAGAGATACGTAACCAATGCTTCTGCAGCAACGGAGTTCGTGCTTCCACGCAACACGCCAGCGTATTCGGTTTGTCGGAAACATGTTGACTCAATCACAGACGTCGTTGGTTCAGTTAACGGATTAGACGGATCTGCATAAAGTACTTCGGCAGGTGGGCTTGAACCGTAGCTAACTACAAGTGGGTATTTCCCATTGCCTGAACTTCCAGAGAAATCAACGGTGTATGCAGTAGTCCAATCGGGCGCTATGTGCACATAGCCCTTTAATGCTTCCCAGAATTTTTGCCACTTGCCTTCACCGAAGTGAGCGATTGTTCCGAGCAAGAACCCAAGACCAGGGGATGAAGCAACTGGGTCTTGCGTAACCAACAAACCTCGATACTGAGGGAGTACCAGATCTTCTAGGCGAGTGGGCATGGGAACATCGCTACTTGCAAACCACTCTTTGTCGGCGTTGATGCAGATGTCGCCTGTGTTAACTGGCTCGTAACTCATGAGAAGAGAGGCTTGTTCAGCTCTCGACAACATGGTGTTGTCGACACCCCACAACACGTCTCCTTCGGGATTGCCGGCCGTGAGAATCGCTTTGGAGATGAGGACGCCTGAATCTCCGCCTGTAACTACCTTCACGTCGATGCCTGTGTCTTTGGTGAAATCATCAAAAATTCCTGGCTCTGGCGTAAATGCGTCGTAGGCCAAGAGGGTCACGCTTTCGGGTTTTTGTTGAATGTTCTCTGACGAGGTGGAAGTGCACGCTGCAAGTGACGTGACAGCAAAGATGAATACGAATAATCGTTTCATTTATTTCCTCCAAGGAAAAAGGGTTGGATGATTGCTACTAAGCCGTGAGGGACAGTGACAGAAACTTTGGTGTGGGTGGCAACATTGCTCACACCGCGCGAAGAAAATGCTTGCAATTCTTCATTCGCTAAATTCCATTGCAGTCCGGTCGTAGAAATTACGGATGATCCACCGAGTGGGATCAGAGAAATCACTTCACCAATAGGGACCGACAAACTGCACGGTGCGTCGGGTCGTGCAAAAGATATGTGAGCATTACCTACATATAGAGAACACTGTGTTGCAGCAAGTGAATGCACCATTCCTAAGAGATGATCAAAGCGATCGCCGCCACCAGACACCACGGTGATGTTGGTAATTCCACGTTGCAATGCGTAAGAGATAGCAATCTCGGTATCGGTTTCATCTTTAGCTGCGTCGAATGTGTGGATTTCAATTTTGCGTTCTTGAGCATCGGCAACATCAGACGCTGCAATGGAATCCATGTCGCCCACCAAAAGATGTGGCTGCATTCCCAGTGATTGAGCATGGCCGTATCCAGAGTCCGCCGCGATGACAAGTGCATCATCAGCAAGATGTGCGAGAACATTCGGATTGGGTGAATCGCCGCCAGTAAATATGACTGCATGCGTAAAAGCCATGTTGTTTCCCTCCGCTGGCATTACCCAGATCAGGTTCTCGGGTCGGCCACCGCAGTGACCCTCTCAGCCCGCCGATCGCGCGAGCTCCCCATAAGTTGTAAGTGAAGATTATACGACTAGTCGGGCCATGTCGGGTTCGATGAAGATAAACGT
>Ga0214921_10012498_pt1 | contig 10133 bp, 14 predicted proteins | sample LL1505_MetaG_FD_177992 | JGI IMG/M metagenome (GOLD analysis project Ga0214921, IMG submission 177992) | Freshwater microbial communities from Lake Lanier, Atlanta, Georgia, United States - LL-1505 | ecosystem: Environmental > Aquatic > Freshwater > Lake | place: USA: Georgia | collected...
ATTGAACTAAAAATCTTATTACGATTAGGTACTACTGTTGCTTTCATATTTTCTTCAGCATAGTGTCCTTCAGGTACTTCTTCACCTCCAGTCACTAATGCTGAATTTAATAGTTCAGATAGTCCTTTAAGTTCAATTACTTGGTGTTTTACTAATGGATAAGTTTCTTCAAACCCATTTGGAGCATGATCATGATGGAATAAACGACTTGGATTTTCATTAATATACTTAACTAAATCTTTAGCACGTTCTAATTCAACATTATGTTTTTGTCCATAATCAAATGATAATGCTGTTACTTCATAGCCATTGGCAAGTAGATGAAGCAGCAATGTGGAGCTATCCATTCCTCCACTTAGGGATAATACTGCTTGTTTTTTCATAATTTATCTGCGATTTTTTTAATTGCGTTTTCATCCTCAACTGTCAATCGATGACGTGAGTTAGCTAATTTCCACATTGCTGTATTCCATTCTTGCTCATAGATGTTAGCTGTTCTAGACAGATAGGAATCTGAATGGTAATCAAAAATATTCATTTGCATAACTTTTATTGTTTTTGTTTATTAAAATAATTTTCAAGCCAATCTAAAGGATATAACATTATTGTTCCTTCATATTTAGGGTTGGATATTTGTCGAGTTTGAATTTTTACTCCATCTCGAATAGCAGCCTCAGCTACTTGTTTTCCTAGTTGACCACCAGCAGCCTTGCCTAAATGATCATAAAGTGATTTATATTCCATTTATTGTTCTAAAATATTTAGTATTTAAAATAACTTTTCCAATTTGTGCTTTATCAAATTTACTATCTATAACCTCATCAATTTTAGTTTTAGGCTTTTGATCTAAACCATATGGTTCATAAAGTGTACCTTCAATTGCTGCCATAATAGGATTTGATGTATCAATAGTAGTGATAAAAGGCATGTTTTTATAGTGAACAAATTCTTGTGGAATAGCACATCCTAACAAATGAACATTGTCTGTATCTTTAATAATACCTTCTTTGTATAGTTTACTTATAACAGATACTCGTCCTACTGCTGTTGCTACAGCCGGGGTTGGATGCGGGAAATGTTCTTTATAATAAGCAGCACCATATGAGAATGCTATTTTCTTATAACCTAATGTTTTATATTTAAAATAACATTCAGCTGCTTCTCTAATACTTTTAGCTTGAACAACAGCTACTTTAAGAATATTAGGAGGAAGAGCAATTCTAATCCATTCAGCAGCATTTTTAATTGATGCTTCCATATCTTCCCAAACATCAGGAACAATAAATTCATCTGGTTGTAATTCATTGATCCAATGCATTAAACGATCAGTATCATAAGCATGGCCTAATTCATGTAATGAATTATCCATAATGATATAACGATTGTTTTCTTTAGCCCATTGAAAATACTTTTTGTATTCTTCATATTTGTCTAACAGATGAGGCAAAAGATAGTCATAATCATTAAAACTTTTTGACATTTCTAATAATGCTAACGGAACTTCGTGAGATACTTTCATAACGATTTAATATAAATATTATTTTAATGTTTGCCAAATGCGATTTTAAAAAGGAAGAGTATCAGTTTTTACAGCGCTTATCCAAGCACAGTACTGTCTAATCACTTCATCTGTAGTACCAAATGCTTTCTTTTCTATAAACTCATCAACCTCAGCTTTAGTACCACCAAATGTTTTGCGAAGACTATCTTTTAGATTTTGCATACGCTCAAACTCATCACGTTGAAAATCCTGTCTAAGATTTTTTAGACGTTTATTATAATTGGTTATAATGTCACGCTCTAATTCTTGTTTCACTGGGAATGATTTATCACTATTACGAATAGCAGCTATTTCTTCAGCCATCCACCAATACTCATAATTGATATATTTAGCATATGGTGAATATTCAAAATCTCCATTTTTACACTTATTCCATATATGTTCTTTACTAGGTAGAAACTTATGAGTAGTGTATCGTCTATGCCAGTAGAAAACATTAAACTTTTTCATCTTTGGTGGTTTAGCAGGAGCTTTGATACCAAATGTGGGATTAAATTCTTGTAAAACTTCTTTAGCTGTAACCATATTGTTTAAATTAATTCTTCTGCAAATACTTCTTCAACTAGTTCTTCATATAGATCATCTAGTCCTTCTATTTCTCGGAACCGCTCAATATTGAAGTTAGGTTCAACAGGTACACCATTGAGTTTAGCTGTTATAGGATTGCGAACTTCTTCTAACAGCACTCCAACTAAGTGTCCTAACTCAATGATTTCCCTAATCATGTAGTGATTACCTTTTTGGGGTCGATTAAGTATTTTTTCTAACTGTTCAACATTGAATCGATCATCAATGCATTCTACTAGTGTGCCTATTTTCATAACCTAAATATAACAAAAAAGGCTTGGAAATCCAAGCCTAATTTGAAAAATATTAATCTTTAATTATGATCTTTCACCATAGAATACATTAAGAATTGAAGATGTAGTTGTAGAATTAACAGCGGATACTGTAACTCCCGATCCACTAACACGCAATGGAATAAATGTCCAGTCACCAGGACGTAAAATAACAGCTGAACTAGCTGATGTATTTGATCCTGTAATGTTTAGAGTTAATGTCACTAAATTAGCAGTAGGAGCAGCAGCGTAAAAATACACTGTTTCTGAAGTATCAGCTTTGGTTGATGGACCATAAAGGATAGTAGTTGAACTAGCAGAAATAACTCTATATTGATATTCAGCTGAACCACTAACTGTCTCAGTAGCAGTGAAGCTAACAGAAGAAGGATTAGGGAATAATGTGGTTGATGTTAAGACTGCTTGAGCGGTTAATGTTGGCATGGTATTTTAGGATTTTATAGTATTAGTGTTTAGTTATACATATTATCCCTTTAGTAATAAGTTATAGTTGTATCATCTTTTTCTCTTTTAATTTTTTGTATTAAAGGAGCAGAAGGATATACATATGGTTCAGGTTTAGGTTCTTCTACAACAGGAGGAGACGGACTATATATTTGGTATTCTTTAGGTGATACCTCTGGTGTAGGTTTAGGTTTTAGTTGATTAAAAGCGATATTAGCTGCTATTACTAAACATATAGCTAAGGGATCAAATACAAAAATAATTACAAGTAAGAACCAATTTATAATTTGGTCCATGGGTTTACCTGTGAGTTTGCTTATATATTTGAGTGGACCTAATTCACCTGCTAATTCAGCTTTAGATTCAATTTCTAATATTTTCATATCTAAAGCAGTTATACTATCATTTGCTGCTACAATTTTATCATCTACAATTTGTTTATTTTGTATAGCAGAATTTAATTGTGCTTCAAATGTTTTTCTATTAGCATTATTAGCTCGGGTAACAATTTGTCCTGTCTTAGCATCTACAGATTGAGTAGTACTACCAGTAGCTAAAGCACCTCGTAGTTGACTAATATCATTGTCTAGTCTTTGTTTCTCAGTTGTATAATCAGTTTTAGATTGTTCAAAACGTTCTTTTTTAACTTTATATACTTGAGTCTCTTTATCAACAACACTTGCTTTGCTAGATGTTTCTTGATAAGCAGCACTTAAAAAACCATAGATACCAGCTGAAGTAATACCAATCAGTACTAATAACGCTACTGTTAAGTATGTTCTTAATAGTTTACCTAATTTATCCCAGTATTGGTAAAGCAAAGAAGCCATTACTAATTTAGCTGCCTCTAAACTAGAAGCCATAATAATTACTTCAGTACTTGCTCCAGCAAATAATTTAGATAAACCAGTTATAGAATAGAAAGCAGCACTGCCGCTAACGGAAAGTGCTGACAATGCTATTAAGAATGGAAATACTTTTTGTTTCATTTTATCCTTCACATGAAACGCAGTCTGATAAGCGTTGTAAATTGTCTCCTCTTAAAACACTTTCAGTGCGTAAATAATATAACGTTTTAATACCTTGTTTATGAGCTTCTTTATGTACTTGACTAATCCATTTAGGTGTGTCATTTGGATCAAAAGTTAAGTTCAATGAGATAGCTTGGTCAACATATTTTTGTCTAATACCATTTTGACGAACAATCTCTAACTGATTGATTTCTTTGAATGTTAAGAATACTTCTTTTTCTTCATCAGTTAAAATATAGTCAGGAACATTTACTACTGAACCTTGATCTTTTAGGATTTGATCCCAAACACTATCAATGTTATATCCTTTTTTAGTGAGTAATTCTTCTAGAATTTTATTACGTTTGATGAATACACCCTTAGCTGTTTTTAGATTATAAACATTAGCAGGAATAGGTTCAATTGAAGGTGATACACCTCCTGAAATATGAGCATTTGATACTGTAGGGGCAGGTGCCATATGGTGAGTATGTCTTAAACCTGTACCTTTACACCACTCTGGTTCACCATATAATACTGCTTGGTCACGAGATGCTTTTAATACTTCTTGTTCAATAAATTCAAACATTATTCTTGTATAAGAACTTGCTTGAATACCTACAAACGGTAATCCTTTTTGTTGTAAGAAAGTATGCCAACCTAAAACACCAACTCCAATTGCTCTACCTTTAGTAGCTGAGCGAACTGTGTTTTCCATGAATTTGATGTTTTTAGCTCTATCAATAAATTCTTGAAGCACACCTTCCAAAAACCAGCAAGACAATTCAGGTAATGTCATTCCATTTTCAAACTTATAATCTTTCCACTCATCCCATCTTGCTAAGTTTAAAGATGATAAACAACAAATAAATGAATGTAATTCATCTGTATAAAGAGCAATCTCAGTACAAATGTTAGTCATTGATACTTTTAAATTGTTCTTTTTATATGCTTCAGGATTAGCATTATTAATATTATCCTCAAACATGATATAAGGTTCACCTGTTTCAAGACGTGTTTTAAGAATCTCACCCCAAATCTTTAGTGATTTAGGATCTTTATTCTCAAGTTTATTCATAAACTCATCATCAACAACTACACATTGATGAAGATTTAAACACTGTCTGTTAACATCACCTTTTGGTCTACGAATTTGTAAAAATTCTTCAATGTCTGGATGGTTAATGTTTAAGTTAACAGATGCTGCTCCTCTACGAACACTACCTTGATTAGTAGCTAAAATTGTAGAATCATAAATTTTACACCATGGAACAACACCTTCTGATACTCCATTGTCTTTAATGGTTTTACCTCGCCCTCTAATGCGAGACACACCAATACCAACACCTCCACCTTGAGATGATAATCTCATTAGTTCTGAGTTAGCATCAGCAATACCTTCAATACTATCACCTACATCAATACCAAAACATGAAATAGGCATCCCACGTTCAGTACCCATGTTTGATAGTACAGGTGATGCTAAACATAGCCAGTTTTTAACCATTGCTTCATAAAAGAATGGTTGTAAATCCTTACGACGCAAGCGACGAGCGGCTGCTTTACTTACTCTTTTATATGCATCAAATACATCTTCATCAGGTAATAAATAACCTTTTGAAATCATACTCACTGCAATCTCATCCATCCATGTTGGGTAATTTTTACCCTTAATCCAATTTGTTGAATCCACTTGTATACTCATTTTTTAATATTTTTGAATACTTTTCTGTATAGTCACGTAAATCATTTTTTACTTCTTCAAATCGTTTTTCTCCTAAAGTATTTTCTGCTGATACCATCATAAATTCATCCATTAAAAGTAAAAATTCTGAATCTGAGTATATATCGTCCCCACCATAATGTATAGGTAGTGATGCAAATATAGCCTCTATAAGAGTATTTAATGTAGGATTATTTAAAACATCTAAATATTTGTTTCTTAAATCCTCATCATTAAAATAGCTACTCTCACTAGAATATTCATCTGATTGAAATTTTAGATCATATTGAGCTATCTTTTTTATCTCATCTTTTGATAAGATTTCTTTGTTTTCAATTTCTTTTAATAAGTCAGTTAATTTTATCATAGTGTGTATTTATAAACTAGTTTCTTGTTTTGTTTTAGAATTATATATTTTAACAGGGACTGAGTGATCAGTATATGCTCTAGCTTTTTCTAGGTCTTGTTCTGTTGGGTCTATTAATGTTATACTTATTGTATAATCTTTAATAGGGATACATTGGTTTGTATAAATACGTTCTTCACTTTCATCAGCACTAAAATATTTTTTTCCTTTTTTAACTACTTTAGGGGTTTGACTCCATTTAGATTTAGGATCAGTACTTGAAAAATTTATATCTCGAGCAGGTTCAGTTGAATAACTGTTAGATAACTTATCTCCATCTACAGTTATCATACAGATGCATCCAACATTATTGAAATTAATTCCAGTTCTTAAACCAAATACTTTAGCTATAGTGTTAAAATCTTTATTTCTAGTAAAAGAAACATAATACTTTTTAGGTTTAAAATGTACTTCTTCTCCAGATGCTGTTCTATCTTTTAAACAATTTGATTGAAAAATTTTTATAAGATTGTTAAGAGGAGTAAAATGATATAAAGTACCTACTTGTTTACCTTCATTTAATAAATCAATTAGTTTTATCATAGTTGCGTGTTTTATAAATCATCCCAATCTGCTGTTGATTTTGAGTAATTTGTTACTCTACCAGCAAAGAAATCTTGTTGTGTTTTACCTGATGTTAAATGTCCAAACCATTCAATTTGTTTTAGAAGGTTAGGATCAATATCATTATAAATTGCTTTATAACCTAATTCAGTTATTTTTTCATTAGCACGGGCTTTAATAAAGTTTTTTAATTGATTTTTATTTAAACCTTCAACACTACCCATTTCAAATGCTTTATCAATAAAATCAAATTCTAATTGTACTGATAGATGACATGCTTCAATTATTTTTTCTCTTAGCTCATCAGTGTTTAACTCTGGTTGTTCTTCAAGTAGTGTTCTGAATAACCAGCAACCTGCTTTAGAGTGTAATGATTCATCTCTAACACTCCATTCTACAATTTGACCTGTACCTTTCATTAAGTTTCTTAATTGAAAACTCATCAACACAGCAAATGAAGAAAATAAATTTACACCCTCAGTAAATGCTGAAAAGATGGCTAATGAAATTGCTCTGTCTTCTATTGTTTCACCTGGTGTTTCAATTAGGCGTTCAATTTTAGCTTTAGATGTTTCATCTTCTAAAAATGCTTTAAAATCATCTAAACCTAATTCTTCATTTAATCGAGCATAAGCTTCAGCATGAATGCTTTCAAAATCAGCAAATACACGAGCCATAGCTTGTATTTCGGGTTTTGGAAACCAAACTGATACTTTTGTTGACCAATAATCATTAACATGCACTTCTGTTTGAGCGAATGACTTTAATATGTTTCCAATTAAACTCTTCTCAGGTTCTGTTAATTTTAATTTCCAATCGTTCAAATCTGATGCGAGTGGGACTTCATCTGCCAACCAATGTGCTCTATGTTGGTCTTTATAGAAATCAAACGCTGTTTGGTATTCAAACGGCTTGTAGTAGTTGCGAATATCAGTGATCATATACTCTTAATATAATAAATTATTTGCTTAATTCAAAGAATTTTTGTTGAAGGACATCTCTATCTAAAGATGTGACATCACTAAAACTATTGACTGGTTTTGATGGAGTATATTGATCTGGATCATCATCATAATTGTCAAAGATTTCCATACGGCCTGTAGCTGTGTCAATCTTAGCGCCGAATGTTAAGCCATCCATGCCATATCTATTTTTCATTATATGAAATCTACCTGTACCTTTCACTTTATCTTCTTTTTTACGTGAGAGAGAAATAGCCACATCCGTAATCATGATTTTGTCATAGCTACCTGCGGCTTTATCACCCTCGATGATATCATCTTTAGCTCCAGCACGGTTAACTTGTGATACACTCCAAATTGGAACTTTTAACTCACGAGCTAAACCTTTTGTGCTCAAATAAATATCATCTATCTCATCTTTCCTCTCACGATTTGTTCTTTTAGAGCGAAGAAGATCTACATAGTCAATAATAATTAAATCTGGTTTGAAACCTTGGTCAATACATTTTTGAATATGCGCTTCTAATGTAGATATAGATGCTTTGCCTGGTGAATATTCTTTAACAACTAATTTACCTGGCAATTCAGTAATAGTAGATTCAACTCTGTCTTTATGTTTAAGGATTTCATTGACAGGTATACCTGTGAAGAAAGCATCATATCGTCTACCTACATAATCTTCACCTAACTCAAGTGTATAGTGTACTACATTATAACCTAATTCAACAGCTATACCACCTAGAGCTATCAATGTCCATGATTTACCACCACCCGGATTACCAAATATTAATCCAAAGTCTCCACTGCCTAATCCACCTTGCATCAAGTTATTAAACATATCCCAAGGTGTAGGAATAGCAATACGATGTTCTTCTCTATATCGTGTTTCAATATCTTTGCTATATTCTAATCCTAAATTCTTATCACCACCTGCTTTTAAAGCATTATCAACTAATCCTCTAATTGAATCATAGTCACCTGCTTTTAATAAGTCTACAGATGTTAATAGTGCTTTTTTAAGCTGTTGGTTTTTACAGAAATTAGAAAATTCTTCTTCTATATAAGCTAAATCCTCGTCTGATGCTTTATAGGCTTCTTTGAGTTGTTCTTTAACTGATACTTGTAATACTTCGTTTTCTAGTTTTTTAACTTCAACTTTTAATATCTCCATACTAGGAACAGTATGGTATTTTTCATAGTATTTTAAGATTTCACTGATAACCCACTTGTGAGCGCTATTATCAAAGTATTCTTCACTTATGATATCATGTATATTAACTAGAAATTCTTTGTGTGTGAGTAAAGAAGATAAAACCTTAGTCTGGAAGTGTGTTCCGTATTGGGATAATGTAGATAGAGTCACAACTTTTATTTTTAAATTAATAATTAATTTTTATATTTCCAAATGTATCCAAAGATACTTTTTCTATTTCCTTTTCCATTACATACTTCTGTAATGGCTGCTCCTGTTTTTTTATTTAATGATTTAGCAGCTTCAGTAGCACTTAAATGTTCTTTTAAAAAATTTCCTTGTTTATCATATTGTAAAACAGGTTTTTTAGATTTAGAAGGTTTATTTTTTCTTGCTTTGCTTTGTTTTTGTTTAGTTTCATCTGATCGTTTTATTCCGGTTAATGCTTCTTTAATTTTTAATCTCCATTCATCATTATACATTTCATGTCCTTTTCTATTCTCAGACATAAGTTTTTTTGTCTCATTTGATGGAGTCCATCCTTTTCTAGATTTTGATATTTTATCTTTGCCCTCTTTAGTTTGGCCTGAGTTTCCAAAAGCTTTATTAGTTTTATTATAAAATAATGGGTTTGATTCGGCATTATAAAAATTTAACCAGTATTCTTCCCTTTGCCATAACTCTTCTTTACTATTACAATATTCTAAAATTTCTTTTTTGAAATTTTTCTTACCGTGTTTTTTAATAGCTTTTTTTAATATTGATCCACTTCCTAAGTATTTAGGATTATTAATTACATCTTTACCAATATATTTTTTACCATTAATAAGATTTGTAGTTAAATATATTACCATAATATTTTATTATAAATATTACATGTAATGTACTTAATGTCATAACTTTTTTATTTCTTGTTTTACTTCTTGCCAGTATTTATAATTTGCTGAGTTTTCTACATTTGTTGAGTCTAAAACTCCAGCATCTTTAAAACTATCATACACCCCAACAAATTGCTTTATTATCTCATCTACTGCTATCAATGCACATTGTTTAGCATCTTCATTAGCTTCCTCATCATATAATAAATTTGCTCTTAAATACATTGCAAATTTCCCAAATAATTCTTTTGCTTTTTCTTTTGGTGTCATAACTTATTTTTATTTAAAACTACTTAATGTTGTAAATGTGCTTCTAATCCAAAAATCTACATTTTTTAATGTATGCCCTAATCCATCTTCATTATACATCTTTAAAAACTCAGCTACCTTTATTTTCTCTGATGGTAATGTTGTAATGTTTTCTATATATCCTTTCTCTGTCTTATCTACTAACGGGTTACTTAGATCCATTAACTTATAGTGTTTCTGTAACGTCTCGTAATCATATATAACCCTCGAGTATATAACATGCT